>Ga0129311_1001329_pt1 | contig 17687 bp, 12 predicted proteins | sample Go1ome_FD_94435 | JGI IMG/M metagenome (GOLD analysis project Ga0129311, IMG submission 94435) | Western lowland gorrila individual fecal microbial communities from Wisconsin, USA - Go1022B metagenome | ecosystem: Host-associated > Mammals > Digestive system > Large intestine > Fecal | place... | reverse complement strand
CTGGGATAGCTGCATAGGCAGCGCAAGGGAGGCACTCCCTTGTACGGAACGAAGTGACGCAAAACAGCCGTGATACTCAGGTATCTGGGCTGTCTGCCTCGCAGAGCGCACATACTCCCGTCAGGAGAGTATAGAAGTGCGCCCTTCGTCCCGGTGGGACTTTCGGGATATTCTCGGTTTGTCAGCTTTTCTTTCGCTGCCAGACGATTTCATATCCCAACGCATCGGCAAGCTGGACGGCTTCAACATAGCGCAGGGACTCCCGCTGGAGCTTGTTGGATAGGTTGGATACGCTGTCAGACCAGCCATGCTCGTCATGCAGCAGATCGACCACCTCCTGCATGGTCATTCCCTGACGGACGATGTACGACTTGATTTCGTTTCTCAGATTGGATTTCATTCGTTTTTTCCCTCCATAATTTCGCATAATCGGTTTTCGTATCGGTGATGTTGGTGTGTTTGCCGGTGAAAAATCTGCAATGCCACAAATCCGCTCAGATTTCCGTCCGTGATACCCTGCTCGCAGCAGCACCCTATCGGCTTCATCGTTCTGCGTGAGGTCATACGAAACGGTGGGATATACCACATCCCAGTGCAGCAGCTTCACACTTTGGTGAATCACCTGACGGTGCATTGCATTCGGCTTGCAGTGAAAATTTTCATGAATTTCACAAGGATGGATTGTAATATGCCGTTTTTGGCATCCCCCCCGGCACTCTGTACATAGCGGAATTACGGCATTTTGCTGTGTACATACGTACCGGCGGCGCAGGGCAGGCAGCATTTCACGACATGGGCGGATTCGTTCACGATTGGGTGCGCGTCAGCTTTCCGGTACATACGTACATAGCGATTTGTCCCAATTCTCAGATATACGGGGACTGATCAGCGGCTCAATGCCGAGATACCCCCACACTCTGCGCCCGGTGGCGTTCGTGACGGTATTCGTATGCTCCAGATTGTACGTTTTCAGATTCCGCATCAGAAAATCGCTGAATGAGCGCTGCCGGATAGGTGTTAACCCGTTTTCATCGCACCAGATTTCATAGATGGCGTACAGTTCCTTGGAGGTGACGGACATATCCGCCTTCAACCGGATATAGCCAGTGGACTCCATAAAGTCGATGGCATTGTTGGCATCGCGCTTGACGTACTCCCGGTTGTTCAGCGTCCGGGAGCTTTCCGTAAATCGGAAACTGTTTGCCACAAGCCGCTGCAAGCCCTCAAGCGCCCAGAGAAAAATGCCCTCAACCTCTCGCTTCATCTTCTCGGCAATATCAGGATCATCCACACGATTGGCAGGCTTCTCTTTTGTGGTCAGAATCAGTTGGCGGCGGTAAAAGCCGTTGCTGCGGTCGTAGAGGGATTGCAGATCGCCGTTGGAAAATGCCAGCAGCCGGGCATACATCCACCCCTGATAGCTCTGGACGCTTTTGCGTTCCAAATCCATCTTGCCCTGTACGGTAACGATGGATTTGACATAGTTGGTCTGCTTCAGCGCCTCCATTTTCATATCGTCATCCACAAGAAGATGAATGTGCTCCAGATCGGCGCGGGCAAACCGGTTGTCGGAGATTTTTGCGATGCTGCCGTCCTTCATGTTGCAGCCAAACAGCCGCGCCAGCACGGGACCGATCTGTGATTTTCCTTCGCCGCCCTCGCCCTTGAGGATCATCATGCGCTGCCCCTTGGTGCTGGGAATGAGGCAATAGCCGATATACTCCTGAAAGGTGGGGATGTCCTCCGGGTAGAGCAGATCGGAGAGAAAGCGCAGCCAGACAACCGGCCTCTCCGCCTGCGGATTGTAAGCAATGGGAAACCGGCTGCGCACGATCTCGGGCCGTCCTGCAAGAAAGCTGCCGTCGACGCAGAGCGTCCCGTTCTGCACATGAATCTCATCCGGCTTCGGCGGGAAGCTCTCTGCATGAGTCGCCAGCTTCATAATCTCCACGATATTGGAAATGGTGCGCGGAATGTTCTTTGCGGCACAGCACTCCAGCTCGGCATAGATTTTCTCTTTCAGCAGCAGCGGGTCTGTCTGCCGTCCATCCGGTGTGAAAAATGCGTTGTCCGCATAGATAAGCTTGTTCTTTGACAGAAACTCCCGGCAAAAAGCTGCCTCATTGACGTCCTTGCCGTCGAACCATGCTGGGAAATCAAGCCCTACATTCTTCTTGTTCACGCTGCATCCCTCCCATTGTTTTTTTCTTTGAGCTTGTCCAACCGACCATCTGCAAGCAGATAACTGACCACCTCGGTACGTTCATGGGAATCCCCGGAAGCAAGAATATCCAAGTAATACTCCACCCCGTCCAGCTTGTGACAGGCTTCCACAAAACGCTCATCCGGTGCTTCCTCCGGAGATTTTGGCGCATACTGCACTTTCCAGTCCCGCAGCACGCAGGCGTAATCAGACAAAACAGAAAAGCACAGCCGCTCGTTTTCTCTGAGCTGCTGTGCTTCCGTTTGAATGCGCTTTGCTTGCAGCGCCGCTGCGCTGGGCGGTTTGTCCGGGGTAAGGTGAAAGTCTGCGGCCAGACGCTGCGCCGCCTCATAGAACGGCAGGCAGAACAGCTTTGCGGCAAAGTCGATCACATCGCCGTGTTCTCCGCAGGCGAAGCAATGGTAGTGATCGTCTGCCACATACAGGCTGGGATGCCGGTCATTGTGGAACGGACAGAGCGCCATGCCGTAGTGGTTGACCTCCACGCCGTACCGCTCCGCTGCCTCCCGGCAGCTTACGCCATATTTGACGTTCTGAAAACAATTCATGCGTTATCCTCCGTAAAATAGATTGGAGAAGCGGCTTTCGCACCTCTCTGTCTGTTTTATGTTCGGATTCGTAAAAAACAGGCGGATGGCATGACAAGCTCATTTCAAAAAACATGACAGGTCTTTCCACATTCCCGTCTGCATGGTATAATGGAAATAGAAAAAACATGACAGGAGGGCGCAGCATGGCACAAGAGCTTATCCGTCACAATGTATTGTCTCTGGATTTCTGGCAGGATACCGTAACCTACGTAGGCAGCGTTATGCCGACCGGCACGATTGGCTGTGCGGTACTGAACATTCCCGACGAAACGATTGCGCAGTTGGATGCGCCGTGCATGACCTTGAATCTGCTGCTGACCGGCATCGGGGCAAAGAATGTGGATAGGCAGCTTCTTCCCAAAGCGCAGGCGGCGGGACAGGCTATCATTCATGTGCTGCATGATGTCCCGCCGTTCTCCCGCTTGGACAGAAAGCAGTTTGACGAGTTCCTCGTGCAGGCGTTTTCCGAGGAAGCGTTTGCCGATCTGAACGATTATTTGCAGCTTCCCATGGAGCAGCAGGCTATCTGCAACATCACTAGAGCGCATCATCTGGCTGCACTGCTGGTTCGCGTCATTCCGGTGCTGGGGCATTTGAGCTATTCCCTGCGGCAGTACAAGAAAACTATGACGGCATTTGCAGAATTTTTGCAAGAGAATGCCGAAATACGAACACCTGCGGGATACGCCGCTGCATTCGGGCAGTTTTTCAAAGAAAATGCGACCTTAGAGGAAAGTAATCCCTCGTGGATGGCGCTGACCAATGCGACGGTGCAGTATGTCCCCGCGATTCGTCCCGGAAATACACAGGCGCAGCTTGTCAAGCGGATGCACTTTGTATCCTTCGTTGGAATGTTCCGCGCCGACCTCTTTGAGGGCTTATGTGTTGGACACGCGCCGAGGAAATGCGCGGTCTGCGGAAAATGGTTTCTGACCACTGATGCACGGCACACAAAATATTGCAGCGGCTACGCACCGAATGACAAGCGCGGGCGTACCTGCCGTCAAGTCGGGAATCTCCGCGGACGGGAGCAGCGGGAGCTTTCCGCAGATCATCCCATCAAGAAAATCTATGCGAAGCGGTTCAACACGATCACGCAGTATCTTGGGCGCGGTACGCTGGACGAGCAGACCGCTGCCGCAATGAAAAAGCTGGCAAAGCGAAAAATGGAGCGTGCCATTCGTGAACCGAGCTACGCACAGGGTAGCTATGCCGCCGAGATGGAGCAGGCAGCGCTTCTGGTGGAAGCGAAAGAAACGATGAAGCGGTAATGGAACTCTATCGCGGAGGGAGGTGCAGACATGGAGGATAGCCGCGACAAACTGATAGCGGCGCAGCTTACAGGCTACACATGGGAGCTGTCCGGTTATGCGTCCAAAGTGCCGTTCGCCAATGAGGACAGCCTGACCATGCGCGAAGTCCGGAACGTCTTTCAGCTTGACCCGGAACCGCCGCAAATGGAGCTGAACGACTACATACGCGAAGCTGTCCGTCACAAAAATCTTGCCTACTTTTCCTTCTTCCTGCACCACTTTGAAAAGCGTCTGAACAGCGTGATTTACCGGTTTCTCACCCGTAGCGGAATTGACCGCTACGACCCGACGCGTTTTCTGGACTATAAGCTGGAACTCCTGCAAATGCTGCTGTTTTGCCTGCCGAGGTTCGACCCGGCGCAGGAAACAGAATTCCTGAAATACGCGAAGCACTATATTCAGGATGGGCTGCTGTTCTGCCGCATGATAGGCGAAGCCGGTTCCTTTGCCAGTCTTGCGGAGTACCGACGTGTGCGGAAAATTGGCGCGATTTTCAACGATTCCGGCAAAAGCCGTGCAGAGGTCGTTTCCGAGTTTGCCACCCAAAGCGGGTACAAGGATGAAAGCGTACCTGCGGATGAGCTGCTGACCATTGCACAGCGCAACCGCAGCATTGTTCCCCTCTACCGCACGGAGCAGGATGAGGACGGCGAGGAAACCGGCGAGGATGTGACCCGTGACGATAGCTGGAACTATGCCGAAATCCTTTGGAACGGAATACAGGCAAAGGCGGTCGCGGCGGCGTTTGAGCAGCTTTCCTATAAAGAGCAATGGTATCTGGAGAAGCGGAATGCCATCTGTATGACCTGCGGGCGTGTCAGTTCCTTGTCCGCACAGTCTACCTTTGAAGATTTGGCAGTGGATTTTGAAGGGACGACAGCCAGCGGTGCGGAGCGGTTCTACCGGCGCACACTGGATAAGCTGCGGCTGAAGCTGCTGGAAAGCGGTGTGATCCATACCGTGACGCTGAAACAGACCGAGACACAAAAGAAGAACAAAAAAATAGCCGCCGCTGTCTACCTGTATCAGGCAGACAACGACGGCGAATGGGGCGAAATTCGGTTCGATTTTGAAAACGGCACGGCGGAGATCGTAAAGCTGGCGGATTGGGACACGGTAAAATCCAACATCTTTGCAAATACGGCGATACGGTACATACAGGGATTGCCGGAAGCAAGACTGCCAAAGAAGACTGTCGTGCCGTTTGAGATGGGCGTTCCGGAAAGACCACTCCCTCTGACGAAAGCGGCAAAAGAATCGAATGGCAATTCCTCACACACGATCTCTCTGCGGCAGACGGAGTGCCGGAAAACAGGTAAAACGATCACCGCCGCTGTCTACCTGTATCAGGCGGACAACGACGGCGAATGGGGTGAGCTGCGGTTTGACTTTGAAAACGGTACGGCGGAGATCGTAAAGCTGGCGGATTGGGATACGATAAAGTCCAATGTCTTTGCAAAAACGGCGATTCGGTACATACAGGGATTGCCGGAAGCAAGACTGCTGAAAGGTGCCGTTGTGCCGTTTGAGATGTAATTCTGACACATCCGCGTTACATTACAGGTGCATCAGTTATCTGTGCAGTATCTGCTTCCCGACTACCCAGACACCCGCCAGAATTTCTACAACGGAAAGTCCCGTTAGAATGCCCGAGAAAAAATCTCGCACGTCTGTTCCGCCGATTGTCCCTGACATAGCATTGCAGGCAATACCAAGGACACCAAGGATAAGCCCGTAAAGCATATTTTTCTGCCGCTCTAGTTCCTGTGTGCGGCGCAGCAGGTCAAGGATCTGTGCATCATCGTAGACCTGTATGCTGTTTCCTGCGGCATCCTCGCCGTCCATCAGTTCCGAAATCGTCACTTGGAGCACTTCACAGAGCTTCTGGATGATGCTGTAGTCCGGCATGCATTTGCCATTTTCCCATTTGGAGATGGCCTTGTTTGATACACCGAGCTGCTCGGCAAGCTGCTCCTGCGTCAAATTCTGTTCTTTGCGCTTACGTGCGATGTAGTTTCCAATGGTTGCTTGATTCATTTTGAACGCCTCCTGTGTTGAAGATGTTTTGAGCATAAGTCAGATGCAGACGAAAAAGCATCCCCCGGAGGTAGAATTCCGGGGGATTTTGCTATTAATGCAGTGCTTTCGTGGGGCAAGCCTTCGTGCATTCGTAGCAGAGAATGCATTCTGTACCGTTTTTCCGTTTGCGGGATTCCTTGTTGATCTCCACATTCATTGGACAAACTTTCAGACATTTGCCGCAGTGAACGCATTTGCTCTCATCACAATGGACGCGCAGCAGGGAGAAATAGCTCATAGGCTTGAGGAATACCGTGATGGGGCAAAGATACTTGCAGAACGCCCGGTTATCCTGAAATGCGAAGGACAGTGTGATGCCCGCGATGTAGTAGAGCGCATTTCCAATAAGGAACAGCCAAAACATGATTTGCTCCAGATGCGCGGCCTTTATCAAAAACAGGCCGATTACTATCGCCAGAGAGAACGCAAACATGACATAGCGTAGCAGCCCCAATTTTTCCTTGCGCGGCTTTTTCGGCTGCTTGTACGGAAGAAAATCCAACACCATGGCCGTCCAACAGGCGTAGCCGCACCAACCGCGCCCAAACAGCAGGGGTCCGAATATCTTGGCAACTGCATAATGAATGGTCGCTGCTTCAAAGATGCCGAGAAACAGGTAGTACCAAAACCCCTCGATCTGCATATTCTCGCGGCAGATCACGCCGAGATAGAGCAGCATATAGCACCCGACCGCGATCTGAACAAAATGCCGGACGTATCGTTTTCCGGTCGTAAACAGTGCTGTCCCCAACGCCAGACATCCACCGATGTAGCTGAAATTCAGCAGATAGAACAGGTCCTCCTTTGCTATCCACAGAATCACAGCCACTGCTTCAAATAGAAGAAACAGCAGAATAGACAGAAGATATTTTTTGATTCTACCCATTTTTGAAAAATCCTTCCTGTGAAAATGTCAAGAAAAGTACAATCAAACCTACCGGAAAATTTCGGAGAAAAGGTGTCGGGAGAGAACCATTTATAAAAGGGGGCTCTCCCGACGGACTGAACCTCCACTATTTGAAATTTTGCTTTACCCTTCCGGCGCAGACCGGACATCCGCATTTATCGTTCCCGGTTCTGGAGTAGACAACCGCTTTCCAAACGTGTCCTTCACTGCATTTCCACCAGATGCGCTTATGACTGCCCGGTGTTACCATTTGAGGGGTCAGAGCGCCATTGCGTGAATCATCCCACTGGGCAGCAAGCTCTGGGCAGCGTGTTGCCAGATCGTTGAAACCGGCCAGAACGCGCCTGCCCGCACAATATGGACAGGCGGAGCGTTCCACGGCTCTGGATGCAATTACTGCCTGCCATTCATGTCCAAGCGCACATCGCCACCAGACCTTTTTGTTGCTGTAGGGCGTTACGTTATCCGGCCTCAAGCTGCCGTTGCGTTCAGCATCCCACTCCACAGCGAGATCAGGAAAGAGGGTGGACAGGTCATTCTCGCCAGACACGACAGTTTTCCCGCTGCAAATTGGACACCCAGCACCTCTGTTCCGGCTCAGGATGCTCGCACGCCACGAATGCCCATTCTCACATTTCCACCAGACATATTTTCCGCTTCCAGCCAGTACTTCGGTGGGCTTCAATCCGCCGTTCTTTTTTATATCCCACTGTGCGGCAAGCGCGGGATTCACCGTGGCAAGATCGTTATCGCCGACCCAGAGTACACGTCCGGTGCAGTACGGACACTTTGATCCACCCGTTCGGCTTCGTATTTCTGCCTGCCAGGAATGGCCTGCATCACACCGCCACCACGCCTTCTGATGACTGCCTGCCGAGATAGCCTCCGGCACCAGCCCGACATTCTTCTCAGCATCCCATTCGGAAAGCAGCTTTCTATTTCCTGCTGCTATACAGCGGGAAAGCAGGTCTTTTCCTGCTGCCTTTACCATTGTGACACCTTCTGCATGGTTCGCAGGGATTTATCGCTTTTGGGAGAGCCGATCATAACTGTCGTTTTTCTTTCTCCCGTTTCGGAAATATTCCTTAACCGCTGCATCGTTGCATGAATGTGTATGGTTTTCTCTTTCAGGTTGATATCGCTCCAACGGAGCGCACAGACCTCACCGATTCTCAGCCCCGTCAGAAGCGCCAAAAGGATTCCAAACTTGCAGGCATCCATGTCTGTCAGCAGATACTCTGTCAGTTGTGTCTGTTCGGAAAGAGACAGCACACGCATTTCTTTTTGATCTTCTTTCGGGTACACAATTTCCAACGCTGTAGGCATACTGGGAATCTGCCTGCCTACATATCGAATGACAGACCTCAGACAGGTGAGAATATCACGAATGGTCTTTGACGAAAGCCGCTTTTCATATTGAAGTGTGCTGCAAAAGCCCTCAATCAGGCCTGTACTAAAGACGCTCAGGCAGTATTCTCCCAGTGCTGGTTCAATATGCCGCCTCATCATTGTTTCGTATTTCACATAAGTCGCAGGCTTGACACGGCTTTGTTTACTCCTGAGCCATTCCTCGCAATAATGCGCAAAAGAATCTGAGGATATTTCCTTCGGCGCAGCTTGGATTATAGAAAATTTCATCTCGGCAACCTTCTGCTTGGCCTCTTTGTAGCTCTTACCATAGCAGAAGCCGTATTGTATTTTTCCTGATGGCTGGTGGCCCTTAACATATCGTGCCTCCCAGCGCCCATCTTTTCTTTTGAAAATGTTTTCTCCTTTTGCCATGTAGCGTTTCCTCCTGATTCGGCAATTTGGGATAAGGTGACTGCGATGCTGACTGCGCAAATATTATAGAACGCACCCTTTGAGCAACGAAATCAAGGTCGCATAACCGTCATGTGCAGATTTTCCTTTGAAATCTGTTGCCAACCTATTGCAAATGCAGACATTTCGTTGTAAAATTAACCATGTATTTGAATACGCAGAGTGATGAACTCTGCGAAAAGTGATGCAAATTTTATCTCTTGCGCTCAAACTCACAAAATCATATGCCTTGTATTCAGGAGCAGCTAACGAAAGTTGGCTGCTCTGTTTTTCGTCGCAATTATATCGCGCGTTGTTTATGCAAGTCAACAGTACGCGCTTAATTTTATATTGAGTTGTGGATATAATTTAACAGAAAGTGGGGTGAGAAAATGCCGCAGAAAGAAATTATCTTACAAGAAATCGGAAGACGGATATTGGATCGTCGGAAGCAGCTCGGTTTGACGCAGGAAGCTCTTGCAGAAAAGGCCGAAGTAACAACGCAGTTTGTATCATATGCAGAATCAGGCAAACGGGCAATGCGCCCGGAAAATCTATTAAAAATATCTGAAGCGCTCGGCGTAAGCGCCGACTACTTGCTCACTGGAGATATGATCGACAAGGATTCATTGCTGCTGTCTGAAAAGCTGCGGATGCTCACACCAAAGCAACTGAGGCTCATTGAAGGACTGCTTGATACCTTTATTGCCTTTTGTAATGAAACGGCGGCTGATGACTAAGCAAGATTGCTCGCTGTAGTTCATTAAAATAGTAAAAAGCGCCTTAGCGACGAGAAGTCTCGTCTGCTAAGGCGCTTTCTTTGAAAGGTCAATCTTCTATGGTGTTGTGTTCATGGGAGCCTTTGCAATATTCCTCGATGCCGCCGTTTAGTACAAGGTCAGCGTATTCCAGCGGCTTGTTATAAATCAGCCAGTCCAGTTCGGTGCGGTCAAAGCGGTTGTCTGCAATCTCATTTTCCACGGCAGTACAATCAATGGAGATCATGCTGCCGTCTGCAAAAAGCGACTCCACACAAGCCGTGTCGATATTAAACTCACAAGAAATTAGTTTGCTCATGATGAAATCCTCCGTGATATGACAATTTGATATAAAAAGATAAGCTGCCCATTTCTATTGGAAACAGACAGCTTTTTGCAACCCTGAGGTTGCTCTGCACACCAGAAACCGTCAGCCGACAGTAATAATTAGAATTACTTCCTTATCACTGTTAAGCCAACCGTTTTCGGGCTTTTTCAGGCCCGGATTTCTTCTTTCAAACCATAGATGCAAATCGCTGTTTCAGGGCGTCTGCCCCGATTCGAACCGGGCATTTTCCCTTTTCGGGCAGATGCATTCGGCCAGCGCCTGTATTTGTGGGCCGGAGCAGGATCGCTCCGGCCTTATTTTTTTCGCATGGGAGGAGCTATATGAGCATCAGCGCAGAAGAAAAGACCGCTATTGGTCAAAATCACAAATTGCGGACGAGCAGATGCCGGTATAAGTGGGGAATTTAATAATTATGCAATAAAGCGAGGGAAAACATGCTGGAAATCATTGACTTTTGATGGGGCGGAGGATTATAATTCGCTACGAAAAGCGATCCGGAGATGGACGACAAAGGCTCGCCGAAGCAAAGTCTCTGTGCATTCAGGGGAAGTGTCTTCCCCTTTTGCAGCCCGATTTTCACACGGGTATCTTTTTAGAAACCTTGAAAAGGAGGATGCTGAATGAGGAAGCATCAAAGCAAGCGCTTGATCTCTTTCCTTCTGGCCCTGGTGCTGTGCCTGGGTCTTGTCGTGCCCGTGAGCGCGGCGGACACCGGCAGCAGCGGCGTTCAGATCGAGAAGGTCGACAACAGCGCGGTGTCGGTCTCAACGCTGGACGACAGCAAGCAGGCCAACCTCGACGAAGAGGAAACACCGCTCTATCAGGACACGGACATGGTCCGTGTTTCTATCGTTCTGGAGGGGAAGTCCACCCTGGAAAAGGGCTTCTCCACGCAGAGCATTGCGGAAAACAGCAAGGCTGTTGCTTACCGCGACAGCCTGCAGGCGCAGCAGGAGACCATGACGCAGAAGATCTCCAGAAGCGTTCTGGGCGGCAAGAGCCTCGACGTTGTCTGGAACCTGACGCTCGCGGCGAACATTATTTCCGCCAACGTGCCCTATGGCGACATTGAAGCCATCAAGGCCGTCCCCGGCGTTGAGGACGTGGTCCTTGAGACCCGCTATGAGCCCCAGGTAGTCAGCGTGGACGCGGCTGATCCCAACATGGCCACGTCCGGCTCCATGATCGGCAGCAGCACCGCTTATCTGGAGGGCTACTACGGTGCGGGCAGCCGCATCGCGGTGATCGATACCGGTACGGACACCGATCACCAGAGCTTCAACGCCGCGGCGTTCGACTATGCCGTCGCGGAGGATGCCGCAAAGGCCGGCAAGACCGTGGCCGACTATGATCTGCTGGACGCCGCCGAGATCGCGGAAAAACTGCCCCAGCTGAACATTTCCGGCAAGAACGATAAGTGGAACGTCAGCGCGGACGAGGCGTCCCAGCTGTATCTGAACAGCAAGCTGGCCTTTACCTATAACTATATCGATAAGAGCTTCGATGTGACGCACGACGGCGATTCCCAGGGCGAGCACGGCTCTCACGTGGCCGGTATCGCCACCGCCAACCGCTACATCGCAAACGGCGACGGCACCTTCAGCGATGCGCTGGATGCGGCGCACACGCAGGGCGTTGCTCCGGATGCCCAGCTCATCACCATGAAGGTGTTCGGCAAGGGCGGCGGCGCGTATGATTCCGATTACATGGCCGCTATCGAGGACGCGATCGTTCTCGGCGCGGACGCCATTAACCTGTCTCTTGGTTCCGGCAACCCCGGCATGAGCAGCTCCGGCGACGAGGTCTATGAGACCATTCTGGATAATCTCACCAAGAGCGACACTGTGGTGAGCATCTCCTCGGGCAACTCGAGCTACTGGGCGGAGAACGCCAACAACGGCACGGGCTACCTTTACGGCGATGATGTGAACTTCCAGACCGACGGCAACCCCGGCTCCTTCACCAACGCCCTGACGGTCGCCTCTGTGGACAACGTCGGTTCCACGGGCAACTATCTTGCCTTTGGCGAGAACAAGGTCTTTTTCAGCGAGACCTCGGGCTACAGCAATCCCACGATCACCACGCTGGATAAGAGCGCGGACGGCAGCGGCACCGAGTATGACTTCGTCCTCTTTGAAAATACCGGCGTGGACGGCAGCGGCAACAGCCTGCTGACGGGCTATGCCGACGTTCTCAAGGACAAGGTCGTCATGGTCTACCGCGGCACCTCGTCCTTCTATGAAAAGCACGACGCCGTCGGCGCTGTGGGCGGCGCGGCCTGCATCGTTGTGAACAACCAGCCCGGCGTCATCAACATGGATCTCTCCAGCTCCACCGCCGAGATCCCCTGTGTATCCATTACTCAGGCGGACGGCGCGGCGGTCAAGGCCGCTGCCACTGCCGTGAAGGCGGAGGACGGCACCGTCCTCTACTACACCGGCAAGGTGACGGTCTCGAAGCAGATCGGCTCCGCCGTTCAGGAGAGCGACCATTATACCATGAGCTCCTTCTCCTCCTGGGGCGTTCCCGGCAGCCTTGAGCTCAAGCCGGAGATCACCGCCCCCGGCGGCAACATTTACTCCGTCAACGGCGCTGTCAAGGGCGGCACCGCCTATGAGAACATGTCCGGTACCTCCATGGCCGCGCCTCAGGTGGCCGGTATGGCGGCGCTCGTGGCGCAGTACATCCGCGAGAACGGCCTTGCGGCAAAGACCGGCCTGACCGCACGCGCGCTGTCCCAGTCCCTGCTGATGTCCACTGCCACTCCGGTGACGGATGAGTACGGCCTTTATAACTCCGTGCTGCAGCAGGGCGCGGGTCTTGCCAACGTGGCGGACGCCATCCATGCAGATTCCTACATCCTGATGGATGCCAATGCCAACGCCGGTGCAAAGGACGGCAAGGTGAAGGTGGAGCTCGGCGACGATCCCGCGCGGACCGGCAGCTATGAGACCGGCTTTACCCTCTATAACCTCACCGATAAGGCGGCGGGCTACAACCTCTCCGCGGATATCTTCACGCAGGATATGTTTACCTACCGCGGCAGCACCTATCTCGACACCGTGACCACTCCGCTGGCTGCTGAGGTCAGCTGGAGCGTGAACGGCAAGGCGCTGGACAAGACCGTTTCGGACCTTGGCGACGTCAACGGTGACGGCGCGGCCAACACCGACGACGCGCAGGCCATTCTGGACTACGTGGCCGGGAACACGGTGGAGCCCTTCAACGCATCTGCCGCCGATATGGACGGCAATGGCGAGATCACCTCTTATGATGCGCACCTCTATCTGGCGGCACTGAACAGCGCTGACGTGACGCTGCCCGCCGGCGGCTCCGTGGAGATCAAGGTCTCCTTCCGCCTGAGCGCCGACAGCAAGGAACATCTCGACGCCTACTACACCTCCGGCGCGTATGTGGAGGGCTACCTGAACGTGACCGAGGCCTCCACGCAGGAGGGCAGCGAGGGCACGAGCCACTCCATCCCCGTGCTGGGCTTCTACGGCGACTGGTCCGATGCCTCCATGTACGACGTGGGCTCTTACCTTGAATATTCCTACGGCCTTGAGAGCCGCCCCAACTACATCGGCACCACCCGCGGCAACAGCCCCGTCATCCGCTATGCGGGCGATTCCGGCGCTTACTACTTCGGCGGCAACCCCTACGTGAAGGATGCGCAGTACCTGCCCGAGCGCACCGCCTTCAACTCTGAAAACGGCGATACGCTCTATGGCCAGTATTTCACCGGCATCCGCAACGCGGGCGAGGGCATCATCCAGGTGACGAATGCCGAGACCGGCGAGGTCTATGACCGTCAGACGGTGGAGGGCCCTGTTTACAGCGCCTATTATTACAGCAACGGCAGCAGCTGGCGCAACACGCAGTCTCTGGCGCATCTCGGCTGGACCGGTAAGGACGCTTCGGGCAATGCGCTGCCCGAGGGCACCAAGGTGAACGTCTCTCTGGTTCTTGCACCGGAGTACTATGCCAATGCCGACGGCAGCTACGATTGGGACAGCCTGACCGGCGGTGTTCTGGGCGAGGGCGCGTACCTCACCACGACGCTCACCATCGATAATACCGCCCCCGAGATGGTGGCGGAGCCCGAGCTGAACGGCAAGACCCTGAGCGTGAAGGTCAAGGATAACCAGTATGTCGCCGCAGTCCTGATGGTGACGGCGGACGGTCAGACGCTGGTGGCAGTGAACACCCCCAACCAGACCGAAGCGGGCAAGGAAACCGAGGTCACCCTGGATCTGGGCGACGCGCTCGGCAACAACTTCCTGCTGCAGGTGCTGGACTATGCGGGCAACGCCAGCACCTATCGCTTCACTCAGGCGCTGCGCCCCGATATTGACGCCGCCTACACCGGCTATAACCGCGGCACGGGCGTCCAGAAGTGGGAGTCCTACAATGCTGACGGCAGCAGCCACGCCACGGCGGGCTACGGCGGCCTGAATCTTTTCTGCGGCGCGTATGCCGGCGGCTATGTCTTTGCCTACGACTTTGACAACAACTTCTATGTGATGGACGCCGGGGACCTCAGCACCCGGACCCTCATCAAGAGCGGCGAGAGCTACGGAAACGAGTACATGATGCTGGGCGACATGGCCTATGACCAGACCACCGGCAAGATGTACCTGACCTATTGGAAGAACTGGCTTTGGGATACCAACTTCACGCTGGCGGAGATCAACCTCCAGACCGGCGAGCTGACGGATGTCAGCGAGCAGGATGCCATCCCCGTTTACACGCTGGCTGTGGACGGCAGCGGCAACTTCTACGGTTACGGCTACTATGACGGCAAGCTCTACACCTTCACGCTCGATACCCTTACCGAGCCCAAGCAGCTTGAAAGCGACGAAGTGGCCATCGGCATGCCCAGCGACCTCACCTGGGACAGCGCCAACCAGCAGCTGCTGCTGGCCGCCAACACCTATGAGGACGACGGCTCCACTCCCATTACCAGCTGCCTCTACAGTGTGGACCCCGCTACCGGCGCGGCCACCAAGAAGTTTGACACCGCCGGTCCTCTGGTGGCGCTCTACACCAAGGCCGATGAGAGCCAGCCCGCCCTGCCCGGCGCGGCGAACGCCACCGGTCTGACCCTCTCCACCGGCAGCATCAGCATGCTGGCCGGCAGCACGGCCAAGCTCAGCGCGGCGCTGAGCCCCTGGAACCTCGCGGACAAGTCCGTGAGCTGGACTTCCTCCGATCCGACTGTTGCCGCCGTGGATGAAAACGGCGTGGTCAGCGGCCTGAGCAAGGGCAGCGCCACCATCACCGCGGTCTCCAACGCGACGCCTTCTGTCAGCGCCTCCTGCGAGGTGGAGGTCACCACCCTGGCCTATACCCTCCGCGGCGCGCTCCAGGATGAGGACGGCAACACACAGCTCTTCACCTGGGACCTTGAAAACAGCAAGACCTGGACCAAGACCAGCGATCTGGAAGCCAAGAGCATCGAGTCCATGACCATGGACACGCAGAACAACGCCCTCTACCTCATGGACGACGTGGAGAACACCTGGAGCGTTCATAAGGTGGATCCCGCGACCGGCAAGGATATCGAGAGCTATGACAGTACGCTGGGCCTGCCCCTTTGGGATATGGAATACAGCTCCGTCTTCTCCACCAAGGATCAGCCCCTGATCAACGCCGTCTATTACCTTTACTTCCTGCCCGGCAAGGATCCTGCCGCGCTGGGCGACAGCGCCTTCGACCTGCAGAGCGCCCTCTCCAAGATGGGCGCGGACTATCTCACCGCCATCACCACGCTGGGCGAGACCACCGTTACCGATGACGACGGCGTCAGCCATCAGGCGGAAATGACGCTGGCGCTGGACAACGCGGGCAACATCTGGTCCGTGGAGATGTACCAGACGGAGAGTGGCTACAGCGCCGGACTCAACGTCTACGAGACGAACCTTGCCGATCTTGGCCTGAGCTTTGACGGCTACGACAACGGCATGTACTGCTCCCTTGTCACCGACAGCGACGGCGTGAACCTCTTCCTCTCTTACTTCACCGGCGAGACCAACCAGATCTACATGCTCTCCGCCGGTCTGGACGAGGAGTACAATCTGACCTTCCAGGCCACCCTGATCGGCGATGTGGGCGAGAATGTCTGGCCCGCCGCGCTCTATGCCGCGTCCTCCAACGAGGCGAGCAACAGCAGCGGCCTTGTGAATGTCCTGCACAGCGCCAAGGCGGCCGAGACCACGACCCTTGAGACCGAGAAAGTGGACTTTGACGCCTTCCAGACCGCCAAGCAGGTCGTGACCGGCAGCCTGAACGCCGTGACGGCGGCTTCCGCCGGTGCGGCCGGCGTTGAAAAGATGGCTGTGAGCGCCGCTGCCGCAGGCGAGACCGCCGAGGTCAAGCTGGCGCTGGATGCAAAGAACGCCACCAACGGCAAGCTGACCGTCAGCTATGATCCCGCTGTCCTCCGCGTTTCCTCGGTGAACGGCGTGGGCAGCACGCTGGTCGGCTATGCCGACGACGGAAACGGCAAGCTGACCGTGGCCTACGCCGCGGCGGAGAGCATTCTCGGCAACGCCGCCGTTGTGACCTTCGCCTATGATCCCAGCAGCTGCCCGGAGAATACGACGGTCACCATCAGCAGCCTTGAAGTGAACGATGGCACCGAAGAGCAGAGCGAAATGCTCGCGCTGAAGCTGAGAGACGCGGAGTCCGTCACCCCGGTGAACCCGGTCCCCTCCACGCCTACGACGCCGACCGAGCCCACCGCGCCGGAGCTCCCGTTCAAGGACGTTCCGACCGGCCATCCCTTCTATGACGACATCAAGTATGTCTACGAGAAGGGCCTGATGCAGGGCGTGAGCGCGGATCTCTTCGCGTCCGGCGCAACGACCACCCGCGCCATGATCGTCACGATCCTCTACCGCATGGAGGGTGAACCCGCGGTCAGCGGCACGGCGTCCTTCAAGGATGTGGCCGACGGCATGTACTACAGCAAGGCCGTCGCCTGGGCGGCTGCCAACGGCATCGTCAAGGGCTATTCCGACGGCACCTTCCAGCCCGACCAGACCATCATCCGCGAGCAGATGGCCGCGATCCTGTACCGCTACGCACAGTACAAGGGCTATGACGTCAGCGTGGGTGAGAACACGAACATCCTCAGCTACACGGATGTCTCTCAGGTGTCCGAGTATGCCATCCCGGCCTTCCAGTGGGCTGTGGGTGCGGGTATCATCAACGGTACCAGCGCGTCTACCCTGAGTCCGAAGGGCAGTGCCACCCGCGGCCAGGTCGCCGCGATCCTGCACCGCTACTGCGAGCAGATCGGATAAGACCCGACGCAAGAACACAAGCAAAGCAGCAGAGCCGGCTGAAAGCCGGCTCTGCTGCTTTTTATGCGTGCGCTCCGTGAAAAGCAAAACGGCCTGCCGAAGCAGACCGTTTGATATGAGAGGGAGGGGGGCTGTCAGCCCTCAATGTACACGCACCGTGAAATGCAGTATTCGACCTTCCCTTCGGAAACAGTGAAATAGTCGAAGGTGAGGCTGCCGTCCTTCACGCGCCGGTCGTGCTCGTCCCAGATCTCGCCCACCAGCTCTTCGAGGATATCCTCCATCGTGACAATGCCGCAGGTGCCGCCATATTCGTCTACCACGACGGCAACGTGCGTCTTGGCCCGCTGCATCTTTTTG
>Ga0129311_1001326_pt1 | contig 17720 bp, 16 predicted proteins | sample Go1ome_FD_94435 | JGI IMG/M metagenome (GOLD analysis project Ga0129311, IMG submission 94435) | Western lowland gorrila individual fecal microbial communities from Wisconsin, USA - Go1022B metagenome | ecosystem: Host-associated > Mammals > Digestive system > Large intestine > Fecal | place... | reverse complement strand
TCGCCCGCGTGAGCAGGACTTTGATGCGTGGCAGACTTCGGCGGAAGTGAAGGCGGGCTCAGCCCGCTTTTACAGTCCTTTGTACAGATCCACCAGCTCGTCACTGCCGGCTGCCTTCAGCTCGGCAAGCCACGACGCATAGGTTTCGTCATTCAGCTCGACTTCGCCGGTTGCAAAGCGTGCAATGCCTCTGTCCACCAGACCGCCCAGAACACTCGTCAGCTCGTTGGCGCGGGCCTGTTCGCTCAGCCCCAAGGCGTGCGCGGGGATGACCTGTTCGCTGACGGCGTGAACGCGCTCATTCTGCGTGAGAACATGCTCATCGATCGGGCTGTTGACCTTTTTGATGAATGCGCTCGGATAAAGCCCGGGAATGGAGGCACCCGTGTACATCAGAACGTTGGCGCGGATGTCATTGATGGTTCGGCTTTCATCCACCTTAAACGACCATAAGCCGTTGGCGTCAAACGCATAATCCTCGCCTTCAACGCCCGCATAGGCAAGGAGCGCACCTTCCTCGGTGTAAAGCGCATCTGCCCAGCGAAGCGCTTCGGCAGGATCCTTGCAGGAAGACGTAACCGCAAAGCAGCCCGTCCATACGTCGCCCAGCATATCGCGCCAGCGGGTGACGCCGGTCGAATCAGGCATGAGCAGCGCTTCATAATCCGAAACGGAGGTGGACGGAATGTTGGTGTACGGCGTCATGGTGACGATCATGCCGCTGGTGACGACTGCCTTTTCCTCGCTGACGGAAGAAGAATTCAACGCCGCCGTGCTGTGCGTTGCGGTGAATGCCGAACGCGGAAGAATACCGGACTGCACCCAGCTGCACAGGGTTTCGATAAACTGACGATAGGCGGGAAGCTCAGGCGCAAAGACCAGCTCGCCGCTCTCGTTTCGGGCGAGATTGCTGTCGTCGGCGACGATGCCGAAATACGGAAGGAGCCAGCGCATTTCGTAAACGCTGACCAGATCGGCAGCGACTTCGTCATGCTTGTAATTGCCGTTGGGGTCGCGGTCTTTAAAGGCGAGCAGAACATCCGTCAGCTCATCGACCGACGTGGGCGTTTCCAGTCCCAGCGTTTCCAGCCACTTCGTATTGAGCCAGACGCAGACCTGACGCTCGGATGTGTTGAACAGCGGGAGAGAAGCGATGCGTCCGTCCTCGAGTGAAATCACCTGCTTCCAATCCGGATGAGCCGCCAGAAGGGCGGAAAGATGGGGCATGTTTTCCTCGATCAGCGGGGCGAGGTCGATCAAAGCGCCGCAGTCGAGAAGGGATTGTTCCTGCTCACGGGTCAGGTTGGCTTTAAAAAGTACGTCGGCAGGAATGCTGCCCTGTACCATACCGGAGAGCAACTCGGCATATGCCTTTGCGTCTGTTACGCCGGTTGCATCCATATGGACGCCGGTTAAGGATTCCATGCGGGAGAAAAAGAGGTTGTCTGCCCAGCTGCGTCCGACGTTGTCCGTTTCAAGACCGGTGAGTGTCGCCGCACCGGCTGGGCATGCGGACAGGCAGAAAGAAGCCGCAAGGGCAAAAGCTGCAAGTTTTTTCATGATGGTTTGTCCTCCGTGGGAGAATCGTTTTGAAGCTATTATAGCATACTTTACCGGGATAAGAAAGGGTGAGCGAGGGGCAGTCAGGAAAGACTATTTCCCGCATGGGCATCATAGGATGAGCCGAAGCGGGAGGGATGGCGATGATGGAAAAGCTGAGTGCCGGGTGGCGGGGCAGGCGGGCGCTGCTGATCGGCGGGGAAAACGGGCTTTGCGGCGCCATGAAAAGCATGATGGCGCAAATCGGCGTGCGGGAAACCTGCGTCGGCATGGATGCGGATGCGCAGACACTTTGCCGCGCATTGGGGAAGGGGCGGACAAGCGCGGTGTTTCTGCTGGAAGAGCCGAAAAAAGGCAGTCTGCCCGAACGAACAGCCGCCTTGCTGACGATGATGACGGAAACGCGAGAGGCGGGCGTGCCGCTGTTTATGCTCCTGTCGGATCTGCGAAGTTCACCCATACAGACCGTGGCGCTGGGCGTATCCCGCGGTTTGCTCGGCGATCCGGTTCGCACGATCATCCTGCGCCATAAGACGGATTGCCGCGTGCAGGATGTCGTATGCGGCGCACTGCTGCTGGGCGTGCGGGCGTTTGAAAAGCCTGAGCTGAATGGAACGTTTCGTCTATATGAAGCGCAGACAATCCAGGGGGAGGAAAAGCCTTATGGCGGCTGAAACGGGTATAAAGGCGCCGCTCGCCCATAAAGCCGTCAGGATTTGCGGCGGTTCAGACAGTTATTGCAGAAAAGAAGCGCATAGCCTGTTGTCGGAGGGATGAAGATGGAAAGAGAAAACCAAACGCCGATGAAGCGGCATACGCTTTTGCTTGAAGACAGAACGCACGCAAAACTGACCGGCGTGACGGCTGTCAGCTGCTTCAACGATCGGGAAATCGTGCTTGAAACAGAAGAAGGCGAGGTAGCGCTGCTGGGCGAACAACTTCACATCGAGCAACTTAATCTGGATGATGGAGAATTGGATGTGAACGGCGATGTCGTCGGAATTGAATACAGCGAGAAAACCAGAAAACGGGAAAAACGCCGCTGGTTTGGACCACGCAAAGCATGAGCGCGGGCGAACAGGCGCGGGCGGCGCTGTATATGATGGCGCTTGGCGCGGCAATCGGCGCAGGATATGACGCGCTGGCGCTGCTTCGCAGAATCACCCAAGCCGGACGCATCCGGACGGGCATGCAGGATCTGCTGCTCGGCGCGGCAACAGCCGCGGGCATGACAGGGGTGGCATTGAAACTGCGCATGAGCCCGTACAGGTTCTATGCGTTCGCGGGCGTGGCAGGAGGAATGACGGTTTATTTCATGACGATCGGAAGGGCGATTCGCCATTTATGTCATGAAAAATCGAAAATGTGTCAAAAAAGTTAAATAACCATGCGGAGATGATGAAATCCATGCAGGAAAATGTCAGAATAGGGAGAATAATCAAGTGTATAATTTTGTCGAAAGATGAATGGATCCGGAGGAAGAACGACATGGCTGGTAAAAAAAGACGCATCAGACCGTTTCGCATTTTGGCATGGGCGCTGGGAGCCGGAATGTTGACGATGCTGCTGCGTTTCCCGGCAAAGGCGGTCAGCAGCGAAAGACAGCAGGAGCAGCTGAAAGCGGCTGCACAGGCATACAGCGATGCGCAGAGCCAGAATAACCAGCTCAAAGTCGAGCTTTCCGAAAGCACATCCGCCGATTTTATCGAGCGGACGGCTCGCCGGGACTACGGCTATTGCTGGTACGGCGAAATCATCTACCAGGTCGGAAATCTGGACGATATTCAGCAGGAAACGGAATTCGACGTATACGCAGAGGAATAAGCGGAGGGGAACGCCATGCGCTTGGGCTGCATCGGAATTGGATCAAATGCCATTCGTCTGCTCGTTGCGGGTTGGGAAAACGGGCAGCTTTGTGTCATGCATCGTGAGCGCAGGGGGACGCGCCTGTTCGCAGGTCTGGTCGGCGGCGTGCTGACCGAAGAAAGCATGCAGTCTTCTGTGAATGCCGTGGAGGAACTGGCGCATTGTGCGCGAGAGGACGGCGCACAGGAGATTTTTGTTTTTGCAACCAGTGCCGTGCGGGATGCAGCCAATGGAAATGAGTTTACCGCACGGTGTGAAGCGGTCTGCGGCGCAAAGGTGGAGATCGTTTCCGGCGAAGAAGAAGCGGTGCTTTCGTATCTCGGCGCGAGCGACGGCGGAAAATGCGGCATGATCGACATCGGCGGCGGTTCGACGGAATTTACGCTCGGCGACGGCGAAACGATCATCGATGCGGTCAGCCTGCGAATGGGCGCCGTACGGATGAATGCGCAGAATCCGATTTTCAGCAAAGAACAGTATGACGCGACGGTTTTGCAATGCAGACGGCTGATCCGCCGCGATGCGGCGGCGTTGGTGGCTGCGGAAAAGCGGGATTACTGGGTAGGCGTCGGCGGAACGATGACGACGCTTGGCGCGATGGAACGCGCCGTGCCGTTGTTTGATCCGGAAACCTGCGAAGGAATGACCATCAGCCTTGAACGCGTTGCGGCTTGGGGCGAGCGGCTGGCGAGAATTTCCATTGCTGAACGCGGGCAGATTCCCGGATTGATGGCGCACCGGGCAGACATTATTCCCAGCGGCGTCGCGATTTTAGAGGCTGCGATGCGCGAATTCGGCATAAAAACGCTGAAGCTCTCTGCGCACGGAAACATGGATGGATATTTAAAGAAAAAATTTCAAAAAAGGTATTGACAGATGTCGGGAAGTCGTGTATAATAAATTTCGTCGTCAGAACGACGGTGCTTCACATCGCGGGATGGAGCAGTCTGGCAGCTCGTCGGGCTCATAACCCGAAGGTCGTAGGTTCAAATCCTACTCCCGCAACCATATGGCGGCATAGCTCAGCTGGCCAGAGCATTCGGTTCATACCCGAAGTGTCATGTGTTCGAATCACATTGCCGCTACCAGAGATTCCAGTCAAGTTGCTCACTTGGCTGGTTTTTTTATTGCATAAAATCGCCCGCGTGAGCGAGAGTTTGATGTTTTGCGGATTGTGGCGGAGGTGAAGGCGGGCTCAGCCCGCTTTTATTCATGTCAAAGTGCCGAAATTTTGGGATTTCGGCACTTTTTTTGTCACATCTTCAATAAAATAACAACTGTTTAATCCTTGCACGAATTGAGTTTTTGGAGGCTTTGCGCAGTCACATGCCGTGCCACAAACGGTTAAAGAAGGGTCAGCAGCCTGCGGGCATTTTCCAAGTCTTCTTCCTGCGTGTGGATGTACACATTCTGCATGGTTTTCAAATCTGCCCAGCCGCCCATGCTTTGCAGCGTTTTTTCCGATACGCCTGCGCGATAGGCGCGTGTGGCGAAGGTATGACGGAAGCAATGCGGCGTTTTGCCGTAGACGTTGATTGCTGCGCAAACGCGCTCCCACAGGCGGCGATTTGCCTGAAAGGTGAGCGGCTGATGCGTATCATCGCGCATGTGCAGCAGATAAGCGTCGGGATTGTGCATTTCCTCCGGCGTGAGCGAGAGAACGTCCCACAGCTTGGGAAGCATCAGCATGTGGCGAAAGCCCGCTTCCGTTTTCGGATCGCCGATGATGGTTTTTGCTTTGGCATAGGTGACGCTGCGCTCGATACGAATCAGCATTTTATGCGGATCAATGTCCTTCATGCGGATGCCGCGGATATCCTCGCTGCGTGCCGGGCAGTAGAGCAGCAGCGCCACATAGCGGCGGTCAAGCAGCTTGGGTATATCCGGCAAATGCGCCTCGATGTCTTCGGCTTCCTTTGTGGTCAGCGGGAGACGTGTGCTCTTTTTCTTGGAGGGGTTGCGCAGCCGCTTGGATTTGGATGGATTGCTGGGAATCAGCCCATCTTCAAAGGCGACGTCAAGCACCATGCGGACGACCAGCCAGATTTCGTCAATCGTCTTTTTGGAGAGGGATTCCTTGCTGTTGAGAAAGAGCTGCACGTCGTCGATGGAGATATCCCGCACATCCATTTCGCCGAAATACGGCAGAACGTGGCGCTTGAGATAGCTTTCATAGCCGGTCAGCGTGGTTTCGCGAACCTTGCCGACTTTGTAGAGCGTAAACCAACGCTCGGCAATATCCGAAAAGCGCGTACTTAATCCATCTTTACGATGCTGCCCGTTTTCATCCGGCGGAACGACAACGCCCTCCGTGATGGCGTGGGACAGATACGATTGAAAGAGTTCCTGTTGCGTTGAGCCGGTCAGCCAGAATACCTTCCCGTTGATGACCGCTCGTTGTTTGAGTTTTGCAGACATATCCGGTTCTCCTTGTCCAGACATGTCTGACGGGGCAGGTGTGAGGTTGTCAAGGATCGTGGATTCCACGCCCATTGTAGCATGGTTTGGGGGCGGCGTGAAGCCCTGAATCGTTGTCATGGGACTCCTTTCATAAAGAAAAACAATTCAAGAGGCGAAGTGGCAGGCTAAAAGGGCTTAGAGCCGCTTTGCCACTTGAAAAAAAGGACTAAGAGAGCAGACTCACCATCCACTGTGTTCCGTCGCGGACGACGTACAGCTTGGATGCGAGGTTTCGTTTGGCGGAACGGACGGTACGCGGGGAAATGCCCTGCTCCTGCGCGGCTCTGTCGATGACGCTGCTGGGACAGACGCGCCCGTTTTCAAGTAAGGAGAGAATGAGCTTTTCGGCACGCTCAACCTTTGTGGGCATGTGTTCCGAGCCGGAAAGCAGTTCGTCGGCGGTGAGCTGATATTCGCCGAGCCAGCGAAAACCGTCCGCATCGCCGAGCGAGAAAGCCAATGACTTGCCCGGAGGTGCCAGTGAGCTTTTCTCATGCGTCAGCACCCGCGTGGTGGGGTCGTCCCTGACTTTGCCGATGAACAGGAGACTGCGCACGGCGGCAGTCATGTCGATGGAACCAAGCCCGCGATAGGTGCTTTGTGAGCCGGACGCTTTGTTGAGATGACCGATCATCAAAATGGCGCAGTCGTGGGCTTCGGCAATTTCACCCAGTGCGCGGAAGATCGGGCGCACTTCGTTGGCGCGGTTCATATCGACCTGAGCGCCCAGAAACGCCTGAATCGGGTCGATAATCAACAGCTTGGCTTGATTTTCGCGAATGGCACGCTCAATGCGGTTGTCTGTCAATGTGAGCATGGATTCGCGGTCGTCAATAACCAACACGCGGTCAAGGTCGGCACCTGCTTCAATTAAGCGGGGCTTGACGGTATCGCCGAGACCGTCCTCCGCCGTCTGATAGATCACGTTGAAGGGTTCAAGCAGCTCACCGTTTGGAAGCTGTTGACGGTTGGTGCAGGCGGCTGTGAGATACATGGCGAAATAGGTCTTGCCCTCGCCGGGATTGCCTTGCAGGATGGTCAGCTTGCCGAAGGGAATGTATGGATACCAGAGCCAGTGAACGGCGGTTTGTTGTACGTCGCTCATGCGGATCATGTGAACGGAGTCGGGCATGGGAACCTCCTTATCTGGATATTTCGGAATGATGTCGTTCTTCTCGTTCGCGAAGCAGAAGATCAACATTGTGCTGCACTTGTGAGAGCTTCAGCAGCTCGTCGCGAAGAGGAATCAGGCGCGGGGCTTGTTCGGCGTAACTTTGCCGAAGGGTTTCCATTTCTTCTTTCCAAAACTTGACTGTCGGCGGTTTGTCGCCCAGTTTTTCTTTGAGAATGCGGCGTGCGGCATAGAACAATCGGAGTTCAACGTCATGTTCCCGTGCATAAGTGTCTCGCCGGCTTTTCCAGTGAATCGCGTTCAGGTTTTCATAAATCGGCTTATTCTTGGCGTAGATGTCTGCCTGACGAATGAGCGCTTCCAATTCGCGGATTCGGGAAGAAGTGGAATGAAGCGCATCGCTCAACTGATGAAAGGCAGAACGGGTTTGGGAGAGCCGGGCGGAAAGGTCTTCAAGGGTGAAAAGTTGATGGGCTTGCAGAAAATTGACGGTTTCGGCAAATTGCTTGAGGTCGCGGACTTTTCCTTTTTGGCTCCATGCCTGAGCATAGCGCCGCTGCTGTGCTTCGCTGACCAATTCCCAAAGCGTAGGCGTTTTAGAGGCTTCCGGCTCAGAGCGGAGAGCGTTGATCCATTCGGTCAGCTTGGCAATCTGCGTTTTTAGCGTACGGGTCAGCTTGTTGGTGGAGCGAATCCAGCGGTTCAACTCGCCTTTTTCTGTGCGGATGCCTTTCTGCTCCAGCTTGCGAACATTGGGACCTTCGTGAACGGTTGGAATTTGTTCGACGCTTTGCCGCGCATAAGAGCGGTGGTCGATGCGCGAAGGAATCCCCTTTTCTTCAAACTTGGCATTGACGGCGTTGCACCATGCGGTGCGCCACGATTCGAGCCTTTCGGGAGAGTGCCAATCGGTGGTATGGACGGCATTGAAACGGCAGCGACCGTCTGAACCGCGGATGCGGTTTCCGCTGGCATCCAGCACATATTCGCGGCGCTGCTTGGGCGCAAAGCTGCCGTCAGGATTCAATGGACGCATGGTGGTCATAACGTGCATGTGGGGATTGGGAATGCCGCCGGACTTGTCGGGAGAATGAACAGCAAGGTCGGCGATCATTCCGCGATCCACAAATTCTTTTTGCACGAAAGCGCGGGCCAGTTCGATATTTTCATTCAGTGAAAGTTCGTTTTGCAGCGCGATGTCAAAACTGTATGCGAGCTGTGCTTTGGGATGGCGTTCAGCGGCTTCTACGGCGTTCCAGAGCGTTGCTCGGTCACGGAAGCACTCCGGAGCATGAGCAGGCAGCAGGATTTCCGTATGGAGAACGCCGCCCTTGCGCGTGTAGTCGCTGATTTCGTCGTAATATTCGCTGTACAGGCGTTCGCCTGCGCGATATGCTGCGGCAGCAAGGACGCTCTGTCCCGCGCTTCGCTTGATTTGAGAAACGGAGAAATGATACAGCGCCATCAGCTTTGTTCAAACGATGGAATACCATGCGGATCATGCGCAATTTGGTTTTCAGCGGCGAAGGCAAAGCGGATGTTTTCGATATCATCCTCATCATCTTCAAGCGTCATATCCAGAAGAATGTGCTGCACCTCGGAAAGCGCAAAGATGCGTTCCATGACGCGGTAAAAGTCGGATTTATTCAATGCGGCAACCTGCGGGCAGAGGGCTTCAATCGCGCCGCCCATGTTGCAAAGATGATGGGTACGCTTTTTCCGTGCGCCTTCGCTTAGATAGCGTTCGCGGTTTTGGAGACGCTGGCTGCGATGCTCGGCTTGCGCTTTTTCCTGCTCAAGATTACGCAGTTTTTGATTCGGTTCGATGTGGGAAGATGGCGTTTTGTTCATAGCATGTGGATTCCTTTCTGAAAAAACGAATGAGAAAAACGGCTGCGGAAGGATTCAAAAACTTTGCGGCAGACGGGATCTGCTTGCAGATCGTGGCTGATGCAAAGTACGCGGGGGATAGGCGCAGAGCGCCGCAAGAGGGGGCAGCCCTCTTGGACGCAGCAACGCTGCGCAAAGTCTCTTGCACTGCGAGTGTAGGGCAAAGAGGAAAACCCCGCGTAAAGCACGAAGATACATCCGAAGGATGTATAGAAGTGCGCCCTTCCGTTCCGTTGGGTTCTGTCGATCGACGAGCAGATCATATCACAAAAACAAGAAAAATAACAGATGATTCCTAAACGATGGATAAATTTACAAAATCGCAAAAAATCCACGCTCTTGAAGCGGTTATCCAAATTGAAAAATGTGAAAAAACGATGGGGAGAAAAAGCGATGCTTGAGACGATGCCGATTTCTGAAAAATTAAAGATGCTGCGGGACAGACGCGGGCTCACGCTGGACGAGCTGGCGGAACGAACGGGGCTTTCACGCTCGGCGTTGAGCAATTATGAGACGAACGAAAGCAAAGAGGTCAGCCAATTTGCACTGGTCACGTTGGCGAAATTCTATGGCGTTTCGACGGATTATCTGCTGGGACTGTCAGCACTCGAAAACCCGATGCAGGGAGATATCCATGATTTGAACATCAGCAGTGAGATGGCGGAGTTGCTCAAAAGCGGAAAAATCAACAACCGACTGCTTTGCGAAATGGCGACGCATCCGGATTTTCCGAAATTACTGATGGATATGGAAATCATGGTGGACGGCGAGGCGAGAAACGCGATTCGGGCGATTGATATGCTGTTTGAAGCCGTCCGCATGAAAATTATCAAGGAGACGAACATCTGTGAGGATTCAAATGCCCAGATTCTGACGTTTAAGGAAGCGCAGATTGACGAGGACGAATATTTTGAAATGAAAATCAAAAACGACCTGCGCCCGATCCTGCGCTTCCTGCGGGACAAGTACGCTGAAAGAAGCGAGGGAAGCCGGCAACTCGAAGAAATCGAAAAATACGTTCAGCAGCTGATTCGGGAAGCGGACATTGTCCGCGAACAGAAAGAACAGAATGTGCCAGACGATGAAATCTGGATTGACCGAACGATAGCCATGCTCATGGCGAAATGGAAAATCAAGTGGAATAAACTGACGGAAGTGCAGCAACGCTCGTTCAAAGAGGTGCTGATGCAGTCGGAATTGAGGAAGGAGCAGCTGCCGAAAAAGAGGATGAGGGGAAGAAAAAGGTAGATTAACGATCAGCAAATCAAATAAGGATTTTCAAGCGCGTTTGTTTTGTTGTGTGGTATGGCATTACGTCATTCATCAAGCAGACAGCCGAATATTGAAAGGTCGAGTTCTTGGAATATTTCTGCAAATACTTAGAATAATTGATTGAGTAGATCGAGGGTCTATGCTATAATCAATGTAATTGGCGCAGAGACACATGATTTATACATAAACAAGGAGCTTTTGCTGAGTATGAACGCGATATGATCGTAGAACGGACGCAGACCGGAAAGGCAGTTGCCAGAGCCAACGGAAAGCGCGTGGATGGACGACCGAAGAAATTCAAACCGGAACAGATCGCGCATGCGCTGGACATGCTGGAGGACGGCAGAAGCTACACCGAAGTTGAAAGACTGACCGGCATCAGCAAATCAACACTGATTCGAGCGGTCAGAAAAAAGAAGATGAAGAGGGACGAGGGCAATTGAAGCCCCCGCCCCTTTTACGTTTTCCCTAGACTGCTATAACAGAAGTAGACACAAAAAAGAAACCCGGTCGTAGAATTACACGACATTACGAGGCTTTGCTCCGAATTTCAAACGGAGTAAGGCCGTATTTCATATCAATACGCTCGTAGTTGTAGAAGCGGATATATTCGTCAACGAGCTGTTGAACTTGTTCGCCAGTAGCAGGTTTGCACCTGTATAGGCATTCAGTTTTGAAAGTGCCAAAGAAGTTTTCCATTAAAGCATTATCATACGGACATCCACGTCTGGACATTGAAGCTGCAAAATGGTATTCTTGGGTTAAGGCAAAGTGAGACCGTCCCAAATTCTGTGTAAACCTCCAAAGCAAGGTGTAAAATAGAAATATCAAACAGGAGGGAAAACAGATGACAAGAAGAAAACGAAGCCCGGAAGAAAACGAGCGCAGAGCAAAAATACGAGAGCTGCTGCTAAGCAGCAACATCAGCAGCCTGGATGACGAGTTGGGCTACGGACGGTACGACTATCGAAACAAAGATACCGACAACAGCCGCAACGGACACAGCAGCAAAACGCTTCGAACCAGCTACGGTGATGTGGAGGTAGCAGTTCCACGTGACCGCAAGGGTGAATTCGAGCCTCAGATATTCAAGAAAAATCAGACCAGTGTAAGCCAGGACATTGAGGAAAAGATTCTCTCCATGTATGCCAAAGGCATGACTACAGGGGATATCGAAGCGCACATCCAGGACATCTACAGCATAGAGGTGTCAGATACCACCATCAGCCGGATCACGGATAAGATTCTCCCCATTGCCAAGGAATGGCAGCAGCGTCCCCTGGAGGCGGTCTACACTGTGGTCTTTCTGGACGCCATCCACTACCACGTCCGCAGCGAAGGACAGATCGTGAAAAAGGCAGTTTACGGCATATTGCGCCAAGTTGATGACGAATATCAGACAGACGTCCTCGTCCTTCTTCCTTAAACGCTCCGCAGCGCTCATTCCGTTCAAATACGGAAGCTCAATATCCATAAAAACGATATCGTACTGCGGCTTATAGCTGCTTAAAAAAACCATCGCATCGGCAAACCACTTGACCTCAAAGCGGATGTCATGATTCTTTCCGTATTTTTCAAGATTTGCCTTCAGTATCTTTGCCGAGGCTTCTTCGTCCTCGATAAGCGCTATGTTCATGACCGACGCTGCATTTGGGCTGTCCATGGCTGTTTCCTCTTGTCGTAGTCCTTCAATACTCATGATAAGGATAGTTTAAAGCATTGGACGTGGATTTGTAAGATTATAATCTTTCCGATCCCGGAACGCTTGGGCGGGTCGCTGCTATGCCCTGCTTTTTACTTTAAGGCAAGCCCCTTCTCTCCGGTTTACGCTCACCCAAGGATATGTTATAATGCTGACAAGAGGAAGCGCGAGCCGGAGGTGAAGAATGTGAAGATCGGTATTGTGGATGACGACAGGGCGAGTCGGGAGCAGATATTGGGATTCATCGCGCAGTATGCGCGGGAAAACGGGGAGAATATCGAAACTGTGGTCTCCGACGACGGCATCCATTTTGTCAGCGACTATCGGGGCGACTGCGACGCGCTGTTTCTGGACGTGGAAATGCCGCTGATGGACGGCATCACGACGGCGAAGAAGATCCGCGAGGTCGATACGACGGTCTCCATCGTTTTTTTGACGAACTATTCGCAGTATGCCATCAACGGCTATGAGGTCAACGCCATCGACTATGTAATGAAGCCGATCACCTATTTCGTCTTTTGTCAGAAGCTGAAAAAGGCGCTGGCGTTTTCCGGAAAGAACCATTCGGGTGAGGTCGTCATCCGCAACGAGCAGCACATCGTCCGCCTGCCGTTCAACAAGATCTGGTATATCGACTGCGAGAAGAACTACGTCGCCTATCATACCGAAAAGAACGTCTACCGCGAGCGCTCGACGATGCACGCCGCGGCGGCTCAGTTTGAAAAAATGAGTTTCATCATGTGCAATTCGGGCTGCATGGTCAACGCCGCCTATGTCAAGAAGGTGGCGGGCAACGACGTCTATGTCGGCGACGATATCCTGCAGCTCAGCCGGGGACGCAAGAAGGAATTTATGGAACGCTATATTGACTATCTGAGCAGGGGGTGCTGCTGATGTTTAAGGTCAATAATCCGATTACGCTGGTCTATTTCCAGCTGATGATTGCCGAATTTCTGTTTCTGCTCAAAGCGCCGCGCAGAGAGCATTTTTATCTGCGCCTGCTTGCCGCGCTCGGCGCGAGCGTGGTCATCGGTCAGATCCATTATATCGTCACATGGTCAGGCGTTTCGTCCATGCTCCTCTTTTTGACTGCGTGGCTGCTGGCGGCGGGAAGCGCCCTGCTTTGCTGGAAAGTCGATTTTAAGACCACCATGTTCGTCGCGTCGGGAAGCTACGCGGTGCAGCATATGGGCTATTCCGTTATGCTCGCGCTGGAGTGGCTGATTCAGGGCGTATGGGGCGTCCGCATATTCAATCAGATCACAGCATGGGGTGGATTCGCTATCGCGATGATTGCGATTTATGCGCTCGTGCTTCGCAAGAATGAAGAGTTTTATAACTCGGCGGATACGCGGCAGCTGCTTATTTCCACATTGCTCATTCTGGTCTGCATCGTGCTGAGCAGTGTGCGCCGAACCTGTCAGAAGGATCTGCCGTATATCATCGTATACGATTTTATTGCGTGTCTGTGCTGTCTGCTGATTCAGTTCAGCATCTCGGCGGGCGAGCGCATGAGCGAGGAGAAGCGCACGCTTGAGCTGATTATCAACCAGCAGCATGAACAGCACGAGCTGTCCAAGCAGGCGGTGGAGATGATGGGCGTCAAGCTGCACGACATCCGCAGCCAGATCCGCCATATTCAGGAGGAGATGAACGCGGAGGATTCCCATAAGCTCGACGGGCTCAAGCGCACGGTTCAGATCTATTCGAGCATGGCGAACACCGGCAACGCGACCGTGGACGCTATCCTGATGGAAAAAGGACTGATGTGCGAGATCAACGGCATCCGGTTCAGCTATATCGTCGATGGCGCGCAGCTGGCGTTTATGGAAGCGGTGGATATTTTTTCTCTGCTGAACAATATGCTGGACAACGCCATCGAAAGCGAGCTGAAAGTGACGCAGAAGGACAGCCGGATGATGAGCCTGCGCGTCGTCCGCACGGGGGAGATGGTGCTGGTGAACGCGGAGAACTACTGCGATTATCCGGTGGATTATGAGCATCTGACGACCACTAAGCAGGATAAGGCGAACCACGGCATCGGCATGAAAGGCATTCAATACGTTGTGGATAAATACGACGGCGATATGCGCATCTCGCTGGAGGATTCGATGTTCCATGTCAGCATCGTGTTTCCGGTAAAGGCGTAAAATCAAGCACTTGCGTGAAAAACGCGGGTGCTTTTTTGTACAATCAGACATCTGACGACCTGCGATTTGTCCCACTACGGCGACAGTTTTTCACAATTGTGATAAAACTGTGGCGGAAAGGTGTATAGTGTCGTCCATAAAGCGCGAAGCCGGTATGGGGTATGGCGGAGCGTAAATCTGTGAGGGTTTCTTACAGAGAAGAAAAAGGAGGCACATTATGAATTCATCAAAGTGGATCCCCAAATCTAAAGTCTGGCTCAGCGGACTGCTGACCGCCGCGATGTGCGTGGGTACGTTTGCTCCCGCATATGCCGGAACGATGAACGACGGCAAGTATTTTAACGATTACTCTTCCTATGAGGAAGCGGAAGCCGCGGCAGACGTATTGAATACCGAACTTTCCCGTGAGGGCAACGTCCTGCTCAAGAACGACGGCACGCTGCCGCTGACGGGCAAGGAATGGGTCAGCGTGTTCGGCGTCGCGTCGGACAACCTCATCAGCGTCCGCGAGGATGCCAAGAGCGCAAGCGGCACCATCGCGGTCAGTTTGCAGCAGGCGGGCTTCAACGTCAATCCGGCGCTTGTGCGCTACTATGATTCTGTCGGCACGGCGATCGGACAGGAAACGGTAGAGTTCAGCCGCGAGGTGGACGAGTCCCTGAACGTTTACAACGGCGCGGCGGTCGTCGTCCTCTCCCGTGCCGGCGGCGAGGGCGCGGACAACGAGCGCGTGCTGGAAGAGCCGGAAGATAATCTCTACGGCGATGAGGAATCTGCGTTCAAGCATAAGGCGCTGGCGCGCGGCTCCTGGGTGGACGGCGAGTTCGTCTACGACGAAAGCAGCGAGACGGAATACAAGCACTATCATCAGCTGACCGAATCCGAAGAAGCGCTCATCAAATATGTCGAGAGCAAGTTCGACAAGGTCATCGTCGTGCTGAATTCGTCCAGTGCGTTCGAGATGTACAACCTTGAACAGGATGAGAAGATCAACGCGATCCTGCTGATGCAGCGTCCGGGCGAGACCGGCGCGCTGGCGGTCGGCGAGATTTTGAACGGCACGGTCAACCCGTCCGGTCACCTCGTAGACGAGTGGGCGGTCGATTTCACGGCGGACCCGACCTGGTATAACTTTGGTAACAATGGTCAGACCGGCAGCTCTAACGTCTATAAAAATGAAGCTGGCGAGTTGACGGGTGAAAGCACCGGAACACCGTTTGACACGGGCTACTATTTCGTGGACTACGAAGAGGATATCTACTCCAGTTATAAGTATTACGAGACCTATTACTACGAGACCTACATGGGCAACACCGCCGCTTCCGCTCCTGCGGGCGCGAGCGAGGAAGAGCGCATCGCCGCCGCCAACAAGTGGTGGAGCGAGAACGTCCTCTATCCGTTCGGCTATGGTCTGAGCTATACGGACTTCAGCATGAACATCCAGGGCGTCTACACCGATGCGGCGCTGACCAACGCGCTGGGCGATACCGCGGATTCCGCGCTGTTCGCCTCCGAAGAGGGCAAGCCGGCGCAGGTCGAAAAGCTCTATATTCCGGTGACCGTCAAGAACGAAGGCGGCGTCGCGGGCAAGGATGTCGTTGAGATTTATGTGACCGCGCCTTACAAGCAGGGCGGCGTCGAAAAGTCTCACGTCGTGCTGGCGGGCTACGCCAAGAGCAGCCTGCTTGAGCCGGGTGCGAGCGAGACCGTCGTGGTCACGATCAACGTTCAGGACTTCGCTTCCTACGATTACAAGAACCTGAGCGGCATGGTCGAGAACGGCGGCTATGTGCTGGAGGACGGCGAATACGTCATCCGCGCGACCAGCAGCTCCCACTACGATCTGGCGACCGACCTCGCCGAGACGACCGACGCGTATGACCAGAAGAGCTTCACCCTCGCTTCCGGCGCGGCGCTCAAGCTTGACGATTACAGCCACAAGGTCGTGGAGAACCTGTTCAGCACCGAGATCGGCGAATACACCAAGGCGACCGAAGGTCAGTACGCGCTGTACAGCAACTCCCTGCGTACCGCTGAATACGCCAAGGACGGCACGTCCGCGATGACGCTGATGAGCCGCGCGGACTTCGACGGCACGTTCCCGCAGCCGCCGACCGAGGGCGACCTGACGCTCAAGGACGACGTTCTGGCGAACTGGGATTACTGGAATACGTTCGGCTGGAATGAGAAGAGCAAGGGTACTGATTATACCTATTCTGACGATGGCATGCCGTGGGCGGACGTCGTCGTTCCGGACGACTGGACGCAGGTCGAGACCGCTGCCGAGCGCAACGAGATCCTGCTCAAAGACATGGCGGGCATCGATCCTTACGATGATTCCTTCACCCTCCAGACCTCCGACCCGAAGGCTGAGCATTACACGAAGATCGCCAAGTTTGACGGCTTGACCGGCAATCAGGCGTGGCAGGTCTTTATGAACCAGCTCTCTTATGAAGAGATCCGCACGGTCGTGGAGACCGGCGGTTGGGCGACCTCCGCGATCCCGTCCATCGGAAAGGTGGCTGGCGTTGAAGCGGACGGCCCGAACAACCTGAGCAGCACGCACACCTGGTGCGACGAAACCACCATCGCCTCCACTTGGAACACCGATCTGGCGTACAAGCAGGGCGTCATCGTCGGCGACATGGCGATGTACAAGGGCGTCAACGGCTGGTGGGGACCGGGCATGGATACCCATCGTTCTCCGTTCAGCGGACGCAACAACGAGTATTACTCTTCTGACGGCATCCAGGGCGGATACATCGCGGCGGCGGTCGTTTCCGGCGCGGAAGCCCGTGGTCTGAAGACGTATATCAAGCACTTTGCCTTCAACGACCAGGAGACCTGTCGTGATGGTATGAACAACAACAGCTGGGTCTCCGAGCAGGCGATGCGCGAGGGCAACCTGAAGGTCTTCCAGATGGCGATGCAGGAAGGCGGCGCGGCGGCTGCGATGTGCGCCTTCGCCCGTATCAGCGGCATCCCGACGGCGGTCAGCTATGACTTCCTCGTCAAGCTCTGCGACGATCAGTGGGATTGGAACGGCGTGTTCCTGACCGACGGCTACATGGGTGTTTCCGGCTGCACCACTGGTGACTACATGCTCCGCACGGGCTGCATCCAGCTGGCGCTGGGCGCGACCACGACGGTCTCCGGCGAATGGGATCCGAGCCTGCGCGACGGCAAGGGCGCTGTGACCCTCGACGGCGCACAGAGCGATGTTCAGTATTACTACGCGCGTCAGTTCGCGATCTGCCTGCTCTCCGAAGAAGCGAACAGCGCCGCGAACCAGAACGGCTTCACCCTGCTCGAAATGGCGAACGAGACCATGGATGTTGAGCAGGCTGGCGATGTGAACGAATCCATCGCCATCAGCGCGGACGATATGGGCGCTTCTACGGCGTACTACGCTGTGACCAGCGGCGAACTGCCTGCGGGCGTGACCCTGTCTGCGGACGGTCTGATCTCTGGCAAGCCCACCGCTTCCGGCGAATACAACTTTGAAGTGACCGCGACCATCGACCAGTGGATCAACCGTTCCGCCGAGTACGGCATGAACGTGGCTTCCGCCTTCGTCGTGGACGGCGACGCGCTGGACAGCGCGAAGGTCGGCAAGGCGTTCCGCACCGCGCTCATCTCCGATAAGGTCAGCACGGACGCGGGCTACACCGCCGTGACCTACGAGCTG
>Ga0129311_1001324_pt1 | contig 17740 bp, 13 predicted proteins | sample Go1ome_FD_94435 | JGI IMG/M metagenome (GOLD analysis project Ga0129311, IMG submission 94435) | Western lowland gorrila individual fecal microbial communities from Wisconsin, USA - Go1022B metagenome | ecosystem: Host-associated > Mammals > Digestive system > Large intestine > Fecal | place... | reverse complement strand
CGAAAGCATCGGCACGTTCTACGGACCGGTCTTCACCGGCATCCGCGACAGCGGCTCAATCAGAGTGGAACAGGCCAGCGAAAAAGACTGGGTGAAGCTCGGATCGGCCTACCCCGTATGCGAAATCGGCTGGAGCAACAGCGTAAGTATCAAGAACCTGACTATCAGCGCTTCGCTGCGTTCCGCCATAGGAGGCAAGGTATATAACCAGATGCAGGCAGTCTATGGAAGCATCAACGAACTCGGACTCAAGAATGTCCTTGCAAACTGGCTGGACGAGACCGAATACACCGGAAAGGTGGTCTATTCCTCAAAGAATCTCGAAGATGCGAGCTACCTGAAACTGGACAACCTGACGGTCAGCTACAACATTCCTCTCAAGAACAACAAGTTCGTCAAGAACCTCGGAGTCTATCTGTCCGGGCAGAACCTGCTCGTACTTACCGGCTACTCCGGAGTCGACCCCGAAGTCGGTCTCTCCGGCCTGACCCCCGGCATAGAATCCCTGAGCTACTATCCAAGGACAAGATCATTCACCCTCGGCGCAAGCATTAAGTTCTAATGAAAATGAAAAAGACACTCTCAATCATAACGGGTGCACTGCTGCTTGCGGCATCCTGCACCAATCTCGACGAGGAGATATACTCCAAGATCCCGAAGGACACCTTCCTGAACGATGAGGCCAATATCGCCCTCTACACTTCGAGACCGTACACAATGCTGCAGAAATGGGGCAACGAACAGAGCATGCTGACCCTTATCATGCAGCTCTCCAACGAGGTCGCCATCCCGAAGGCATACAGCGGCAGCTGGGGAGAACCCCGCTACTCGGAAGTCCAGACTCACAACATACCTCCCAGCAACAAGTTGTCCAGGTGCGGATGGGATTTCTGCTTCGACGGCATTGCGGCCTGCAACGACGCCATCTACGAACTGGAAAAGTTAGAGCAGAACGATGCGGCGAAAAAGAACATCGCCGAGGTCAAGGTGCTCAGGGCATATTACTACCTTCTGGCCGTGGACTGCTTCGGAAACGTCCCGTTCTCCGTCAACAAGACCGAGACCGACTATCCAAAGATGAAGGACAGGGCGTTTATGCTGAACTGGATAGAACAGGAGATAGCCGACAATATCGAATACCTCGACTACGATGTCAATGCCTCGACCTACGGAAGAGTCACAAAGGGCGTGGCGCAGTTCATACTCGCTAAAATCTACCTGAACTCGGAAGTCTGGACAGGCACCAAGAGATATGGCGAGGCTGAAAAAATCTGCAAGGAACTGATGGACGGCCGCTACAGGCTTGCCGATACCTACAAGGCCAATTTTTCCCTCAACAACGAGAACGGTCCTGAGGCGATCCTGGCAATCCCCTACAGCAGCACCTATACGAAACAGGGCTTCTACATCTACGTGATGACCTTCAACGACGATCTGCAGAGACCCTACAAAATCGGTGAAACCTGGAACGGCTCGATGATCTGCCAGCCAGACTTTTTCGAGACCTACGAAGCCGGGGACACCCGCAAGTCCGACACCTGGCTCTACGGACAGGTATATAACGCCGACGGAAGCCCCTACACCTACGCTTCCGTGACCCTGAATCCTGACGGCAGCACCACAACCCAGAATCTGCCCTACATCCTCGACGGCTCGCTCGCGGCTATGCCCGCAGGAGAGTTCACCACCGGAATCGGACGTTTCGACGGCGCAAGGATAATCAAATGGCCCTACCAGACCGACGGAAGCCTCACCAACTATCAGGTCTCGATGGAAAACGACTTCTACCTGATGCGCTACTCGGACGTGGTGCTGATGTACGTCGAGGCGCTTATCCGCCAGGGCAGGACAGCGGACGCAGCAGCAGTCGAGGAGTTCAAGAAGATCCGCACCCGTGCGGGACTCTCCCCTATGAGCGCCTCCGAACTGACCCTCGACAACTTCCTCCTCGAGCGCCAGCACGAGCTCTGTATGGAGGGCTGGTCGCGCCAGGACCTCATCCGCTTCGGCAAATACACGGAAGCCTGGTGGGCGAAACCCAAAGGAATAGACGAATACAAACTGCTCCCTATTCCCGACCTGAGAATGGGAGACAACCCTAACCTTGTTCAGAATCCCGGATATGACAAATAATAACAGAATACTGAATATCTGCATTGCCGCGGCGATGCTTGTGCTCCTCGCAGGATGCGGAGCCCCGAAAGAAAAGGAGATTTCCTACGAAACCCTCCGCAGCAAGATAGCCGGAGCGTGGCTCGGGCAGATGGTCGGCAATATCTACGGACTTGAATATGAAAACAAGTTCGTGGAGGAGCCCGGCCAGGAGCCTTTCGTCTGGAATAAGGCGATGCGCAAGATGAGCGCCGTCGACGGGGCATTTTCCGACGACGATACAGACGTGGAGTACATGTACCTGATGATGATGGAGAAATATGGCGTCAGCCCGACTTATGCGCAGATGCGCGAGGGCTGGATGTACCATATCCGCGACAGGGTCTGGCTCGCCAACAGGGCTTCTCTCGGAGCTATGCACTACGGGCTTACCCCGCCGTTCACCGGCAAGAAGGAGAACAACCCGCACTGGTTCCAGATTGACCCGCAGCTCATCAATGAAATCTGGGGCTACACCGCACCCGGAATGGTTGACTACGCCGCAGGAATCTCCGAATGGGCCGCGAGAATCACCTCCGATTCCTGGGCCACCTCCCCCACCGTCGTTTATGGCGTGATGTATTCGGAGGCCTTCTTCGAGTCCGACACCCGCAAGCTCCTGGAAATCGCGCTCTCACGTCTCCCGAAAGAGGACCGCTTCGCCAACACCATACGCGAATGTATCGCAATGTACGACAAGGATCCGGCTGACTGGCACGCGGCGCGCAAGTTCATAAAGGAGAAATATTACGACAACGAGGACTCTTTCTCGAAGACCATCTGGAACGCAAATCTCAACGGCGCTATGGGCATACTCTCGCTCCTCTACGGAGAGGGTGACATCGAAAAGACCCTGAAAATCGGCTGCGCGCTCGGTTTCGACGCCGACAACCAGACCGCGACCGTCTGCGGAATCCTCGGAGTAATCAACGGCGGCGAGAACGTCCCCACGGAATGGTCGATGCCAAAGGAGTTCCCTCACTGGACCAAGCCCTTCAACGACAGGTACATCAACGTGACCCGCTACGATATGCCCGACGCTTCCATCGAAGACCTTATCGACCGCACCGTTGCTATCGCGGTCAAGGTTGTGGAAACCAACGGAGGACGCACCGTCGAGCGTGACGGCAAGAAGTACCTCGTAGTCAACACCAAGGCCGAATTCAACGCTCCTATGGAGTTCTGCGTGGGCAGGGAGCCGGTGATCATCGTCGGAGAAAAAGTCGACTACGACTTCAGCTGCGAAGCGAACAGGGCCTACGATTGGAATCTGGTCAAGGGCACGCTGCCCGAAGGTCTCAGTTTCGACAAGGGCAGACTAAGCGGCGTGACTACCGAGAAAGGCTCATACGACATCACCCTGTCCCTGGGCAACGGCACTGAGACCCTTGAAAAGGACTTCCGTCTCATTGTCCGCGGACGCAACATCGCTCCGACCGGAAAGGTCATAGCATCTGTGCAGAAAACCAATTTCGATGTGCTCGACTCCTGCTGGACGACGAACTCGCACGCATTCTACGCGGAGAGCGTGAACGTTATCAACGACGGCATAGTCGACGGTCCGGCATCCGTTTTCTACTCCCTTGAAGCAAAGTCCAACGCTCCTAAGCAGGACTGGTTCGGCTATGTCTGGAACGAACCCGTGTCTTTCGATATGGTGTCTTTCCACTATGGCTGCCTTGAAGAATTCGGCGGCTGGTACAGCGATATGAGGGTGGAGATCCTTGATGAAAACGGAAAGTGGAAAGCAGTCGAATCGACGGTTTCCCCCGCGCTGCCGCAGAGCGACGCCGTATTCATCCAGCCCCATTTCGCCGAGTTCCTGTTCAGCTTCGCCCCGGTAAAGGCAAAAGGCGTCAGGGTAATCGGCAACGACAAGGTAGAAACCCACTGGCACAAATACACGAAGAACGTATCCACGTTCATTTCAGTCTCCGAAGTACAGGTTTATGAAGCAGAATAGAACAATACTACTTGCAGCCGCTCTTCTGGCGCTGGCAGCCTGCGGGCGCGAAACTCCAGATTCCACCACTATGTCCAAGGATATCCTGATGGACAAGATTATGGGAGGATGGGCCGGACAGACCATAGGCGTCGTCTACGGCGCTCCGACTGAATTCAAGTTCCAGGGCGGACTGATTCCCGACTCCCAGCCCATTTCCTGGGGAGAAGGCTATGTGAAATACTGGTGGGACAAGAAACCAGGGCTGTTCGATGACATATACAACGACCTCACTTTTGCGGAGGCTTTCGAGGAACTCGGACTTGACTGCTCCTCGGAAGAGCTTGCGATGCGCTTCGCATACGCGCCGTACCACCTTGCGCACGCGAACCAGGCCGGACGCTACAATGTCCGCCAGGGCGTGATGCCGCCGCTTTCCGGGAACTGGATGAACAATCCGCACGCGGATGACCTTGACTTCCAGATCGAAGCGGACTTCATCGGCCTGATGGCCCCCGGTATGCTCGGGCAGGCCCTTGAAATCGCAGACACCGTCGGACACATAATGAACAGCGGAGACGGCTTCTACGGAGGTGCTTTCGTGGCCGGTCTGTATTCTGCAGCCTTCATCGAATCCGACCCTGCGAAGATCGTTGATATGGCGCTTGAGGGCATTCCCGCGGAAAGCACTTTCTATCAGTGTATTGACGATGTACGTAAGTACCACGCCAAAGACCCTGCGGACTGGAAGCAGTGCTGGTTCGAAATCACCAAGAAATGGGGCGCGGACGTAGGATGCCCGAAAGGCGTGTTCCTGAGCTTCGACATAGACGCGAAAATCAACTCAGCGTTCATAGCCATCGGTATGCTCTACGGCGGAGGCGACTTCGCGAAGAGTATGGAAATAGCCACCCGCTGCGGCCAGGATTCCGACTGCAACCCCGCAACGATAGGCGGCGTTCTCGGCGTGATGTACGGCAAGAGCAACATCCCCGGATTCTGGAAACAGCCTCTCGATGAGATCTGGGACCTGGACTTCGAGGGAACGGACGTATCTCTCGCGAAAGGCTCGGACTATTCGTTCAGGCACGCCCTGCAACTCATCGAGAAGAACGGCGGCAACATAGAGGGCGACAGCGTGACGATTCCGCACGGCAAGATCGAGACCCTGCCTCTCGAACAGAACTTCACGAACACCTACCCCGTCTTCCGCGATCAGAAAGACGCCTGGATGGACAAGGAATATGAGTTCGATTTCAACGGAAACGGCTTCTGCATCTGGGGCAACCTCGTATGTCTGAGAGGAATAACCGCCGCATACGCGGACAGGGTATCCAAGAAGCACGTCGGTTCGGAGGTATTCGCCCTCGCGGAGGAGCAGGACGACTACGTGGCCGAGATCGAAGTCTGGATAGACGGCGCTCTCGACCAGGTCTCCATACTTCCGATGAAGGGGACTTCCCGCAAGCTCGAACCTGCGTGGAAATATTGTATGGAAGAGGGACAGCACCACGTGAAAATGGTATGGAGAAATCCCAAGCCCTCAACCTACCTGTTGAGAATCAACGCAATCCAGTATTATTCCGAGAAAACGCTCTCTGACCCTTACTACCATAATTAGAGTATGAGAAAGAATTTATTTGCCGGCATCATAGCACTTCTTGCAGCAGCATCCTGCAACTCCGCACCGGAAATCCCGTACGGAAAGGTCGTCACCATATCGGAAGACGTCCTTGCGGACAAACTTCGCGGCGGATGGTTCGCACAGACGATAGGCTGCACCTACGGCGGTCCGACGGAATTCAAATACAAGGGCTCTATCATCAACGACGAAATCCCGCTTCCCTGGTACGAAGACTATATCTATGACACTTTCGTAGAAGATCCGGGGCTGTATGACGACGTCTATATGGATCTGACGTTCCTTGAGGTTATGGCGGAGCACGGCATCGACGCGCCAGTGGAACTCTTCGCAAACTCTTTCGCGAACGCTGACTACAAGCTCTGGCACGCGAACCAGGCCGCCCGCTACAACATTCTGAACGGCATTTTGCCGCCTATGTCGGGGCATTGGATGCACAATCCTCACGCCGACGACATCGATTTCCAGATCGAGGCTGATTTTATCGGAATGATAACTCCGGGAATGACGCGTATGTGCAGCGAAATTTCCGACAGGATAGGGCACATAATGAACTACGGGGACGGATGGTACGGCGGAGTCTTCATCGGCGCGATGTACTCGCTCGCCTTTGTCTGCGACGACATCCCTACCGTGGTGCGCGAGGCTCTCCGCACCATTCCCGAGGGCACGCTCTTCCACGACTGCATCTCGGATGTCATAAAGTTCCACGACCGGTATCCGGACGACTGGAAACAGGCGTGGTTCGAAATCCAGAAGCGGCACAACAACGAAAAAGGCTGCCCCGAAGGGGTCTGGAACTGCTTCAACATAGATGCACGCATCAACGCTGCGCACGTCGTGATGGGACTTCTGTACGGAGAGGGAGACTTCTTCAAGACGATGGATATCTCCACCCGCTGCGGAGACGACTCCGACTGCAACCCCGCATCCTCCGCCGGAATCCTCGGCGTGATGTACGGGTATGACGCAATCCCGGACGTCTGGAAGAAAGGCGCGGAGAAGATTGCGGATATGGACTTCCCCTACACGAAGACAACCCTGAACTCCCTTTGCGAAAAGAATGTCGCCCTGGTAAAGGAGGCTCTCGAAAAGAACGGCGGCAAGTACGCAGACGGCGTCTATTCGATTCCTGTGCAGGAGCCTGAGACCGTGCGTTACGAGCAGTCTTTCGAAGGCATAGTCCCGGTCGCCAAGATCGTTCTGAAAAAGACCTTCACTGACGAACTGACCCTCGAATTCGACGGAAACTCGATAGTTGTCGAGGGGAGCATACTCCAGACCGGACATTCCGACTGCAACTACGTGGCGGACATCTCGGCCTACCTGGACGGCGAGAAGGTGGAGGACTTCAAGATGCCCTACGACTATATCAAGAGGAAGTACGAAGTCTTCTCCAAGTACTGCTTCGGCTCCGGACACCACACCCTCAGATTCGTGCTGAACAACCCTCACCCCGACTTTGCGGTCCGCGCACAGGAAATGGTAATCTACGACAAGGATGAATAGAAGAACTATCATAACGTTCGCAGTCCTGCTGACTACGGTCAGCGCCTGCGCCTGCTCGGAGAAAAAGCCTCTTCCCGAGCCGGGGGATTTCATCCGCTACACCGAGACGATGACTATGCACAGCGACATACTCGGCACGGACATCTATTTCGGAGTCTACCTTCCTGAAAGTTACAGGGACGAGCCAGACCGCCGGTATCCGGTAGTCTATATGCTCCACGGATTCGGAGACAACTGGAAGTCCTGGAACGGAAAGTACCTGCACGCGAACTACAAGGTCGACGCACTCACGGCCGAGGGGCTTTCGGAGATGATATACATCTTCCCCAGCGGCTTCACTACCTACTACTGCAACTTCTACAACGGCAAGTACAACTATATGGATATGTTCGTGCAGGAGTTCATCCCGCACGTGGACAAGTGTTTCCGTACCATCGCCGACAAGGGACACCGCAGCATCACCGGATACTCGATGGGCGGATTCGGAGCGATGGCTCTCGCGGAAATGCACCCGGAAATGTTCTGCTGCAGCGCACCCCTGAGTATGTCCTTCCGCACAAACGCCCAGTATATGACCGAATCCCAGAGCGGATGGAACTCCCAGTGGGGCAGCATTTTCGGAGGTATCGGCAAGGCCGGTGCAGACCGCCTGACCGAGCATTACCTGCTGCACTGTCCCTACTACCGTTTCAACGACGCGAACCGCAGTTCACTCGAAACCGTTAAGTGGTTCCTGACCTGCGGCGACGACGAGGAGCAGCTGCTGATCGCGAACGACTCCCTGCACGTCGTGCTCCGCGACAGGAACTTCGCCCACGAGTACCGCGTCAAGAACGGCGCGCACACTTCCAGCTACTGGATGGACGCCCTCAACGAGGTCCTGCCCTGGTTCGATCACTGTATGAACGGAACCCCGGCCCCCTCCGATCAGGAAATCTGGAAAGCCGATATCCAGCCGGGGGCAGACGGAACGGTGTCCTCGACCGCTTTCCAGGAGAAGAAAAGCGGAAGCGGAGTCTTCTTCTTCCACAAGGGGCTGAAAGCGGAGGAAGTAAAGGATGCAATGGCGGTGCTGTGGTCCGCAGGCGGTTCGGGAGCATTCGTCTTCCTGCCCTGCAACCTCTCCGAAAAGAGCGTGGAGCAGTGGGAGGAGTTCTACTCGAAGTCCTACGAAATGACCTCCAGGACAGCCGTGGCGCTCGACGGAAGCGGGGATGCCGTGATTGCGAGAAAAACTGATTTCAAATCGGTTATCCTCGCCAACACCGGCACAAGCCTTACAACGACCGCTCCGGGTGAAATATACCGTTTCGCAGCAGCGGACGATGCAGCCTGCTACCACGAAATGAGCGAGCTGTACAAGTCCTGCAAGAGGAGCGGGGCCTCTTTCGAGTACCGCGTGTTCAACGGAAGCGGAAACCCGTCCGAAGACAGGCTACGCGCACTTTATTCCTTACGAGAATACATAACATACTAACAACTTATTATCAACACTTAATTTCAATCACAATGAAAAAGTATTTAGCACTTGCAGCTATGGCTGCAGCAGTCCTGGCTTTCGCATCCTGCGAAAAAGACAACAAGGGCAACAACGGTGGCGATGACGAAGGCACCGTAAAGAGAGAGTGGAGAGTCAAGACTATGGACTCCTACACTTTCAGCTATGACGCACAGGGCCGCGTTGCTTCTGTCGTCACGACGGATGACAACAGGGTCTTCTCCTATGACGGGACCAAGTTCACCATCACCGACAACGGCACGGTCGAATACACCGGAACCCTCAACGCAGACGGCTTCGTCGTCACGATGAAGACCGCAGACGGCGCTACCGAATGGGCCAACACCTACGACAAGAACGGCTATCTCACCTCTTCCAAGCAGAACGGAACCGAGACCACCCGTCAGTCCGTCGAAGACGGAAACATCCTCTGGTGGGGCCGCTGGGACAGCAATAACAACTTCTGGCGCCGCAAGGAAGCCACCTATCTCGACAAGGACAACCTCGGCGGAGTCCAGACCCACTGGGCTGAGGACGTCAAGGATTCAAAGAGATGGATGTGGGAAGCACGTATGTTCGGCAACACTTCCGCAAAGGTTCTGGAGAGCTGCGTATGGGTCAACTTCGGCGATGTGAAAGCCCCGAAAACAGCCGTCTATACCTACGAGTATGACGCAAACGGACTTATCACCAAGGAGACCAAGTACTATGGTGAATGGAACGAAACCGACACCACCGGAATGGACTTCGATGACGAGCACAGCTTCACCTGGGAGAAGATCAAATAAACCAATCTCCTATACAAAAATAGAGCGGTCCTCAGGGATCGCTCTATTTTTGTTCGTATCGGAAAACCCGCATAGATTTTTTCCAGGTCCTAAAAAGGCAACGGATGCATCAGAAACTACGGGATACGGGTAATCTTCGCCCCGAGAGCGTTGAGACGTCCTTCGATGTCCTCGTAACCACGGTCAATCTGCTCTATATTGTCTATTTCGGAAATCCCGTTCGCGGACATTGCGGTAATCAGCATCGCGATACCGGCACGGATGTCAGGAGAAGTCATACGGCTGGGCTTCAGCACGATACGATGGTCATGCCCGATGACGACCGCCCGGTGAGGGTCGCAGAGGATAATCTGAGCTCCCATATCAATAAGTTTGTCGACGAAGAACAGACGGCTCTCGAACATTTTCTGGTGGATGAGCACGCTGCCTTTGCACTGCGTAGCCACGACCAGCATCACCGACAGCAGGTCCGGGGTCAGTCCCGGCCAGGGAGCGTCGGATAGCGTCATTATGGATCCGTCTATGAAGGACTCTATCTGATAGCAGTCCTGCGCCGGAACGAAGATGTCGTCCCCGCGCCTTTCGAGGCGTATGCCCAGCCGGCCGAAACTCTCCGGGATTATCCCCAGGTTGTCGAAAGAGACGTCCTTGATGGTAATGGAACTCTGGGTCAGCGCCGCCATACCGATAAACGAGCCGACCTCGATCATATCGGGCAGTATTCTATGTTCGGCACCACCGAGCCTCTCTACTCCCGTTATCGTCAGCAGATTGGAACCTATGCCCTCAATCTTCGCGCCCATAGAGACCAGCATCTTGCAGAGCTGCTGCACGTAAGGCTCGCAGGCGGCATTGTAGATGGTCGTAGCGCCCTTTGCAAGCACGGACGCCATGACGATATTGGCAGTTCCCGTAACCGAAGCCTCGTCAAGCAGCATATAACAGCCTTTCAGGCGGCCGTCGGAACGCAGATGATAAGCCCGCAGGCTGCTGTCGTAGGAACAGTCCGCGCCGAGGTTCATGAATCCGTCAATGTGCGTATCAACGCGGCGGCGGCCGATCTTGTCTCCGCCGGGCTTCGGGAAATAGGCTTCGCCGAAACGGGTGAGCAGAGGCCCAACGACCATCACCGAACCGCGCAGGCCGGCGCAGCGGCGGACAAATTCATCACTGTTGATATAGTATTCGTTGATATGCGCCGCGCAGAAAGTGTAGTCGCCTTTCGCATGTTTTTCCACGATAACGCCCATGCCCTCAAGCAGAGCTATCAAGTTGCGCACGTCAAGGATTTCCGGAACATTTGATATACGGACGGGCTCAGCAGTCAGAAGAACCGCGCTGATAACTTGCAGGGCCTCGTTTTTCGCCCCCTGCGGACGTATCTCGCCGCTCAGGCGATGACCTCCTTCTATAACGAAAGTACTCATATATGCTCAACCTCCGGATGTAAATCTACGCCGAACCTTTCCAGTACGGCCGTGGTAATCTGCGCTTCCAGTGCCAGGACCTCATCGGGAGTCGCCTCCCCCGTCCTGTTCACCAACACAAGCGCCTGTTTTTCATATACCCCCGCACCGCCGAGTTTCGCGCCCCTGAACCCGCACTGGTCTATCATCCATGCGGCGGGAACCTTGATGAAGCCGTTGTCGAGGACATAGTGGGGAACGGTCTCAAAACCTTTTGCAATCTCCGCGAAATGAGCCGCGGTCACTATCGGATTCTTGAAGAAACTTCCGGCGCTGCCGATTTCTTCTGGATCGGGAAGTTTGTTTTTGCGGAGCTTGATTATCGCCTCGCGAACCTCCATAGGAGTAGGGTTCTTCCTTCCCTCCAGAGCCTCGCTGACGCCCTTGTAGCCGAGCTGCGGGCCCTTGTTCCGGGAGAGGCGGAAAAGCACGCTGGTGATGATGTAGCGCCCTTTCACTTCCGGATCCTTGAACATCGAATCCCTGTAGGCGTAGCGGCACTCGGCAGCTTTGAACGTGACTTTCCGGCGCTCTTTCCGGTCGTAGCAGACCACTCCCGAAATGATGTCCCCCGCCTCCGTTCCATACGCGCCGATATTCTGGACCGCGCAGGCACCGACTTCCCCGGGGATGAGCGAAAGGTTCTCCGCACCCCAGAGCCCGTTTCGGCAGACGTTCTCCACGAAGTCGTCGAAACGCACCCCGGCGCCTACCATGACCGGCACCTCCGGAAAGCCTAAATCAGCGTATTTTATATACTTTATCGCAGAATGCAGCACCGTTCCCGGGAAATCGCCAGTGAACAGCAGATTGCTTCCGCCTCCGATATGGAAAACGGGCTGAGGGAGTGCATCGAAATCCAGGTCCAGCAGGTCGGCCGCCTTGTCGTACTCAACGTAGCAGGCGCACTTTACCTTCATTCTGAAAGTATTGTGCGCCGTAAGGTCGTAGTTTTCCTGAATAGTCACCATAACTATTCGAAATCTACGGGAGCGAAAAATTCCGGTCTGTGGTAATCAGGATTCTCGGTTTCGATTGGAGCCCAGGTGATATAATGGGGGACTGAAAGCCCGTCGCCGCATTTATAGAAATTGGCGCTCGCCTTCAGGCCGTTCCAAGACTCCAGACCGCTGTGCCAGAGCGCTTCCACCGGAATCTCTATGTCGAGCTTCCATTCGGTCTCGCCCTTGCGCTCGGGGAAAGTCTGAGTTCCGAGAGAAGATGTCGCCCGGACCATTGAAAGCACCTGAGCCGGAGCGTTTTCGGGATCTTTCCTGCCGGTACGGTACGCAAGGTATAGCGTGCCGACGGCGTTCCACTCGAAGTTATAGTAATGCGGGTCGCCGGCCGAGGGCTTCAGGAAAAACTCGACGCATGAATCGCGGAAAACGGAGTTCCCGGGAGTCCCCTCCTCGGCCCTGACGGACTGCTCCTTCACGCTGTAGCTCAGATGAAGAACCTTGCCGTCGTGCCAGGCTGTAAACGAAACCTCGGGCTTATATGCGAACTGTTCAGGCCAGTTCAGGCAGTCCAGCACCTCCTGCCGGGCCTGCTCCTTTCTTGCGGGAATAATCATAAGCACGAATATAGCAAAAACTTACTATTCTTCCCACATAATTTCAAGACCCTCGTAGGTGAACACGTCGATACCGCGGTAGGACGGATAGGCCCGACCCTTTGTATTCAGATATCTCGAAGTCTCCAGCAGGTACTCCCAGCCCTTGGGCCGGAGCGACGGGCTGTCGACATTGTTCATGGCCGTTTTGTACGCAATGGAGACGCTGGCTGGGGTGTCGGAGGCCTTGAGGACAGGCTCACTCTTGCTCCAGATGGACTCCATAGTCGACAGATATGCCATGATAACCACATAATCGCAGCAGTTCAGGAACTGCGGGGTGCTGCCGTAGCTGAGTTCCCCTGCGTCGAAATGGCTCTGGTATGAGTAGGATATCGCCTCGGAAAGGACGAGTCCCTCCTGATGCAGCCTTTTCCCGGCACGGGTGAGGACATCAAGCCCGATTTTCAGGAGCTGGTCATTGTCCCTGCCGACTCCGAAATTATTCTTGCTGTCCCAGACATAATCCAGACCGGGAACTCTGCCCTCCTTTGCGGTATGCACTTCGAGGTCGGCGTTGATTCCGTCGTACCTCTCGGCGGCAAAGACAGCCTTGTTGTAGTCAAGCACCAGCGCCACTTCCGAATCAACCTCGGACGGATTCAGAAGAAGAGTGTTGTTGGAAATGCGTACGGCATACACCTTCATTCCGGATTTATGGCAGGCTTTGATGAAAGTTGTCAGCCATCTGTCGCACGATTCCAGCATGGACTTGTTGCAGCTGAGATACACATCCTTGAAGCCCAGCACGAACAGACGGGCTGCAAGTTTCTCCGGTGCATCAGCATACTTCTTGACCATCACCGAGTAGACGTACGCTCCATTCCTGGTGCTTTCGGTGCATGCCGCAGCCCTCCACTCTCCGGCCTTTGCCTTCATCGCGTCGGTGCAGCCCGCAAGCCTGTAGACGGACTTGCTGATTTCGCCGTCATTCTTGTCCCCGGCAGAGCCGAGGATGTCCTCCCACGAGGAACCGCTGCCGTTTCCGCCCTCCTTGTTACAGGAACTGGCGCTTACTATCAGCGCAATCTGAAGAAGAGCACAGAGTAAAAGGGTCTTTCTCATCACTTGTTAGTAAGGTTTGCGTAGATATTCTTCATGTGTCCGAGGTAATTCCAATCTCCGAAAGAACGCTCAGGATGCTTGAGATAGCCCGCATTCAGCTTGCAATATCTCTTCTGCAGGGAGAGACACTCATTCAGCACGGGTTTCAGCTGCGATGCCAGGGCCGTCTTCCGGGAAGCATCAAAGGCGCGTGACTCATATACGGATTCTATAAGGCGGAATTTCAAGTAGTTGACCCTGATTTCCAGCATCAGCTTGAAATGCTCGAACTCCTCTTTCCCGCCTTTGGGCTTGAGATTTTTCAGCCCGCCGAGCACGGTCTCGGCCGCGGAGAGTTCCTGCTCTATCTTGGAGACCTTGGTCAGGGGGATAATGCTCTGCTCCAGATTGAAATACGCGAGCATGGCATCCTGGGCGGCGGTGTCGAAGCCGAATTTATCGGCGCAGTAGCGGCGGATGAAAGGCTCGGGTTCGAAAGGCTTGTCCGAAGAGGCCGCCTCGCAGAACGCCTGCTGCAGGATGTCGAAGCCCTCGAGCGGATAGACCTGACGCATGGGCTGGATTTCAAAAGCCTGCCACTGGCCGCTGTAGATGTATCCGTACTGGCCGGAAGTGGACCAGGAGGTCTCGACTATACCGGTGAAACCGAGTCCCCTGACGAAATGGACGTAATCCCGCAGATTGTTGAAATGCTTCATCCACTGGGTGGTATGCAGGTCGTCCGGGCCGGAGCGCAGCGAGGGGGCTCCCCACATCTCAAATCCCGAAGAAGCGATTTTGCGGAAATCGCCGAACTTGTTGATGTTCCAGCCATAGTTCCAATCCATCAGAATCAGATCCTTGGGAAGATTGACGGCGGCCTCGGGATATTTGGTCAGGATGTCCGCCCAGATAATCGGGGTCTTTCCGAATTCCTTGGCCACCTCGCACATGGCGATGATGTAGTCGCAGAACAGCTTGGATTTCCCCTCCTTCTCAACTTTGGCCGCGCATTTCTTGCAGACTCCGAGAAGCCTGGTCTCGTCAGCGCCGATATGGATATATTTTGAGGGGTGAAGTTCGACTATCTCCCTGAAAATGCTGCGGAACGTCTCCTTGGCCGGTTTTTCCTGGCAGGGACATACCTGGGAGAAGTCCTTGTTGCTTTCTCTCAAGGCACCGTATCGGTCATGACGGAGGATATATTCGCTATGTCCGAAGCAGTTCTGGAGAGGAATGACGTCTATGCCCTTTGAAGCGCAGTAGGCGATGAAATCCTTGACCTCCTCGCGGGTATAGGCCTCGTCGTTGCATATAGTGGCGTTCTCGACGAAAGGGAAGGTGCCCTCCCACTCCATTATGATTGCGTTGATTCCGCCTGCAGCAGCCTTGTCGGCAAGTTTCTTCAGGGCATCCATGGTCATGACCTCGGTACGCTGGTCGATGTGCATGGCCCTGACATTAAACGCAGCAACTGCGACGCCGCCGGAGAGCAGCATCACAGTTGCTAGAAGCAAAGTATATAACTTACGCATGCTACATAATGTATTTGCCGCTATCCGGGTCTACATAAAGTGTCGCATCCTTGTGATTGCGGAGGATCGAGGCGGGGCAGGACTCCGAGATGGGTCCGTAGAGAGCGGCCTTGACAGCATTCGCCTTGGTCGGCGCAGGGACGACGCAGAAGATCTTGTCGCATGCGAAGAGCGTGGGAATGGTCAGGGTCATGGCATACTCGGGGACTTCCTCAAGGGTGGCGAAGCAGCCGTCGTGGACCTGCTGTGTGCGGCAGGTAAGATCGAGGTCGACTTTCTTGATCTTGAGAGGGTCGTTGAAGTCAGCGACGTGGGGATCGTTGAAAGCGATGTGCCCGTTCTCGCCGATACCCATCAGACAGATGTCGATATGGTGCTCGGAAAGAATCTTGTTGTAGGCCGCAATCGTCTCTTCGGGATCACGCTCTGAACCGATGTAGTCGACGGAAGCGATGGGGACCTTTGACCAGATTGCACGGTCGAGGAAGTTGCCGAAGCCAGCAGGATGAGATTTGGGAAGTCCAACATACTCGTCCATGTGGATTGCGTGCACGCGGCCCCAGTCGATTCCGGGTTCTGCGGCGAGGGTTGCGAGATGCTCGTTCTGTGAAGGTGCGGCGGCGAAAATAATCCAGACCTCATCCTTTTTGGCGAGCAGTTCGCGAAGATATGCAGCTGTTTCCTTTCCCGAAGCCTCTCCCATAGCATTGCGGGAATCGTACTTTTTGACTGTAAGGTTGTCAACCTTGAATTCTTTAGTTAGCATTGTAAACTGTATTTCCGTTGATTATTGTTCTCTGTACCTGTACGTCTCCGTTCCAGATTACGATATCCGCGTCCTTGCCCGGAGCAATCGAACCCTTGCGGTCGTAGATACCCATCATGCGGGCGGGGTTCTCGCACATCATACGGATTGCGTCCGTGACGGAGCAGCCCGCGATATTGATCATCGTACGCACGAGCCTGTCGCAGGTCGAAGCGCTTCCGGCGAAACAGGTGTGGTCAGGCATCCAGGCCACGCCCTCGCCTATGTCGCAGGGCTGGCCGCCCTTCAGGCTGCCGAGTATGCTCGGTCCGTCGGGCATTCCCGCTCCGCGCATGGAATCGGTGACAAGCGCGATCTTCTCAACTCCCTTGACCGAAAGCACGAGACGCAGCAGGTTCTTCGGCACGTGGATACCGTCCGCAATGATTTCGATGCTCATTCCCTTCTGGAAGAGGCCGTACTCGATGACGCCGGGGATACGGATTCCCCTTTCGCGGCGTATGGTGCTCATGCAGGAGAAGAAGTGCGTCATGTGGGTCGCTCCGCTCTCGTAGGCAGCCTCGCACTCGTCGAAAGTCGCGTTCGTGTGGCCGATCGAAGCAAGGATACCCTGTTTCTTGATGGCCGCCGCAAATTCGGGTGCGCCGTCAAGTTCAGGAGCGAAACTCCACCTTTTCAGGATGCCATTGGCGCGTTCCATTATCTCTCCGTACTCCTTGGGATCGTTGGGGCAGCGGAGATACCTGGGATCCTGGGCGCCTGCCTGGGCAGGGTTGAAATAGGGGCCCTCCAGGTGCATTCCGCCGAAACGGGCACCCTCCTTGTTCGCCTCGACGGCCTTTTTATAGGTCTCGAAAGACTCGAAAAGTTCTTCGTTCGTGGAAGTCAGGGTGGTGGGGAAAACAAGCGTCGCACCGTGCCTGGCCTGCATCTTGGACGCAGTCAGATAAGCATCGACGGTACCGTCCATAAAGTCGCTTCCGCCGGCCCCGTGCGTGTGCATGTCTATGAAACCGGGGCACACATACGAACCTTCGGCATCGATGGTCTCGTCGGCAGCGGCACTGATCTCGCCGATTCCGGCAATCTTACCGTCCTCAATCAGGACAGAGGCATTGAGAATACCGGCAGGCGTAACAACCTTGCCGTTTTTGATTATAGTTTTCATTATTCAGATTTTTTCCAGTTGTTGACCTTATATCCCCAGAATGCGTAGAACACCATGTACACGGCGGCGGGGAGGAGGAGCCAGTATGCGGAGTGCAGGGTGCTTGCGTCTGCGATGGAGGCGTATACCAGAGGGAAGATCGCGCTGCCGCAGAGAGCCATCACGAGGATTGCGCTGCCGAGGTTCGTCCATTTGCCGAGGTCGTGGATGGCGAGAGGCCAGATACCTGCATAAACCACGGAATTGGGAATTCCCATCAGCACGAGGCACCATACGGCCTGCTGGGGAGGGAGTATGCACACCAGGGCCGAAATCACCACGATAAGTACTGTGACTATCTTAAGCATGGTCTGCTGGCTGAGGTACTTCGGGATAAGGATAACGCCGATGAAATAGCCGAGCAGCGTGCAGGCGAGAGTCAGGGACGGGAAAGGAATGGGGGAACTCAGTCCATATTCGAGAGCGAAGCCGTGGATGGTGTTCACGCTCAGGGCCTGCGTGCCGAGGTGGCAGAACAGGGCGAGTACGCCGAGCACCAGGTAAGGATAGGCGAAAATGGACTTGCGTCCGCCCTCTGCATCCTTTGCGGCGGCATCCTTGGAGGGGTTGATGTCCT
>Ga0129311_1001323_pt1 | contig 17751 bp, 20 predicted proteins | sample Go1ome_FD_94435 | JGI IMG/M metagenome (GOLD analysis project Ga0129311, IMG submission 94435) | Western lowland gorrila individual fecal microbial communities from Wisconsin, USA - Go1022B metagenome | ecosystem: Host-associated > Mammals > Digestive system > Large intestine > Fecal | place... | reverse complement strand
TGCTACAAGAGTTTTTTAATTCTCTTGTAGCACTCATATTTTCCACAATAAAAAATCAAGTGCGATAGAGTTATTAACCCTTGTCGCACTTGATTTTACAACTTAGCGTTTACATACAATTTCAGCTATTTATTTCTATATATAAAGGTGAAATTGCCAGGAATCAGACAAGTTCACTCTTATATTATTTCAATTTATTACTGAAGCTGAGCTTTTACTTCTTCTACACCAGCTGCCAGGCAATCAGCAATACCAGCGGCATTCTTACCACCAGCCTGAGCCATGTTTGGACGACCACCGCCGCCACCACCAACCATTGGTGCAATCTTCTTAACGATATTTCCAGCGTGTACGCCAGAAGCAACTGCATCATCCGTAGCCATAACAATCAGGTTAACCTTCTCGCCTGCATCTGATGCAAGGATGATTACTGACTTACCAAGCTTTGCTTTGAAGCCATCACCCAGTGTACGAAGGCCATTCATGTCAACGTCCTTAACAGAAACTGGAAGAACCTTAAGGTCTCCAACTTCTACTACATCCTGTGCAGCATCACTTGCTGAGTTCTTTGCAAGCTTATCCTTTAACTTCTGGTTTTCAGATTTAAGAGTCTTGATTTCTTCCAGGAGCTGAGCAACCTTTGATGGAAGTTCATCTACAGGAGCTTTGGCAATGGATGCAGCTTCCTTCATTTCAGCTTCCATATTTGCAAAGTACTTCTGAACACCTACAGATGTAAGAGCTTCGATACGTCTTACGCCTGATGCAACACCAGCTTCAGAAATAATCTTGAAGATTCGGATCTGACCAGTTGTCTTTGCATGTGTACCACCACAGAATTCCTTATCGAAATCAGCAATGGATACAACTCTTACTTCAGTGCCATACTTCTCATCAAACTGAGCTGTAGCACCTGTCTTCTTTGCATCATCAAGGGAAAGAATCTCTGTTGTTACAGGGATATTTTCCATAATCTTCTGATTTACAAGATCTTCAATAGCCTGAATCTCTTCAGCTGTAACTGCCTGATTATGAGTAAAGTCGAATCTCAGTCTTTCAGCATCTACATAAGAACCCTGCTGTTCAATATGTCCACCAAGAACGGCACGAAGTGCGCCCATCAGAAGGTGAGTTGCTGAATGGTTATTTGCAATCAGAGCACGTCTGTCAGCATCAACGAATAACTTAACGATATCCTTAACATTGATTTCACCTGACTCAACGTAACCGATATGTGCAATCTTTTCACCAGATACATGAATTGTATCCTGAACAACGAATGTTCCGTTTTCTGTAGAGATAATACCAGTATCACCTGTCTGACCACCCATTGTGCCATAGAAAGGTGTAGAAGAAACAATGATAGAACCTGTTTCACTATCTGAAAGTGTATCCACTACAGAAGAAACAACCTTGCCATCTGCATCCTTTTCAGACTTTGTCAGGAAAAGAACATCAGATTCCTTTTCCAGCTTGTCATATCCATCGAAGCTAGAATGTACTTTGACATCAAGGCTTTCGTAGATTGTTGCATCTGCGCCCATGTAGTTTGTTGTCTTACGAGCTGAACGAGCCTTCTGTCTCTGCTCTTCCATGCATGCATGGAAACCATCTTCATCAACAGTGATTTCTGCTTCTTCTAAGATTTCCTTTGTAAGATCCAGAGGAAATCCATAAGTATCATAAAGCTTAAATGCCTTATCACCAGAAAGAACCTTGCTACCACTTGCTTCGATTTCTTTCTTATAAGAATCCAGAATTGAAAGACCCTGATCAATTGTTCTGTTGAAGTTCTCTTCTTCCTTACCGATAACAGCGAAGATATGTTCCTTCTTATCAGCAAGCTCTGGATAAGCAACTTCTGAATTTTCAATTACAGTCTGAGCAACCTGATTAAGGAATGCACCGGAAATACCAAGTAAACGTCCATGACGAGCTGCACGACGAAGAAGTCGACGCATAACGTAGCCACGTCCTTCATTGGAAGGAAGGATACCATCAGATGCCATAAATGTTACGGAACGGATATGGTCAGTAATAACACGGATAGAAACGTCTGTGCGATATTCCTTTCCATATTCAACATGGGCAATTTCGCAAACCTTGTCACGAATAGCCTTAATAGTATCTACGTCAAAGATTGAATCTACATCCTGGACAATTACAGCAAGTCTTTCCAGACCCATACCTGTATCGATGTTCTTCTGCTTCAGTGTTGTGTAGTTACCCTTACCATCGTTTTCGAACTGTGTAAATACGTTATTCCAAACTTCCATGTAACGGTCGCATTCACAACCTACTGTACAATCTGGCTTACCACAGCCATACTTTTCGCCACGGTCATAGTAAATTTCTGAGCAAGGACCACATGGACCTGAACCATGTTCCCAGAAGTTATCTTCTTTACCAAAACGGAAAATACGTTCTGCTGGAATACCAACTTCCTTATTCCAGATATCAAATGCTTCATCATCATCCTGGTAAATTGATGGATAAAGTCTGTCAGCATCAAGGCCAACAACATCTGTCAGGAATTCCCAAGACCACTTAATAGCCTCGTGCTTAAAGTAATCACCAAATGAGAAGTTACCAAGCATTTCAAAGAAAGTACCATGACGAGCTGTCTTACCTACATTTTCAATATCGCCTGTACGAATACACTTCTGACATGTAGTAACACGTGTTCTAGGTGGAACCTCCTGTCCTGTAAAGTAAGGCTTTAAAGGTGCCATACCCGCGTTAATGAGAAGAAGTGAATTATCATTCTTTGGTACAAGTGAGAATGATGGCATTCTTAAATGTCCATTCTTCTCTGCAAAGTAAGAAAGATACATCTCTCTTAATTCGTTCAAGCCGTATTTATGCATGTCTGTCTCTCCTTAAAATAATCAGGTTTGTCCTGATAAAATTTTTATAAAATGCACTTGTCTTAAAAAACTCAGACAAGTTACAAAACTCACTATTTTTAGCCAGAAATTATAAGGTCCAGTTGGAATTTATAATTCACTTTCATTCTTTACCAGTGGTGTAAAGAAACAGGTTGGATTACCTGTATGACAAGCTGCACCAATCTGAGATACTTTGGCAAGGATTGTATCTTTATCGCAATCAATGGTTAAAGACTTAACAAACTGGTAATGACCACTTGTATCCCCTTTGGTCCAAAGTTCCTGACGGGATCTTGACCAATAAGTCATTCTGCCCAATTCCAATGTACGATTGTAGGACTCTTCACTCATATAAGCAAGCATTAAAACTTCGCCGGTCTTATAATCCTGAACAACAGTTGGGACAAGTCCATTTGCATCCTTTTTAAATTCAGAAAATGGAATGCTTGAAACAAGCTTTCCCTGATTATCACAGATTGATTCTGGAACAATCTTTTTATTATCCATTTTACCCTCCTAGAGGCTTCCCTTAGTAGAAAGGATTTCCCCATCTAAACGAGGATCCATTCTGGTTGCCAGATCAAGTGCATTTGCAAATGCCTTGAAGGTCGCTTCAATAATGTGGTGATCATTGGCACCACTAATCTGCTTGATGTGCAGATTCATTTCTGCCGCATAAGAAACAGCATAGAAAAATTCCTTTACCATTTCAGTATCGAAGTATCCAACACGAGGTGTTGAAAGATTTAAATCATATGAAAGATATGGGCGGCCAGATAAATCAACTGCACAAAGTACAAGTGACTCATCCATAGGCATAATGAAGGAACCATAACGCCTGATGCCAGCCTTATCTCCCACTGCCTGCTTAATGGCCTGACCGAGGACAATACCTGTATCTTCAATCGTGTGGTGACTGTCCACATATAAATCTCCCTTTGCCTGAAGATTCATATCAAAGAAGCCGTGCTTGGCAAAGCTCTTAAGCATGTGGTCGAAAAATCCAATGCCTGTATCCACTTCTGAAACGCCTGCGCCATCCAGGTTAAGACTTAATGTAATATCCGTTTCACTAGTTTTTCTTGAAACGCTTGCCAGTCTGTTATCGCTCATACTGTCCTCCCCCAATTTAATAAATAAAACACATAAACGGCTAGCGGAATAAACCCATATTCCGCTAACCATTTTACACTACAATTTTAATTTATACCATTCGTATTCCATATGAAAACATGGATTACTGCTCATCCTCAAAACGAACGCGAATTGCATTTGCATGAGCTGTTAAATGCTCTGATTCTGCGAAGAGTTCGATATCCTTATGAACTTCGCGTAAAGCTTCTTCTGAGTAGCTGATGATTGATGAACGCTTAATGAAATCATCTACGCCCAGTGGTGAGAAGAATCTAGCTGTTCCATTTGTAGGAAGTACATGGTTTGGACCAGCGAAGTAATCGCCAAGTGGCTCAGATGAGTATGTTCCCAGGAACATAGCACCAGCATTCTTAATCTTTGTCATTGTTTCAAATGGATTTGCTGTAACAATTTCCATATGCTCTGGAGCAATATCATTTGCAGCATCAATGGCATCAGCCATATTGTCAGCAACGAAGATATTACCAAAATTGTCCAGTGACTTCTGCATGATATCTGCACGTGGCAGAACTGCAACGAACTTATCAACCCATTCAGATACTTCTTCTGCGAGCTTTTCACTTGTTGTAACAAGAGTTGCACAAGCAAGTTCATCATGCTCAGCCTGTGAAAGCAGATCTGCTGCTACACACTTAGCGCTTGCAGTTTCATCAGCAAGTACAAGTACTTCTGAAGGACCGGCAATGGAATCTATGGAAACATGGCCGTATACAAGACGCTTAGCAATGGCAACAAAGATGTTACCAGGACCAACGATCTTATCAACCTTTGGAATTGACTCTGTACCATAAGCAAGAGCGGCAATTGCCTGAGCACCACCAGCCTTGTAGATAGCTGTTACACCAGCTTCCTTAGCTGCAACCAGAGTCATAGGATAAACCTTACCCTCTGCGTTACAAGGTGTTGTCATGATAATATTCTTAACACCTGCAACATGAGCAGGAATTACATTCATCAGAACGGTTGAAGGATAAGCAGCCTTACCACCTGGAACATAAACACCAGCAGACTCAATTGGTGTTACTCTCTGGCCGAGAACAATACCATTTTCCTTAGTTGTAATCCAGCTATTCTTCTTCTGAAGAGAATGGAACTCTTCAATATTTTTAATAGCCTTGCGGATAACAGCCAAAAGTTCAGGGCTTACTTCCTTATAAGCTTCTTCAATTTCTGCATCCGTAACCTTCACATTGGAAGCATCTACATGTGCGTGATCGAACTTTTCAGTATAAGAAAAAAGAGCAGCATCTCCATTTTTATGGACATTAGCAACGATTTCTTTAACAGTATCCTCATAAGTACCATAATCATCAGGACTTCTCTTCAGAAGATCCTTCAATAAGGAAGTTTTGGTTTCTTGTGTTAATTTTACAATTCTCATGATATCTCCCTTTCCTATACCAGATTTATTATTATTCATGCAAATGGACTGCGCAGTTCATTTGCATATCAATTTAGATTTATGTTTCCTAGAAATTGCAGCGATTTGGAGCGGCTCTTACTGATGAAGAACCTTATCCAGATCTGTAAGAATCCTGCGGATTCTCTCATGTTCCATACGAAGGCTAACCTGGTTAACAACCACACGAGCTGACAGTGGACAGATTTCTTCCAAAACAGTCAGGCCGTTTTCCTTTAATGTAGAACCTGTTTCTACAATATCTACAATTACTTCTGACAGGCCAACAATAGGAGCCAGCTCCACAGAACCATTGAGCTTAATAATCTCAACTGTCTGATTTTTCTTGTCAGAGAAGTAAGATTTTGCAATATTGGGATACTTGCTGGCAACACGAATAATTTCATTCTTTTTCAGAATTTCACGTGCAGATTCTGGTCCACAGACGCACATGCGGCACTTGCCAAAACCAAGATCCATAACTTCGTAAAGATTACGTCCTTCCTCCAAAAGAGTATCCTTACCAGCGATACCAATATCTGCTGCGCCGTACTCTACATAGGTAGGAACATCACTTGGCTTTGCCAGGAAAAAGCGCATACCAAGCTCTTCGTTTACGAAAATCAGTTTTCTGGTATCCGGATCCAGAACTTCTTCGCACTGGATTCCGATTTGCTTAAACAGTGCCATAGTTTTCTTGGCAAGTCTTCCCTTAGCAAGGGCAAATGTCAGATATCTCATAAAGAAGCCTCCAGATCTTTTATAGTTTTTGTTTGATCCGTATCATTTTTGTAATCAACGATACGTACATTTTCAGCATCCATCAGTGAATAAGATTTGCAAATGGAATTTGCTTTTGCATAAGCTTCATATTCTGATTCTTCATGCTGCTTTGACTTACGGACAAGTTCTGTAACAATCTTCTTTGCACGAAGTTTTTCGGCAAGATGAATGGCAGTTTTTTGATTTTCAATGGTGTAAATAACCAGGCTTGCCTCAGGAATAACTACGTCATTAATCTTTTGTCTAGCCTTAGCGTTCATCAGATCATCAATTTGAATTGCAAAACCGATGGAAGGAGCATCCTTACCGTACTGCTTGAGAAGATCGTTATAACGACCACCCTTTACAATTGGGTTACCTGTTCCATATGTGTAGGCACTGAAAACAACGCCAGTATAGTAGTCATATCCATTAATCATAGACAGATCAAAACCAACGTAGTTTTCATATCCGTAGAAAGAAAGCGCCGTATAAACTTTATTTAAGCGTTCCAGAGCAAGATTACATTCTGCATTACCAGCTGTAAGACTTGCAGCTTTTTCCAGCATTTCAGCGCCACCAAAGAGTGTATCAAATGTATCGAATACAGACTTAATATTTTCAGGAATATCTAAAGAAGATACATATTCAGAAAGACCAAAGAAATTCTTAATCTGAATATAATCACGAATCTTCTCTTCCACATCCGCAGAAACACCAGCTTCTTTAATAAGACCCTTGAAGAATTCTACTTCACCGATTTCAATCTGGAACTCTGTAAGACCAGCCGCCTTGAGACAATCAACAACACAAGCAATCATCTCTGCATCAGCAGCAGATGAGTCGTCATTAATAAGCTCACAACCAATCTGAGTGGTTTCATTTAATTTACCCTGATGCTGAGGTGCATTTAAGAAAGTATGTCCCTCATAGCAAAGTCTGATGGGTAAAGCCTCATCTGCATAATATTTGGCTACAGATCTGGCAATACTAGGTGTCATATCCGGTCTAAGAACCAGAGTGTTGTTATTACGATCAAAGAATTTGTACATCTCATAAGAATGTGCAGAACCCTTATCGTTATTGAAAATATCAAAATATTCAAATGTAGGTGTTTCGATATCATGATTACCATGCAAATGTAATTCGTCCAGAATACGGCTAACGGTACTCTTTCGTTCAGCACATTCAATGTTGTAAATATCTCTTACACCTTCTGGTGTGTGTAGATTCAGTTCTTTCATGACGCCTCCAATTTTTAACATACAGTTGATATTCTAATACTTTGAAGAAATTGTGTCAAAAGGCTAAATCACCAAAAATTTTTTTGTATTTGCCTAAAATTTTACATTGTTCTCTTAAGAGAATATGACCTGCATATAAACTCCGGTTTTATTTTCCTGGCAAGTGGCATAACGATATACAACACGACTTCCTTCGTTATATCTCACAGACAATTCTGAATACGGATATGAAAAATGGTCTTTAAATTTTCTGAAAAGACCATCGGCTTTTTTGATGGTGAATCCTGTCATTCTTACATCAATAATATAAGTATTAAAGTTCACATTCACGCAAACTTTGTTTACACTTTTCTCTTTTTCGAAAAAGGAATTTATTTCGCCGTAAATTTTTTCATTGGTGGCCCACTTCATATTCGCCAAATAATCATTCATAACACGAAACATAGCTGATTTCTCCCCCAGGATTACTCATTAGAAAGTTTCGGTTGGAACACCATTCCATGTATGGTCCAGATTATAGAACTCTCTCATTTCACTTGAGAAAATATGGACAATTACATCTTCGTAATCCAGAAGAACCCAGCCACCATCGGCACGGCCTTCACGATTACGTAAGTTAATACCCTGTCTTCCTAAAACTGTTTCTACAGCGTCAACGAGCGCATCAACCTGTGGCTTGCTGTTTCCGCTTGCAAGTACAAAATAGTCAGTAATTCCAGCAGTGTCACCTACGAAGTAAGACTTAATATCAATACCCTGGTGTTCCTGCATTGCATTAACAATAGTTAATACCTTTTCGTTAGTCATAATGTTTCCTCACGATAAAAGTCATAAGTTTTTTGTGTCATTTCGTCAATTACAACATTGCGTTGATGAAGATAATCTAAAGTATTCTTTAAAATATGCATCATGCAATGGTCCAAATCTGTAAATGCTTCCCTCCTGATTTCTGGCAGACTAGGAATCATCTTTCTGTTTGGCTCAATAAAATCAGCAATAAATATTATCTGATCTAATTTAGACATATTAGGATGTCCAGTCGTGTGATAGGTAATAGCGGATAATATCTCCGGATCTTCTACCCCATATCTCTTACGTGCATAATAAGCACCAAGCTTACCGTGTAAAAGGTCTGGATTTGCTCTTTCACTAACATTTACAGGCAGACCGAATTTTTCAGCTTTCCTAAGTTTTTCTTCCCTAGGGATACACTTTGCGCAGTCATGAAGAAGTCCGGCAATTCTTGCTTTTTGAGCATCTACATCGAACTTATAGGCCATGCAGGCAGCTGTATATTCCACACCCACAGAATGAATAAATCTTCTTTCTGTAAGTTTTTCCTGTAATCTTTCAATGATAGAATCTCTATCCATCACGTTCATAACTTAATCCTCCAAATAAAGTCCATTTGCCTGAATAAATTCCGCTACACTTTCAGGCAGAAGACCTTTGATTGATTGTCCATTTCTTACCATTTCTCTAATCTTAGAGGAAGAAATATCATACTTTGCCATAGGCAAAAGTTCAATTTCCGCACCCACATAGTCTTTCTTGTACTTGTCGATTAGTGCAAGAGATTCAGACTGATCTACATCTTCTCTGATGCAGGTAAGAAATACTACTTTTTTGAACAACTCTTTCGCTTCAACCCAACCAGGAAGATGAAGCAAAGAATCCCCTCCTATTATAAAGTAGATTTTGCTATCCGGCATCTCTTTTTCCAGCTCACGAACCGTGTCAATGGTATGGGTAATGCCACCTCTTTTAATCTCAATATCAGAGATGGAAAGGTAAGAATATTCTTTTACCACCAGGTCCAGCATAAAAAGTCTGTCTGTATCCTTAATGGAAGGAATATTTTCCTTGTAGTAAGTTGTGGCATTTGGCATGAGCAGTACATTTGCAAAATGAAAGCTATCATATGCTGCTTTCGCCATGGCAAGATGGCCGTAATGGATTGGATTAAAAGATCCTCCTAAAATTGCTATTCGTTTATCCGAGTTTCTTTGGAAGTTCAATGATTGGATTCTCCTCATTTCTCTTATACAGAACAAATTTTCTTCCAATTACCTGAACCAGGACAGAACGTGTACGTTCAGCAACTGTTCTTGCCACATCCTCAGGTGAATCTTCACAATTCTTTAATACATTAACTTTGATTAATTTTCTAGCCTTTAATGCTTCAGAAACAGAGTTAACAAATTCTGGTGTAACGCTGTTCTTTCCCAATGATAAAATTGGGGACATATTCATGGCAAGACTCTTTAAGTAAGCACGCTGCTTTGTTGTCATATCTTATTCCTCCCAGGTAAATTCATTACCGTATAACTTAACGGTATCGCCATTTTCGATACCAAGTTTTTCTAATTCTTCAATAATATTATTTTTCTTCATAAACTCCTGGAAGAAGCGGAATCCCTTATCATCTTCAAGGTTTGTGTAGCCCAGCATTCTTTCAATCTTAGGACCTTCCACGCGGAATACGTGTTCATCCTTAGGGTCAATGAATACAGAGAATGGAAGTTCCTTCGGAGCAACAAGTGACTCCAGACTGATTTCTTCCTTAAAGTGCATAACTTCTTTTGGTGCCTTCTGAACCATTTCGAATGTTAAATCCAGAAGTTCCTTAACTCCTTCACCAGTAGCAGCAGAAATTGGCATTACAGGAATTTCTGGTTCAAAAGCATCCTTCAATTTTTTTAATACTTCTTCTCTTTCTTCCGGTGGTAGTACATCTAATTTATTCGCAACGAGGATCGTTGGACGACTTAAAATATCATCACTATACTGTGAAAGCTCGCTATTAATTGCTTTCACATCCTCAATAGGATCTCTTCCTTCCACGGAACCTGCATCTACAACGTGTAAAATTACACGTGTACGTTCAATATGTCTAAGGAAATCAAAGCCCAGGCCAACACCTTCTGCAGCACCTTCAATAATTCCAGGAATATCAGCCATAATGAAGCTTCGGCTTCCAGACATGGATACTACGCCAAGGTTTGGAGCAAGTGTTGTAAAGTGATAATTGGCAATCTTAGGTCTCGCATTAGAAACCTTAGAAAGCAATGTGGATTTACCTACACTTGGGAATCCTACAAGTCCAACATCCGCGATCATTTTCATTTCCAGACGTAAAGTCATTTCAATGGCAGGCTGACCAGGCTGAGCGTATTTAGGAGCCTGCATAACTGAGGTTGCGTAATGCTGATTTCCCTTTCCGCCACGTCCACCTTTTAAGAAAACAACAGGATCTGTACGATTACCCATATCAAGAATGACTTTACCACTCTCAAAATCTTTCACAACGGTTCCAGGCGGTACCTTAATAACAATATCTGCACCATCTTTACCATGACACTTCTTCTTGGAACCAGGTTCACCATCCTGTGCTCTGTATTTAGGATGATTTCTCAAATCTTCAAGAGTGTTCATACCCTCATCCACAGTAAAAATAACGTCGCCACCTTTCCCACCGTCACCACCATCTGGTCCACCATTGGGAACATAGATTTCACGACGGAAAGATACATGGCCATCGCCACCCTTACCGGATTTTACATAAATTTTTGCCTGATCTGCAAACATAAAATAACTCCTTAGGATACGTTTTCGTATCGAAAAAAAATAAAAGCATAATTGTTCTAAAAAATAAAGGAGCCTTGTGAAATACATCACAAAGCTCCATAATTCGCTTTAAAATTTAAGCAACAGGGTAGATTGAAACCTGCTTGCGGTCTCTACCAAGTCTTTCAAATCTTACAACACCATCTGTTAATGCGAATAATGTGTCGTCTCCGCCACGTCCAACATTAAGTCCTGGATGGATCTTTGTTCCACGCTGTCTGTACAGGATATTTCCTGCTTTAACAAACTGTCCGTCTGCACGCTTCGCGCCGAGTCTCTTTGATTCGGAATCACGGCCGTTCTTTGTAGAACCCATTCCCTTCTTATGCGCGAAGAGCTGTAAATTCATCTTAATCATGACTTTACCTCCCTAAAAAATACAGTAATGTAGTCGTCTCCGTACTCTTCATAGATCTTACAGAGACCAAGTCTGAGTGATTTCAGTAATAATTCACTTTCAGGACTTACAATACCTTTAATCTTGACTTTAGTCATTCCTTCCTCTTCGATTCGGGAAATAATATTATCATCCGTAAAGGTCTCTAACGAATTAATCGTATTAATAACAAGTGCAGAAACACCTGCGCACACGATATCTTTTCCTGATTCATCATATCCGGCATGTCCTGTTACGGAAAAGCCAAATGTGATACCGTCCTTTTGATAAAAAATTGCCTTAATCATTCTAAAATTCCTTAAGCATTGATAGCTTCGATCTTAACTTCAGTAAAGATCTGTCTGTGACCATTCTTCTTGTGGTAACCAGTCTTTGGTTTGAACTTGTAAACAGTTACCTTCTTGGACTTTGCAGTCTTTACAACAGAAGCCTTTACAGATGCATTCTTAACAGCATCTCCTGTAAGAACGTCCTTGTCATTGTTGAGAACAATAACATTGTCGAATGTAACGCTAGCGCCGTCTTCAGCATTAAGCTTTTCAACGCGAATTACATCACCTTCTGCTACCTTGTACTGCTTTCCTCCAGTTGCGATAATAGCATACATATGGGAAAACCTCCTATTATAATAAACTCGCCGACTTTGGCGGCACCTTCATTTAGGCGCACTTTGGGCCTCATCGAGCGGCACATGGAATATACTAACATCTAAGAAAAATTATGTCAATCATTTTTTCCAGAAGTTTTTTCGTAAAACAGCTCATTTAAAGGCTTTTCGATCTTCTGTCTTGTCATTTCTGCAAGACCCAGTCCTGTAAGATCCACAAAAATTGTTTTAACAGGATCCTTAGAAATGCAGTTTTTTAAATGACTGATCAGAGTTTTTTCTGACTCTTTATTTTTCATATTTATAAAATCAATCAGAATCATACCAGATAAATTACGAAGTCTAAGCACTCTGGCAATCTCTTCTGCAGCTTCCATATTTGTTTTCAAATAGTGCTTTTCCGCATTAGCGCCTTTGGTAAACTGGCCTGAATTCACATCGATTGCTGTCAATGCCTCCGTCTGGTCAATAACAATACTTCCGCCAGACTTTAAATAAATTTTTCTTTGTAGTACCTTTTGAATTTGGGTATCAACCTTAAAAATCAGGTCCAGTTCCTGGAATTTTTCATAATGGAATTCGAATAATTCATCTGCAAGTTCAGGCATAGAGCGAATTCCATCTCTAACACTTTCAATATCTGTATGAACCCGAAGTACTTCATCTCTATGTTTTGCTATAAAATTCCGAATATAATTTATATAGGATGCACTACCATCTGTTTTGGAGTAAAGACATTTCTTTGGAACTTCATGGAGGCCACCACTAATTATAGCATCTAGTTCACATAATAATTTTATAGTTTCTTCCTTGATGGCTTCTGTGTCAGCTGACTGACAAGAAGTTCTAAAAATGATTCCAGCTCCAAATTTTTCTTTACAGGATAGATATGCATCCAGATTTTCTGCAAAACTTTTCAGCTCATCTCTCTTGGAAGAATCAGTAATGGACTTAGAAATGCCAATGGCATTTGAACGGTTTACAACCAAATATTTTCCGGTTAAAGATAAATTGGATGAGCAGGAAGCCTTTTTCTTTTGCATAGCTTCTCTACTAACCTGAATAAGCATGGTATCTCCAACACATGGATGATTCTGCTTTCCATGTCTGGCATATAGCTCACGTCCAGAGAAATCAGCAATATTATAATATAAAGTATCTCCCAAACCCGCATCCAGAAAGGCCGCCCCAATGGATGGAATCACATTGGTAACACTGGCTGAATAAATATTCCCCAGAATATCATTTGTCGAAATATTGTGAGCTTCCACCAGTTTATTGTCTTCAAAGACCATTTCCAGAAGAACTTTTTGATAGGTTGTTATAACTAAGGCTGTTGCCATTCTCTTTCCTCGAAATCTTTCAAAGTAATATAATGCATGTAAATGATACCACAAATTTCCCTAATTTAGGTAAAAGAAAAAGCCTCCCGGAGGAGGCTCCTTCAAAATCCATATGATGCAAATGGATTTGTTATTGTTATTAGTTCTTAAAGCTATGGATTGGAGCTGGGATTCTACCAGTTCTCTTAATCAGATTCTCGCAACCATACTTGTTAACTGGCATAATTGGTGCTTCGCCAAGAAGTCCGCCAAGGACGATCTTATCTCCAACTTCCTTACCAATAACAGGCATGATACGAACTGCTGTTGTCTTCTGGTTAATCATACCAATTGCCATTTCATCTGCAATGATACCGGAAATTGTTGTACTTGGTGTAGAACCAGGAATGGCAATCATATCCAGACCTACTGAACATACACAAGTCATAGCTTCCAGCTTTTCAATTGTAAGACAGCCAAGGTTTGCAGCGTCAATCATACCCTGATCTTCTGAAACAGGAATGAAAGCACCAGAAAGGCCACCTACATAAGAAGAAGCCATGATACCGCCCTTCTTAACCTGGTCATTCAGAAGTGCAAGGGCTGCTGTTGTACCCGGAGCACCTGCGTATTCAACACCAATTTCGCAAAGGATATCTGCAACAGAATCACCAATGGCTGGAGTTGGAGCCAGTGATAAATCAACAATGCCAAATGGGATGCCCAGCTTTTTAGAAGCTTCCTTAGCAACCAGCTGACCAACACGAGTAATCTTAAATGCAGTCTTCTTAATGGTTTCGCAAAGAACTTCGAAAGACTCTCCTCTAACTTCTTCAAGAGCTCTCTTTACAACACCAGGGCCACTGACACCTACGTTAATAACGCAGTCACCTTCTGTAACACCGTGGAAAGCACCTGCCATAAATGGGTTATCATCCGGTGCATTACAGAATACGACAAACTTGGCACAGGCAATAGAATCTCTATCCTGTGTAACCACTGCCATTTCATGAACCTTTTCGCCTATCATGCGAACAGCATCCATATCAATACCAGTCTTTGTAGAACCGCAGTTAACAGATGCACAAACAAGTTCAGTTTCCGCAAGTGCCTTAGGAAGTGACTCAATGAGAAGGCAATCAGCCTCTGTCATTCCCTTACAAACAAGAGCAGAATAACCGCCAAGGAAGTTAACGCCAACTGTGTGCGCAGCCTTATCCAGTGTCTTTGCGATTTCCACAAAATCATCCGAGCTTTTACAAACAGAACCACCAACTAAAGCAATTGGAGTTACAGAAACACGCTTGTTTACGATAGGAATACCGTACATCTTTGTGATTTCTTCACCAGTTGCCACAAGGTTTTTAGCCTTAGTCGTGATCTTATTATAAATATTGTCACATGTAGTCTTTAAATCAGGTCCAACACAATCCAATAAAGAGATGCCCATAGTAATAGTTCTTACATCCAGGTTCATCGAACTTATCATGGAATTGGTTTCGAGGACTTCATCAAGTGTAATCATTTTAATCTCCTAATAAATATATTTAATGATAAAGGCGAATCATACTAACTTAGATTCGATGCATCATATCGAAGATTTCTTCCTTCTGAGCCTTAATCTGAACGCCGATGCTATCTCCAAGTGTAGCAAGTTCAGATGAAAGATCACCATGAGACTTTGTGCATGCTGAAGTATCAACAATCATCATCATGTTGAAATATCCCTGCATAACAGTCTGTGTGATGTCCATGATATTAATCTGATTATCTGCAAGGTAATTACATACCTTTGCAATAATACCAACCGTATCCTGTCCTACTACAGTAATAATAGTCTTAGCCATCTTTATAATTCCTTTCATTAATAGAATAAATCTATTTATTAACTAAAATTCAAGTAAGTCCGAAGGTTCCAATCTACTAGCAACGCAAAGATTGAAATCTCTTACATCATTAGAAAACTCATTTCCATCAAGTTCCAGCTTAACCGTTTCAAAGGCAAGTTCTTTAAAATTGTTTTCTTTTGATAAATGACCCAACTGAATCATCTTAATATGATCATTCAGGAGAGATTTTATCATTCTGCCGCTGGCTTCATTTGACAAATGTCCATGGTCACCAAGTATTCTCTGCTTTAAATAAAATGGATAAGGTCCAGCCTCCAGCATTCGGACATCATGATTTGCTTCAATAAGCATAGCATCTGCTCCCTGAAGAAAGTCAATTAAATCCTCACTGGCATAACCGATATCTGTAGCAACTGTTACCACCTTTTCCTTCTCATCACCTGCTTCTTCAAACTTATAACAAACAGGATCCGCAGCATCATGGGAAATGGAATGCGAAGTGATTTTCAAATCACCAATGGTCATTGTCCCATTTGCAGAAATACCGTGAAGCAAATTGAAATCAAAAGTCCCTAATTTGCCAGACTTTAGAGCACCATCCAGAGTGCCCATTGTACCATAGATGGGAATATTATATTTTCTGGAAATAACGCCCAATCCATGAATATGATCTGCGTGCTCATGGGTGATAAATATTCCATCTAAATCTCTAGGAGTAAGCCCACATGTTGCAAGGCCTGCCTCAATTCGCTTCATGCTAATTCCAGTGTCCACAAGGACTGTGGTTTGGTCAGTACCAACCATACTACAGTTACCACTGCTGCCACTGGCAATATTCATTAATTTCATTCAAAATCCTAATCCTGAGAATCGGCTGTCGGATTCTTTATTACAGGATGATATCCCTTTTCATCAAGAGTCTTAATAATCTCTGCCTTGTGCTCAGGGCCAAAGGCTTCGAGAGTAATAACAAGTTCTACAGCAGCCTGTCTATTAATAGAGAAGAACTGGTTGTGTTCAAGCTTAATAATATTACCCTTCATATCTGCAATAACCTTAGATACGTTCATAAGCTCACCTGGCTTATCAGGAAGCTGTACAGAAACTGTGAAGATTCTTGAACGTGCAATCAGACCATGTCTTACTACAGAAGAAAGTGTAATAACGTCCATATTACCACCAGAAATAATGGCAGCAACCTTCTTGCCTTCTGGTTTCAGGTGCTTTAGAGCAGCAACAGTAAGTAAACCAGAGTTTTCAGCAATCATCTTATGATTTTCAATCATATCCAGGAAAGTAACAATAAGTTCACCATCATCAATTGTGATAATATCATCAATATTTTTCTGAATATAAGGGAAAATGTTCTTACCAGGAGTCTTTACGGCAGTACCATCCGCAATGGTATTTACAGTAGGTAAGGTTGTTACCTGACCATTTTTGATACTAGCCTTCATACACGCAGCGCCAGATGGCTCTACACCAATAACCTTAATCTTTGGATTCAGCATCTTTGCCAGTGTGGAAACACCTGTTGCAAGTCCGCCACCACCAATTGGTACTAAAATTGTATCAATGAATGGAACTTCTTTTAAAATTTCCATGGCAACAGTGGACTGACCGGTTGCAACTTCCAGATCATCAAATGGATGAATAAATGTATATCCATGTTCCTTCGCAAGTTTTAAAGCGTAGTCACATGCTTCATCATAAACATCACCGTATAAAACAACTTCAGCGCCATAAGCCTTTGTTCTATTTACCTTAATAAGAGGAGTGGTTGTAGGCATAACAATAACTGCCTTTACACCATAAGCCTTTGCTGCATAAGCAACACCCTGGGCATGGTTACCAGCGGATGCAGTAATCAGTCCTTTTTGTCTTTCTTCATCTGATAACTGACTAATCTTATAATAAGCACCACGAATTTTATATGCACCTGTAACCTGCATATTTTCAGGCTTTAAATAAACTTTATTCCCTGTAAGTTCTGAAAAATATTCTGATTCAATAAGACCAGTATTCTTAGCAACCTTAGATACAATCTCGTATGCTTCTTCACACTTCTGTCTAGTAATCTTATCCACCTTCTACAACCTCCTGTGTCGTATCAATAAAATAATGTTCTTATGATACTCGCATCATCCCCAAAATGCAAAATATTTTTTACTATTTTTCAATTTTTACCCAAAATATTTTTGCATATTTCCTATTGATTCATTGAATTATCTATATAAGGCCCTTAGAACGTCTGTTTCCTGGTCCTTAGATTATTCCTAGTCCATAGATTATTTTAATCCATAGATTATTCCTGGTCCTTAGATTAAGCCTAGTGCTTAGATTATTCCTGGTCCTTAGATTCTTCCTCTTCTTCCTGACTTCTCATAAGAATCTCGAGGTCTGTTTCATTTCCAAAATCAGAGAAAAGAGCCTGAATATACTCATCTGGATCGAAGCGCTGTAAATCATCAATCTTCTCTCCCACACCAATATACTTAAC
>Ga0129311_1001321_pt1 | contig 17782 bp, 18 predicted proteins | sample Go1ome_FD_94435 | JGI IMG/M metagenome (GOLD analysis project Ga0129311, IMG submission 94435) | Western lowland gorrila individual fecal microbial communities from Wisconsin, USA - Go1022B metagenome | ecosystem: Host-associated > Mammals > Digestive system > Large intestine > Fecal | place... | reverse complement strand
GGTAATGTTATTTTGTCTTCAATTGGACTATAAAAAGCTTTTTCTTGAAATTTTTCTTCAATTGGACATTCAGATGAAACAATAAAACTATCTGCTATATCCAAAATATCACTTTGTTTGTTAATTTCTGGTTCAATATAAGGTGGAAATCCTTCAATTTCACTTGCATTATACAAGTAAAAATAATTTATAATAGGTCTTTTTAAATCTACTAAAACCTTTTTTTCATTTCCATCTTCATCTTTTTCAACTTCGCCAGTTTCTTCATTTATTACTTTTTCTAATCTTTGCCATATCCATTTTTCACAGAATACACCTTTTGCTCCTGGTTTTACACTATATCCCATTTCATTTGCTTTCTTTAATGTTAGCCATCTAGGATCGTTATAACCTCTTTCTATTGCTTCAAAACTTAAATTAAGTCTATTTATTCCTTGATATTGCGTTCCTGTTACTGCATTTCGTGGTAAAAATGCTTTTCTATTCCACGCCCATTCAGAAAAGATATAACCTTTTTCCATATTTGAAATAAGCTTATCAACAATTCTTTTTCTATTTTCTTCTACTTTTTCTTTTGCTGATTTTTTCTTTGTTTTTTCTTTAGTTTTTGTTGTTACCATAATTGACCTCCTACTTTATATTACTTAAATAAAAACTCATTCTACTAAATTCTTGTTTAAATAATATAAAGGCTAGAATAGTTGTTTAAACTAAACTAGCCTATTCTCTTATTCTCCAGTTCGTGGAAGTTTTTTAATTGTTAATTCTTTCTTATATGTTTTAGTAGTCCACTCTGATTTATCTTTAACATTTACATCTAAATATGTTCCTGAAAGATTTACATAGTTAGTCCATACATCATCTGGCTTTATATCTCCATTAACCTTTGTAAATATAAATGGTGTTGTTTTTGCCTTAAAGTATTCTGGTACTGTTCCAAATTCCATTTTGAAATCTGTTATTACTTCGTCATCTTTAAGTTCTACACTAGAAAAATCAATAAAGTTATTTACTGTTGAATCTAAGTTTTCTTTAATTAAAATCCAATCTTCTGAAAGGTTAGTTTTATAGTAAACATCAAATTCAACTTTATCTGTATAAATACCTGTAAATAGCTTTGTTAGTTTAACTTTTTCATAAGGAAGATTATCAATGAATGTAAAGTTGTCTAATGGAACATTTGATAAGCTTTCAACTGCGTCAAAATCATATCTAATTTCATCATTAGGTTGTGCTTGTACTATTCCTGATTTTTCTACATTTATTTTTACTTCAACTGGATTATCTTTAAAATCAAAGCATACTTCTTGACCATTTTCGCTAATTGTAAAGTAATATGTTGAAGAATCAATTAAGTAATATTTTGGAGAATCCACTTCGTAAATTTTGTAATTTCCTGCTCCAAGCATTAATTTTTCTTCTAAATATCCTTCTTCTGTTGTTGTTAGCTCTGCAACTACTTCTTCTGTATCTACATTTTCAACCCTGTATGTTGCATTTGGAATATAAGTATCTTTTTGTTCTCCAGTAATTTCGTTATCCTTTGAAGCAACTTTAGAAACATCTACAAATCCTGCAACTTCTACTTCGTTTTTAATATCAATTGTGACTTTTTGACCATTCTCTGTAATTTTAAACACATCTGGTTTATCGCTTAAAATGTAATGTTCAGGTGCTTCTACTTCCCAAAGATAATATGTACCCTTTTCAAGCATAATATCTTCTGAAAATTTTCCATATTTATCGGTAACTAACTCTAATAAAACATTATCGTCTTTATCTCTTAACTCGAATTTTACTCCCTCTAATGGTGTATCAGGTTCGTCCCCAGTCCAATAATTCTTTTCAAGAGCTGTTTTATCTATATTCATAAATCCTGCAATTTCTACTTTATTTGTAATATCAATTGTTACTTTTTGACCATTTTCAGTAATTTCAAATACATCTGGTTTGTCGTTTTTAATGTAATATTCTGGTGCTTCTACCTCCCAAAGATAGTATGTACCAACGTCTAATTGAACATCTTTTGAGAACTTTCCATATTTATCGGTAACTAACTCTAATAAAACATTATCATCTTTATCTCTTAACTCGAATTTTACTCCCTCTAATGGTGTACCTGGTTCGTCCCCAGTCCAATAATTCTTTTCAAGAGCTGTTTTATCTATATTTAAAAATCCTTGTGGAATTGGTTCATCTTTTAATTCTAATTTGTGTGTAATTCCGTTTGCTATAACTTCAATTTTGTATATTTTTTCATCTAATTGCCAACCATCTGGAACTGATGTTTCTTTTATATAATATGTACCCTTTCCAACAGTTATGGTTTTAGTATTTCCATTTTTATCTGTTACAAGTGTATCTACTAATCTTCCGTTAGCAAAATTATTTTTTGTTACGTCTGTTCCTTCTTCAAAGTCTGTTCTTACTTCATATTTTGCTCCTTCTACTGGTTGATCTTTTTCTGTACCTGTAATATAGTTTTTATCAGAAGCAACTTTTGTAATTTTTACATTATTACCTAGCTCTGGTGTATTATCTAATTCTAAGTAGATTTTTTGTTCATTTTCTGTAATTCTAAAATAGTATTCTGTACTATCTAATTCATAATGATTAGGAGCTTTGATTTCATAAACTCTATATGTACCAAGTTTTAACTCTAAATCGTCTGTTGAATAATTTGAATCTACTATTTTTCCATCTTTATTAGTTGTTACAGTCCAATTTTTTGTTTCTTCAAAGTTTGTATATTCTATTTTGAATGTTGCATTTGCTAGTGGTGTTCCTGATACTTCTGCAGTCCATAAGTTATCATCATTTGATGTTTTGTAGATATTAAAATATCCACCTTCTTCAACATCATCTGAAGCTGTTACTGAAACGTGTCCTCCGTTTTCTGTAACTTTAAAATAATATTTTTTATCATTCTTTTTTGAATGTTCAGGTGCTTCAATTTCCTGTAAATAGTAATCTCCAAGTTGAAGCTTTTCATTGTCAAATATTGTTCCATCTTCTTTTGAAACAGCTATTAATTCTTTACCTGTTTCATAAGATTTTACAATATTTCCATTTGTGTCATAAATTCCATATTTAGCTCCTGAAACTCCTTGACCTTTTTTTACTCCAGTCCATACATTATTTCTTTCAGAAACTTTTACTGCTGAAAAATAACCACCTGGAACTGGTGTATTTTTAACCTTTAATGTTTCACTATCGTCCATAAAATCTAATTTAAAAGAATAAGTTGAATCATTTAAAGTTGTATATTGTGGTACTGGTGTTGTTTCTTTTACATAGTATGTTCCAAGAGAAAGTCCTGTTATATGGATTTTTCCTTCGCTATTGGTTGTATAAGTATTAATCAAATTCATATTAGCATTGTATAAATTATACTTAGCATTAGGTATTAATGAACCTGATAATGTTCCATTCCAAATATTATCTGTTGCACTTGTTTTTTCAATTGTTACTTCTCCTGTTGGAGCAATACCTAATTCTGTATCAGCACTTCCATTTTCAAATGGATCTAGTGTTAAGGCATAATTTTGTACTGAATTGTTTGGAGCTTTACCATATAGAGCAGGATATGATTTACAGCTTCCATCTACACCAATATAAGCTTGAATATTTGATACTATACTTTTTTGTGGTATATACACTTTAAAATTCTCGCCTGCTGAAAATGTTGTCTTTTGACTTCCATTTGTGCTAGCAAAATAACTTCCAGAAGGTAGTCCAGAAATTTGATATACATAGTAATCCCTTAAAGGAACATTTGAGCTTACACTATAAGTTTGTGAATAGTATTCTCCTTCTTTTGTTAGACTTCCAACTTTATTAATTGATACTTGTGGCGAAGCATAGTTATGTCCTGGATTATTTCTAGCATAATTAACTAGATTTACTATTGCATTTGCAATTTTTGTACCTCTTTCATCTCCACCTCTATATCTTGAAGCAGGATCAAATCCATAAAGAACTGAATAAACTGCTTGTTTAGTTGCACAGAAAGCGTCATAATCGTTTTCTACTCCCATTTCGCCAGGAGATTTATAAGGAAATCCATTAAATAAAACTCTCCATACTTCTGGATTTTGGATAGCTTCTGTTACTGTTACTGTATATCCGTCATATTCGCCAACGCCTGGAAGTTCACGATTGACACAATATGCAGGATAAAATTTTCCATCTTCTCCTGTATATCCTACATAAGTAGTTGTTACATAAGACCAAGTATTCTTGCTATCATTCCAATATTGCAAGTGTAACTCTGCGTCTTTTACAGGATAGATATATGCGTTACTTACACTATACGCATTTACTACATTAATAAATGGTGTTAAATATGATGATAATAACAGTAAAATTATCATTACAATACCCATTTTTGCTTTAGTTGTTTTCATCAAAAATTCCTCCTTTTAATGTAAAAACCGAACAAAAAAAGAAGTTATTCAGACTGCTCTTTCTGAATAGCTTCTTTACTCGCTACAATTTTTCATACTAATATTCTAGCACTTGAATTTTTGAATGTATACTGCAGGATTTTGCAATGTTTTTGCAAATATTTATGTTAATTTTCCTATTAATGTCCGTAATAGCATAGTGTTTGGATATATTCTCCATTATAATATTCATCTACTGCATATATCTTCATATTTGTTCCTTTTAATATACTTGATTTAAAAGTATTGTATGCACTTACATTTTCATAAGTCCAACCATTTCTATTTCCACCATAACAAGTACAAATACTTGAATCTACAATAATTTGATATTGACTAACATCAGTTATTCCATATTTATTTAATTGTTCTAAATTATTGGTTACTTCTGTTGTTATAGTGCTTCTTAATTTATTTATATAGTTTTGATTTACTTTAAATTCTCTTACTGGAGCTGGTGGATTTGCTGTTTCTACTGGTTTGTTTTCAACTGGCTTGCTTTCCTCTTTCTTAGGTTCTTCAACTTTTGTTTGCTCTGTTTGTACTGGTTCTGGCTGTGGTGTATTTTTAACTTCCGTTTTAGGTTGATAATTATTATTTGAAATTGAACTTTTATTAGATGTATTTGAAGTTTGTTTGTTAGAAGCTACTGTTTGCTTATTTTCTTGTTTTACTTCTGGCGTATTATCTTCAATAATAACTTCTTCTCTTTCAGCTTCTTTTACTTCTTCTGGTTCTTTTATTTCTTCAACTTCGCTTTCTATAACTAAATTGATTGGTTCTTCTTTTTCTTTAACTTCCTCAATAACGTTTTCAGAACCTACATTTACTGTATTATTCTTTTCTTTGTTGTTTACAAATCCAACTCCTCCTGCTAAACCTGTACTTAAAATAATTCCTAATATTAAAACTAAAAAACGTTTCATCATTCATCACTTTCCTTTCTTATTTTTATTCTGCCATTCCTAAGACTTCCTTGTTTCTGTGATAAATAATAAAACCTTTCTTAAGTATATTTTACATCATATTACCTATTATGTCAAGTTTGAATTTTATATTTTTTCAATTTCAATTATATCATTAAATTGAATTATATTATCATTAATAAATAATATATGTTTTTTTATAGGATTAATCTTTTTTATTATTCCTTCAAAAGAAATGTATTGTCTATTATAATAATATTTAATTCTTACTATATTACCTGATTCTAAACTAAATAATATATTAGATATTTTTTCTTCTTCGTCTTCTGATAAATCTTTTCTATCTTCATATTCAATTTCTTTACTTCTTAATGCTTCATTAAGACCTTTTAATGCGTCAAAAGGAAGAAATTGCCTAGCTCTATCTGCTCTACTAATAGCCATTGTGTCCTCCTATTAATTTATTTCTTATTAATGTTGTTGCTCCTTCTTCTAAATTCATTCCTCGTATTATTGCATTTTTTCCCATTTTTGATTTTATTTCAATAATTGATTTTTCCAATTTTCTTTCTTTTGTTTTACTTTCTATGTCTTCAAATAGATTCAATTGTTCCGAAGTAACATCTTGTAATCTTTCAAAAGATATGCCAATTCTTCTTATTGGAATATTCCTATCTGTTGTTTCTTCATATAACTTTTTAAATTCATAAACTAATTTAGTATACAAGTTTGTAAAAGTATATAATCTTCTTGAACCACCAGAATGTTTTTCAAAATCTTTAGAATATCCTATATATAAACTAATACAATCTGTTTCTAAATTTCTCTCAATTAATTGTTGAGCTAGTAATTCAACCATTTCTTTTAATACTAATTCTGCTTTATCATAATCATAGTCTTTAAATAAAACTTGACTATTTGATATAGAATTTGTCTTCGGTTTATAAGCTTTTATATCAGCAATCGTACAAGGTTCATAACCTATTGAATGATCTATTAAAAATTGAGCATTTACTCCAAATTCCTTATAAAGAATTTTAGGATTTGTATGAGCAATGTCATACATATCAAATATTCTTTTTTTATTTAATCTTCTTTCAATTCCTGGTCCAATCTGCCAAAAATCAGTTAGTGGTTTATAATGCCATAATTCTTTCTTATACTTTTCTTCATTTAACCAACCTATATTTGTAGGAGAATGTTTTGACATTATATCCAATGCAATTTTTGCTAAATACATATTTGTTCCTATTCCACAAGTTGCAGTAATCCCATAAGTATCGTATATATCCTTCATTATTAATTTTGCTAAGTCAATTGATTTCATATTATACATCTTTAAATATCTTGTTACATCTAAAAAAGCTTCATCAATTGAATAAACGTGTATATCCTCTTTTGCTACATACTTTAAATATATTGAATATATATTTGCAGAATACTCAATATATTTACTCATTCTAGGTAATGCAACAATATATTTAACATTAGGTGGAATTTCATATATTCTACATCTATTTTTTATTCCTAACATTTTCATTGCAGGTGTAATTGCTAAACATATTGCTCCTTTTCCACGAGATGGATCTGCAACTACAAGATTAGTATTAAATGGATTTAATCCTCTTTCTACACATTCGACAGAAGCATAAAAAGTTTTTAAATCTATTACAAAATATACACTTTGCATAACAAAACCCACCCCCCAAACAATAGTTCTTTTCTGATTATAGCACTTTTATTTAGTTTTGTAAACAGTTGTTTGTTAATAATGGTAAAAAAATAAAGAGAATCTATTTCAATTCTCTTATATAACTTGTAATTTATAGTTCTATCAAACTCTTTTCAAAATCTTTAACATAGTATTTTATATTCTTTGTGCCTTTTGAAAAAATTGTGTGTCCTTCTTCTTCAAGTAATCTTTTTTGTAATTCTATTGCTTCTGGATATTTAACATTTAATTCCCCATCTGATTTTAAAGTTCTCCAATATGGTGTAATATCTTCGTTTCTTTGATAACTAGCCCAAGCAACAATATTTACAAATATACCTGCTGTCATAGGATCAGTAAAATCAGCATTATTTTTCTTTGCTAAATAATCTCTCATTTGACTAACTGTGATAAGTTTTCCTTTTGGAACTTTTTTCATTAGTTCATCATAATAAAGTGGTGGTGCAAAAAACATTTTAGTTCCACCATATTTTTTTATAGTCTTTTCATCTTCAACAATTTGAGTTTTAGGCATATCCTTATTGTTTTTCATCATAGCATTAAAATCTTTTTTACTTTCATTAGACATTTTACTTCAACTCCTTAACAAATTACTATTTAGTGTCAGGTAATAAATTGTAATATTCTCCCTTATATTTTTGTATTTTTATTTTTTCATCTTGCTTATTTTTAGTATATGGTAACAGCTTAATTGTATCTGTTTGACCATTTATTATATTTAAAGTATTATCTTCAAGTTTATGATATGCCCATTCTTCATTTATTCTTCCAATAGTATTCTTTCTTATTTCAAAAAAACTTGCTTTTCTTTTACTTTTTTCTATATCAATTCCTAATCTTTCACAATTCATTTTATGCCAGTTTGCCAATTCCTCATTTATATTATTTGTTTGCTCTAAATATGTATTATATTGAGTATGACTTAGTTTTGATGTTTCATTTCCATTTGATAATATATATCTTAAATTTCCTATCTCTAGTAACAATTTTTGTAATATTTGTTGTCTTATAAACCATTTATTTATTTCTTTTAAATTTTCTTCATATTTTTTATAATCAATTTCTTCATTTATTTTACTTTCTTTTATCATATTATTAGCCTGTCCTAGCAATGTAGCACAATTTGTTTCTAAATCCAATACCTCATTATATCTTTTATCTCTTGAATATTCATTATTTAAAATTTCAACTTTATTATCTATGATTTCCTGAATCTTTGAAACAATTTGTGCTAATTTCCCCTGATATTCAGAATCTAAATAATTAGAAATTCCATTAATATCCTGTTGTATATCCTCTAATTTGTCATTAATTTCACTCATATAGTATTGCCCAACAACCATAGAAGTTGCATTAAATCCTGCATTAACTAAAGCGTCTTTTCCATAAGATTTTATCATTTTATCTTCACTTAAAAATCTAGTCTGCTTACTAAATTTTCCATCTACCATTTGTGTTCCAATTACTGTATTCGTGCTTTTATCTCTAATCATATTTTCAGTACCTTTCTTTGCAGTTGAAAAAAAGGCTTTCTCATTTTTTAATATATTACTTGCATTTTTCAAATTACGACTTGTCATAGCTGTTTTTGAAATACTATTATCTAATACAGATATTGCATTTTTTATTTGATTATCTGTAATCTTGTTTTTTTCTAGTGGTATTATTGACGAAGACTCTACTATTTGAATATCAGGGAAGTAATTTATATTATTATCGATCGCTAGATCTTTTTTATATTCACTCATTCCTTTAATTCTATTTGTTTTATTTTTTAATACAGAATATAAACATATACTTAGCAAAAAAACTAATATAATTATTATAAATATTTCCATTTTCTATCTACTCCCCTTTATGATATAGATCATTTTACTGAATATTAAATTTTTCCTTACAGCATTGTCTAATTATTTCATTTTTTTCTTCTTCCGTTAATTCTCTTTTCTGCTCATCTATTTTTAACTTAATCCTATCAACTACTGTTTCCATAGCGTTATCCAGTTTCTTAGTTGAAAAGACTTTTTGATTTAATTTTATAGAGTTTTCAATTTTTTCTTCTCTACTAACAAAAAAGTACACAGCAATTGCTAATCCAAATATTGTTCCTAATATAAACCAATAATACTGTTCCATTATTTTCTCCTTTTGACGTTTTCTATTTTCTTCCAGAATTATAACATATTTGACTAATTTAGACAACCTACCTAGAAAGTTATTCATATACAAAAATAGAGATATATTATCACTAAATATATCTCTATTTTTATTATTTCTCATCATTAACCATATTTACAATAAAAAAAGTTATAATTTTTAATGTTAGATTAACACATTCCTGTTTTTTTATACCAGTTCCAAATTTTATAAGCATTTTATTAATTAATATATGTGAAATTTTAGCATATTCTTTAGCTGTCAATTCTTTATCTTCTATTTTTATATCAAGTATTTCTAATGTTTTCTTTGTTTCATCAGAAAGTGATTTATATACATTTATTTTGATGTCAGGATAGTCTTCATCACTCCTAATTACATCTATTCCCTCAAAATAAGTATCGTGAAATTGATCAAAATCTTTTATTGCTGATAATACTTGTTCATCAGTTAATGGTAATTCAGAAATTCTTTCTGTCATTCTTTTCATAATAGTAATAACAGAACTAGCATACTCTGGTTTTAAATCATCTTCATCAATTTCAAGTTTATCCAAAATATATTTTTCTCTTTCGTTCAGCGTTTGATAAATATTAATAATTCTATTCATTAAAACACCTCACTTCTGCGAATATTATACCATATTTTGGAAGAAAAATAAATAGATTTACATAAATTCAGTTAAATTCTATCACAAATTACACATAATCTTAATTTTTTTTGACCTTTAACACAAGTAATTAAAGTTAGTTTATCAGTTGTAGAAGGTTCTAATACTGAAAAATCAGTTTCTTCAATTTCTTTTATTTCACAAACTTTATATATGTATTCTCCAAATGCGTGATGATATATAACTTGATCTCCCTCTTCTAATTCATTTAATCTTTTAAAAAATCCAATATCTTCTCCGTTTTTATTTGTTCCAGAGTTATGACCTGCTAAACATACATTACCATTAAATATTGCTGTATCTTCAAAGTGTCCTACTGCAGTTGCTAATACATCTAATTCAGTTGTTTCTTTTATTGGTGCATTTAATTCGATTTTTTCACACTCTATTGTACCTAAGTCTTTCATTTCATAATTTTTAGTTTCTTCTTTGCTATCGTCATTCTGACTTATTTCAGAATCATTACTTGTTTTTATTCCATTTCCTTTATTATGATTTGAAATTAAAACTATTCCTAACATTAAAACTACTAATATACTTAAAATAATAATTATTTTATTCTTCTTGTTCATTTTCTTCGTTCTCCTTTTTATCAATTTTTTCAAATTCAACAGAATTTTCTAGTTCAAAATTTCTTATATTTTTAGCCATTTCGCTTAGAGATTTATTTTCGTATTCTTTTGAATAATATCCAACATCACATCTTTCAATTTCATTTATTCCATCTGTATCAAATACAAGTATCTCTCCATCTAATGGCAAAAGATTCATTTTTATATCATAAGTTTTTGATTTTGCAACTATATGACCATAAGAATATTCTATTTCTTTTACATTTTTTAGTTCTTCTACTTTTTCTGGTATATTATCCTCATCTAAATATATATGTATATCTCTGTGTCTAAGCATAAGTTCTTTAATTTTAACAATATCAACTCTTTCTAATGCTTGTCTTTTTAAATATTCATATTGATTATAAACAATATCTGGATCAGGAAATTTAGTTGCAAATTCATATCCTTTATTCCATAAAAAATATATTAATTCTTTTAAATTGTTATCTTTGACATATTGCAGATATTTTTCATTATGTAAGACATTTATAATGTCATAGTCATTTGTTCTTTCTTTAAACGCTTTTATTCCTTCTTTAAATGATTTATATAAAAGTTCTGTTTTTAATATAAAGTCTTCAAAAACATCTGGAATAATATTAGAATCGAAATATTTACTGTTCAATGTTCTTAAACTAAATCTGCTACCTTTTTCAAAATATTTGTTATATAAAACATATTCTTTTTTATTTTTTTCTTCCTTCATATAGCAATCATATTTAATTCCTTCTCTTGTTATAACTGTGCAATTTCCCATACTTTCTTCATAAGATTCTATACAATCGTTTCTTTGTAATTTTTCTCTTAATAATTTCATTATTTCATCTGATAGACTTCTACCTGTTACAGCTTTATCCATTTTCAATCTCTCCATTTTCTAATTGTAATTCATTAATTCGTTTATCTAAAGTATTTATTAAATAATCTATATTTTCTGCATTAACATTTACTGTATATCCATCTAAGTATTTATCTACAAATCCAGAATTATATAATTCTTCACTTAATAAATTATACACGAAATCCTTGTCTTCAACAGAATCATATTTACTTGTATAAAAATCATTTATTAATTCTCTTGTGTTTGTCCTCAACCATCTTTCAGGAGTATATGCCCTACGTTCTTCTATATAATCTTTAAATTCTTTTAAATGTCTTTCTCTACTCTCATCACTTATATTCAAATCTTCTTGAAAGCAGTGAGGACAATACTCTAAATAAAAAACCATATCAATTTCTTTCTTATCGCTATCAACCTCTAAATCACTAACTCTTTCATCTAAATTAATTCTTTTTACAATTTCAGCAAAATTTTTAATAATAAAATCATTATTTGCATATTCATCTACTCTAAAAATTCTATTGTTTTCAGAACAATCGGTAATACAATCATACACTATTTTATCTGCATAATATCTAATTGCTTCATCTTTATCCATTTCAACAATATGCGTTTTTTTTACAACATTTATATACTCATTTGCGTCAATTCTATTTTCTACAATATTTGTTTCAATTTCTTTTTTAATAACATTAGTCATTTCAGCAATTATCTTTTTTGTTTTTTCATTTTCTATTTTACTACTTAATAAGGTTTTATAAATAACATCAAGGCTTTTTATATCTTTAAGAGCCTGTTCATTATCTTTTCTTTTATTAGCTTTCTGGTTCATCTAGTTCCTCCTCTTGTCTTAGATTTTCTTCAATATGAAAATATTTTTCATTTACCTTATCTCTAAAATATAATGCTTCTCTGTCAATATATCTTTGTACTTCAATAGATACACATTCAGTTGTTTCAAATATTTCTTTAGCCTTTTTTATTGCTTGTCCTAGATCTTTAATATTATCTTCTTTTATTTGACCAAATCCATCATTTCTATCAGCATTGTTTTCCCATAATTCAATTATATATGTCTTGCTTTTTTCATCATACCAAGCTTCAAATTTTTCCCACTCTTCTGGCTTATATATAACATCACTTAAAAATATAATTCCATATTTTTCTTCTAATTCTTTTTTCTGTTTTAACCATTCATCTGTAGAATAATCAAGCATACTATTTAATTCTTTGTTATATTTTTCATAATTACTTTTAGGACATACCTCTTCTAAATATTTTTCAATAGCGTCATATTTTTCTGGTCCAATTATTTTTCTAGCTTCTTCAAAATCTTGCATTATACTCATTCTGCAATTTCCTCACTTTCATTTTCGGATTTACTAACTGCAACAGCTTTTTCATATAAGTTATAAAACTTGTCTTGTTTAACAAATGTTTCAACTAAATTTTCAAATTCTTCTTTACTTATAGCTTTTTGAATAAAAGCTTTTCTATATCCCATATATTCTTCCATAAGTGGATTAAATACTACACTATTACATTCTTCTAATGTTTTTTCATCAGATAAATATGGATTATTCAAATCTTCTTTATATTTATTTAAAAGCTCTACCATATCTTTAAGTTTAACATCTATTATATCTCTACCTTCAACTTCCTTTTTTATATTTTCAATTGTTAATTCATTACTCATATAAATTCATTCCTCCTAATTTTTTTATTAATATTTGAATATAATTCTAATCCTTTATTTTCTAATATTGCTTTACTTATTTCCTTTAGTTTACTACCTTTTATCGCAAAATTAGTAGAACTTAATAAACGAACTATATCTGCTTTCTTCCATTCTTCATTAAATATATCAAATTCATATAAGCAATTTTCTACCTTTCCAATAATTTCTTTTTCCTTTGGATTACTTACATTAAGAAAGTATAAATTGCCATCTGTATCTATTTCTAATAATTTACTATTCATTCTTACTAAGTTATCATTTTTTAACTTTATGCCATAATCATATCTAATTCTGCTTATGTCAAATGTTTCTGATAGATTTAATCTTTTATTTTTGTTTTCAATAATATTACCTGCTAACTCTTGTTTTTCTAATTCTATATCTTTCATTTTGGATTTTATTCTATTAATACTTTTTACAATTATATCAAATAATTTATTCAAAATAATTCCTCCTACTCTTCATTTGGTTCTTCAATTTCCTCTAATTCTTTTTCTTGTATAGGTTCATTAATTCTATCAATTCCAAACATTTTAAATAACATATTCTTTTCTTTTAATATGTCTGATTCCTTTAATTGATCTTTATCCTCTAATTCATATTGTCTTCTTAATTCACTTACTTCTTTTTCAAGTTCTTGAATCTTTTTATTAAGATCATTTTTATAAAACATTTTTTCAAATATTAATTCTGTATTCTTTATATTTTCTTTTTCTAGTTTTACTGCTTCACTTTTATAAAATTGATTTTGTTCTTCTGTTTCTGTTCTTGAAAGTAATCTGTTTAAAATATTTATCGGTCTAAAAAATTCATTATTTCTTTTTAGTTTATCTATATATTTGTTGATAGTTTTGATATTTTCTTCCTTCTTTTCAGCTATTTCTATATATTCTTTTTCAACTTTCTGTTTTTCTTCATATAATTTATCTTTTTCAGTTTGTTTTTTAAATAACTGTACTCTCACGCTGTTAGCACCAATACCATTATTTTTAATGTTATCAAGTTTTGTTTCTAATTCTAATAGATTATTCATAAACATTTTTTGCGTTGCTTCAGGTAGTTTAGATAAGTTCTTAAATTCAATTATATTAAATATATATGGTTTATCCATATCATTATATTGTTTAATTACATCTTCTTTATTTCCAGGTTTATCTCCAATTTTAAAATATGCTTCTGTTGAAAATAATTCGTGTGATGGTTCTATAATTTCAGCCCATATTTCAATCTTATTGTTCGTGTTACTTAAATCAATCACATAACCTTTTGAATCATTATGTCTGCCATTCCAAACAGCTTCCTCTATATGACTTATAACATTTTTAATTTCTTGTTCTCTGCTAACATTCATCTTCCAATTCCTCTATATCCAATTCTTTATTTTCACTTTTTTCAATAAATTCATCTAATTGTTTATCTATATTTATAAGATTTTCTGTATTTATAATAAGTTCTTTCTTTCCATATCCAATAGCTCTTAAATTAGTAATATCCATATTATTTAATTGAGTATTTATCCAAAACTCTTTATAATTTGTCGCCAAAACATTAGAAATTTGAGCAGGTACTTGTATTTTTTCTCCATCATTCAATAATAATGTAACTGTTTTTTTACTTTCTAAAAATTCATTTATTTTAGCAACTTCATTATAAAATGGTGGTGTCAAACCTTTCTTATATTGTTCATAAGCTAGTATTTTCTTTAAAGAAGTTAATCCATATACAGCCTTAAATATATCTATTTCATTGTTTATAAACTCCATTTTTTTCATATCATAAATAAAGTCTTTTTTTCCTGTTCTTGTTGATATTTTTACTAAACCATTAGAAATATCTTGATATTCAAAATTATTTAATAATAAACTAATATTATTGTGTAAACCATAATTTTGATTTTTTCTTATATCTTTACCCATTTCATATAAACTAATATTCTCATAGTCCGATTTATCATTTTCAAATAAATAAGAAATATTATTTATATTTTCATTTACAAATTTATCTATATTTTCATTTAAAATCCTTCTTAATGTATTATATAAAGTTCCTTTTAAATCTATAATTATTTTCATTCCCTTAAATATTTCTTTATCTAATTCAGATCTACGATCTGGTTCACTAATTATTCTTTCATTTAAACAATAAATATTCTTAGGTTCGTCTTTAAAATAACACCAATAAAAGTATTGAGTAACTTGATTATTATATCCTAACATCTTAAATTGGTTTTTATCTCCTAACAAAACTAATTTATCTAAAATAAGTTTATTTGCATTTTTATATTTCATTTGTATCTCCTTGCTCTTCATTTTCTTGTTCTGGAATTTCGCATATTATTCCCTTATTATCATTTTGAATAATATCATCAAGTTGCAACTCCAATGGTTTTAAATTTCTAGTATTTATTTCAATTTCTGTTTTTCCGTGCCTTATTGCTTTTATATTATTAATGTTTCTTAGTTCTAAATCATCTTCAAAAAAATCTAAATCAAATAAATCTTTTTTTAGGATAAATATTCCATTATAGAAATCTATAATATCTGTTATATCTGCTTTGGTTTTTACTTCTCTATCATCTGCCAATATTACTGTTACTGTTTTTTTATCTTTTAAGAATTTATTTATTTTTGCAACTTCATTATAAAATGGTGGTGTTATCCCTAATTCATATTGTTTATATGCAAGAATCTTACATAAACTTGTTTCAGTATATACTTGATTTAAAATAAATCCTGGCTTTGATAATATTTTTTGTTCTTTTATATCCACTTCTACTGCATTTTTTTAAGCACTATAATGTGATGGTAAATATTTTAGTTTAGAATGATTAATTTGATCATAATATACAGCTGACGTATATACTCTTGCTCTATTATTTATATCTTCTCTTTCTTTTAAATAGTCTACCCCAATATCTTCTATTCTTAAATAATCAGGATTTGTATAATATTTATTTCTATTTGCGTCTGTATGTTCTGCTTTTTTAAATAAATAAGATATATTATTAATATTCTTGCCTATAAAACTGTTTATTTCTTTTTCTAATATTTCAGCAAATTGCTTTTCAATTATTTTTCCTATATCAATTATTGGAATATTCTTTTCTTTAATTTCTTTTGATAACTTGTCATATTCTACATTTAGTCTTATCAATTCATCTGGTTTATCTTTAAGTCTACACCAATTTATTTTAAATTTTGCTTCATTATCATACCCCATATACAAATCTTCTTTATTTGCAAGTAATTCTACATCTCCAAAATCAATTATAGTTGCATTTTCTAATTCCATTTTATCCTCCGTTTTAGCCTAATATAAAATCTATATAAGCACTATTTAGATATACGTTTTTAGTAATCTTATCTTTCTTAACCTTTATTAGCATATTTTTATTCTTATTATAAAATCCGTTTGTAGTTTTTATTGCAAACATATTTGTAACTGTTTTATGTTTGTAATTACTTAAATTAACAGTATTATGTTTTTTACTTAATCTAACCACTTTTATTAATTTGAATCCATTATCTGTTTTTACATACACTCTTGCTGTTGTTTTTCCAATAAAATATACAATTACTAATGCTATACCTAATCCACTTACAATAATTGTAGGTACTGTATAATCTTTTGGTTCTTCCTGAATAACAACTGGCTCTTCTTCAACTATTTCATATTCTATTGTATATAAATAGACAGGATCTTTTTTACTTACATTTCCCTCGTATGTAACTATTATCTCATAACTAAATGGATTATTTCTTGTAACTACTGCTTGATATATCATTGTACCTTTATAAGTTGTTGGTACTTCTTGATTATCAATATTTTCAGTTTCGTCATTTTCCCAATTAACATTTATAAGATAATATGTTACTCCATTTATAACTCTTTCTTTTTCAATGTTATCTAAATCATTTTTGCTATATTTACTAAAATTAATTTTCTTTTCATCAATTGCTTCATATTTTCCATTACTAATTGTTTTAATTTCATAATCTTTTAAAGCAATTGTTCCAGAATATTCTTCGTCATCATAATTAAGACTATCTCCAAAATGACTTATTATTGCTTCTTTTGTATTACTTTTAATCACATCTTTCTTATAAGCTGTAACAACTTTTGAATTTTCTTCATCTTCTTTCTTTGAATAATCAGATAGCTTATATTTAATATCATTTTCTTCAATTTCTTTCTGTATTGATGTTACAAATGAACTCTCCTCTGATTCTAAAATTGTTTTGTTAATTATTTTGTTACTATCTGTCGCATATACATTCGACATTAAACACATTGCTAATAGTCCAGTAACAAGACTACCTTTAATAATACCTTTCATAATCTCCTCCTAAGACAGCAAAAAAGAAAGCTAACTAGATTTCTCTAATTAGCTCTCTCAATCACATATAATTTTTGATATTAATATTTTAGCACTTGAAATATTGAATGTATACTGCAGGATTTTGCAATGTTTTTGCAAAATTTTATGTTTACGATAAAAATATTTTTATTTTCTCAAATTAATAACAAATTCAATAGTTTCATTTTCACTATTTGCAGATATTGTTCCATTATGCAATTCAATTATTTCTTTTGTAATTGCAAGTCCCAATCCTGCTCCACCACTATTTGTCCCTCTTGATTCATCAGCTCTATAAAATT
>Ga0129311_1001320_pt1 | contig 17784 bp, 11 predicted proteins | sample Go1ome_FD_94435 | JGI IMG/M metagenome (GOLD analysis project Ga0129311, IMG submission 94435) | Western lowland gorrila individual fecal microbial communities from Wisconsin, USA - Go1022B metagenome | ecosystem: Host-associated > Mammals > Digestive system > Large intestine > Fecal | place... | reverse complement strand
GTTTTCTTGATTTCTTTTCGGAGTCTTTCACATGGTGCCTGTTGGTGTCCAATGAAGGCTACGCATATGATAAGTTATTGAAAATTATATAGTTGTTAAATTTTTAACGTAGTATTAATTATATCAAATACGTAATATTACCTATACTTCAGGTAATTTAGTAACATTCAAAAAATAACCTGCGGTAAGAATAGACAAATGTTTATCACTGATAGTCCTCAGCGACAACATTATACGAGCCGAGTGACGCTTTTTCCTCTAAAAGAGGGAGGCTGCTGTTGCCTATGGTCACATCCACGTAGATAGGAAAGTGGTCGGAGGCGTCGGTGATTGTTCCGCATGTGACGCTCTTGCAGACCTCTGTCTTGGTGACGTTTACATCCGGACCTCCTTTCCAGAGGAAGATGTAGTCAATGCAGATCAGGTTGTCCGGCTGGTCCGGATTGTAGAATGTGGACTGGTCCGTTCTGGACAGCACTCGCCATTCGGATGTGAAGTCCTTCAACTCTACTGCGTATGGTCTGGTGTTCATGTCCCCGCAGAAAATCACCGGTTTGCCTTTCTTCGCGTACTCGGCCTTGACTTTGTCAGTAATCAATTTGGTATGTTTGGTGAATGCATCTTTCTGAAGGTGAGAGCCTAATAGGATAAAGTCCTCAAATTCCATAAACAGGCATATCCTATTCTCATTATATTTGGTGTCTGATGGCTCAATTTTCTTGAGTTCAAGATATGCAGGATTTCCTATCGTTTTCAGTTTGTCGGGATTATAGGCAATCATATTGCCCATACCGAGTTTTGCACTTTGATAGTATTTTTCCCAACCTAAATTTTTTGCAATAGTCTCTGCATCATTAAAAATTAAACTGCTTCTGACCTCATTCATCACTACGACATCAGCCTGGAGTTCCTTAGTGACATCTGAGATCAGTTTCGTGCTGGAATTACTACCTTGCGTGCATTGACCGATATTATACGACATGATCCTGAAACTCTTGTCAGCCTTATATTCGAGTGGCTTGAATCTGTGCATCTTGCCTGCCTCGAATGATTTCGACGAGAGAATCCTGTTCATCGACCCGGAAGATGATGTGAATTTAACATCCACACGGTCAGACATTTGTGAAGGTACGACTATGTAGAATGGCGTGGATTTGGATTCGTTGAGCATCGGCGCATTCAGCGTCTTCAGAGTGTAGGTCTTGCCGTTCTTGAATGTGACTGCTATATTGCTCAGCTTGTCATTGCCTTTCATCTGGAAACACAAAACGCTGGACTCGCTGCCAAGCAATATCTTGGTGGCGCTGGTAGAAGCCTGATTATGATATGCGAGGGTTATCGCTGCCGGATCGAAGGTGCCTTCCTGATAAGTCTGTGAAGTAGGCGTGTTGCCGGCGTTGGATGCCGGATAAACGACATCAGTAATTCTGGTTTGTCCGGTGGCACCGCTTTCGTATTCAAATATGCCTTTGGTAGACCCTTCTCCTGATTTGAGGCGGAAAACGGATTCTCCTGCATCTCCTTTCACATACACCTTGTCGCCGGCGGACCACAACAGATTGATTTGCTTGTCGTATTCTGTGCCGAGCGAAACCTTCGTGTCAGTATCTGCAATGCCGATTTCCAATTCTTCTATCGGCCCGTTGCAATTATCTTTCGTGCAGCCCGCTGCCAAAAATGCGGCAGCGAGCAACATATAACAAATTCTTTTCATAAAGTCCTGCGGATTAGTAGATATCCAGTTCAGCTATTTCCACAATGGATATTTCAGGGCTTTTGTAATTCTTCGTTTGTATCATTTCTTTATTGAATATTGTTAATTAATTTATTATCAGCATCATGACGACCGTCATACTCACCAGCACCAGTCCGATAAGCGACTCGTAAGGAATCAGCCTGAGCCTTTCCTTGAGATCCATCCCGATGGAACCGCCGGTGGCGTGGAAGAACGAGCCGTGAGGAAGGTGGTCCAGAACGGTAGCACCCGCATTGGTCATAGCAGCCGCCCAGACGGCATTGACCCCGGCCGCGAGAACGGTCTGCGCGAACGATGCAGAGGCTATGGTGGCGCCGGCGGTCGTGCTGGCAGAAGCCGCGCTCATGAGGATTGACGAAACAGGTGCGATCAATGCCGCGCCGCCTTCCCATCCGGAAATCAGGCTTATCAGCAAGTCCTTGACAGCGGAAGCCTTGATGACACCGGCAATGGTTCCCGTTCCCACCAAAAGTACCGCGATAGATGACATTTTTTCGAGTCCGTAACTCATGCTCTCTCCAGTGCTTTTCCATTTGCGTGTCGCGATGACACCGGCCAGACCACCGACAGGCAATGCGATTGCAGGGTCGATGGCGATTCCGAAAAGCGGACGTAGAACCATCAGAAGGACAGCCACAAGCGGGCCCGTGATGCTTGCCATAAATGATGGCAAATCGGTTCTGGCACTAGTCTCTTCTGCGTTTTTCATATCGGAAAAACCCTTGTCAGAAAGCATTGGAAGTATTATGAATATCAGCGCGGCCAGACCCACCAATGCCGGCACGATTCCCGCCGCCATTACAGATGACAGTGGTGCATCGAAGTTCTCTGCCGCAATGATGGTGTTGGGGTTCGGCGAAACGATATTTCCGCATTTTCCTCCGCCGATCATCGCTAAAAGCACTTTCCCCTTCGAAAGGCCCATCTCCTTGCCAATCATGATGGCGATTGGAGCGACTGTGATTACAGCCACGTCGATAAAAACTCCCACGCCGGTCAGTATAAATACGGACAATGCCAATGCAAGGAAAACATTGCGCCGTCCTGCTTTCTTGACGATGGTCAGCGCGATTTTGTCAGCCGAGCCGGTCTTGACCAATACTCCGGTAAGAACTCCTGCCGCCAAGATGCGTACGATGGCAGGGGATATGTCTTTCACGCCGGAAAACATCTCCTTGACTGTCAAGTCGAAGCCCCATCCGGAAAGCAAACCGCTGACAATTGCGCCTAGAATCAGTGCGTAGACAGGCAGGCATTTCTTCAATATCAGGATGATTGCAAGCGTAAGTCCGATTGCAACTGCAATTGCGCTATTCATTGAGCAGTAATCTTTTAACGGTTTTGTAAATATTTGACTCGGCAGTCTCCGGACGCATTGCCTCGGCCAGGCTCATTTCATTCGGACTTGCGGCCGCGATAATCCCGAAGCCGCCGTCACGCAGCATCTGCCCGTCACGGATCGCCCCGCTTACGAGCATTACCGGTATTCCCTTTCTCTTCGCCCTTTCGAGCACGCCTGCGGCAGTTTTTCCTTTCAATGTCTGATAATCCGAGCAGCCTTCGCCGGTAATGACAAGGTCTGCCCCGTCGATGATGCTGTCGAACCCTATCTGATCCAGCACCAGGTCCACGCCGCGTTTCAATTCCGCACCAAGATACGCGCGAAAAGCACCGCCAAGACCGCCTGCTGCACCTGCTCCGGCCATATCGCTCACGTCAATGCCGGTGTCTTTCAGTATTTTCAATGCATATCCGCGCAGCCTTTCTTCCAGGATTTCCACGTCCTCTTCCGAGGCTCCTTTCTGTGGCCCGAAAACGCGGCTTGCCCCATTTTTTCCTATATATGGAGTATCCACGTCGCACGCTACCGTAAACGACAGGCCGCTGGCCCTTTCCAGAAAACCGTCTGCGCTTATCATTCCCATTCCGCCGTCATTGGTCGCGCTGCCGCCGAGCCCGATGAGGAAGCGCCTGCAGCCTTTGTCGATGGCGGCCAATATCAGCTCTCCCAGTCCTTTGGTGGTGGTAATCAGTGGATTGCGCTCTTCTTTGGTCAGAAGTGTCAGTCCGCATGCAGCAGCTGATTCGATGATGGCAAGATCTCCTGCCACCCCATAAACTGCCTTGACCGGTCGGCCCAGCGGGTCGGAGACTTCTGCCCATTCCAGATGCCCTCCCAATGTTTCCACGAGTGCATCCACGGTGCCTTCTCCACCGTCAGCGACGGCCAGCCGGACAATTTCGCAGTCGGGATATACCTCGGCCACGCCCTCGGCAGCTGCCCGGGCTACCTCCGAAGATGACAGGCATCCTTTATATGAATCGCATGCAATGACTATCTTTCTCATACCTTGATGAATATGTCTTTTTTATACATGAAGTAAAGAATCAGGTAGACGAGCACCAGGTATCCGGACCAGAACAAGACATTGTCCCATCCTTCTCCCAGCCGGGTGCACAATCCGCCCAGGAAGAAATTGACCGTATATTTCAGGTCAATGATCTTAGGCAGCATGAAGATCGCTATGGAGTTCATGCCCACCACTTTAAGCGGAAATGCCCATTTCTGATAGCCTTTCACGTCGATCAACCAGTAGAAAAGAGCCAGCATTGCTACGGAATATCCTCCCACGACAAGTGTGAAACTGCTGCTCCACAGCTTTTTGTTCAGAGGAAGCCAGTGGGACCATATCAGGCCGACAATTGTCATGACTGCCGCAGCACCGATCATATACAGGCATTTCTTGTTTCCGCTTGACTTGCTGTTCCGGATAAATTCGCCTGTGAAGTTGCCCAGCATGGCAGTGACTATGGCCGGGAAAGTGCTCAACAGACCCTCCGGATCATATATTCCAGGTTTATAAATCAGGTTCGGGAACAATGTCCTGTCGACATAGGCGGCAATGCTGCCCTCCAGGCTGAGCGGCGAAGTCCCTGCCGGCGCATCCGGAGCGACAATGAAGCTGATGGCTCCATACACTATCAGGATGAGCGCCGCAATGATGATTCTGCCTCGTGGCTTGAAATTGATATACAATATGGATGCGAACATTCCGGCTACACCGATGCGTTCCAGCACGCTGAAGAATCTCTGCGGGCCGCTCTGCAGCTTCAGCAATCCGTTGCAAATCATTCCCAGGAACACCAGAACGACTGCCCTTATGAAGATTTTCTTGTATATCTGCCATCTGGTCTTGCCGATTTTCACCTGCTTGGCATAGGAGTAGGGGAATGACACTCCCGCTATGAATATGAAAAGCGGGAAAATTGTATCGTGGTGAGCCAGGCCGTCCCATGCCACGTGGTGCATCTGATTCTCCAGCCAGAAAGATTCCCCGCCGGGGAAAAGGCAGCAGACGGCCCTGATGAGATAGGCGAGACCTGCTATGAAAAGCATGTCGAACCCTCTCAATGCATCCAGCGACGCCAAGCGTCCAGTCGGTTGATTGTTATTCATTTAGCAATGCTGTATTATATTTGTTCCAGAGACTCTTCACTACTTCGATTTCATCTCCGCTCTTTTCAGTAGGGAAGCAGTCGGTCTCGAATATCCAGTTCCATTCGTAGTCCTTGCATTTCTGTGCGAAGTCATTTTGCTCGAAGTGCCCCCAATTGGCGAGGACGTCCTCGAAGAACAGATTCCATCTCTGCTTGTAGTAGCCGTTCATCATTCCTGACCACTGTTTGCAGGCATAGTCGAAGAGTTTGCAGTCCTTGTTGCCCCATGTTCCCAGAAGGTTGCGCGCATTCTGCTCGTAGAGAGCGGACTCTTCCGGCGTGGTTCCCATGGCCTTCGCGCTTTCGAGCCATACGCCGAGCAGGAATTCTTTTCTTGTGGCCAGCAGCGTATCCATATCAGAAATCAGGGCATCGAAAGCCTCTGCATTCGCCTTGAACTCCTCCATGTCACCATTCTTGTAGTCAGCTGCGAACTTCTGCTGAATCACCGAAGCGTAGTCGGCGAGCACCTGACGGGTAATGTCCACTATATCATAGCGATAACCGTCACTTTCAGCGAGCTCGTCAATGCAGGAGTAAAGATGCTCCCAAGCCTTTACGAGGTCAACGCGGTCGTAACATTTGTTGGTGTTGGTACAGCCCTTAGGGTTCTCCACGAATGTAGGACGCCCAGTGATGATGGACTCATGTCCGCCATTATTTACATTGTTCTCGAATGCAGTAGCGAATATACCTTTCCAGGCTTCGACGGCAGCAGGTGAGAGCTTGCCGTAACGGTTTGTCGTATAATTCTTTATAAATGAATCAATGTCCACAGGCCTGCCTTCGTTCCAGACATTTTCCAGCATGAGCGCGTAGATGATAGGGGTGTGTCCGATGCCCTCCGGAGTCAGACCGATTCCGCTCATCCTTCCGGAAGTGGAGTCTGCCAATGCCGCAGCAGGGTCGTTGGCCACAGAAGTCGCGTTTCCGGACAATGTTATGTTCTGTCCGAAGTTCTGCAGCATGCACCAGAGCCAAGGCTTGCCATAGTAGGCGTGGGTACGGTTCCAAACCGGGAATCTCTCGCTCCACAGGTCGAGAATCAGCATCTTGTCATCCGGCACAGCAGACAGAAGCGCCTGAATCTGAGGGTCATGCCAGAAATGTCTCTCGTGATGGAACATCCATCCCTGCATTACCCATACGGCATCCGGATCCACTTCCGACATCGCGTGGTAAACCTTGGCGCTTACCCCTTTCAGATATTCGGGGGCATCTGTCGGCGGTATGTTTTCATTGAAGGTATCGGCCGTGTAATAATGGTTCGTGCCATAAATTTCCGTCTGGGTCTCCAGAAACAGATTGCCTATTTCGGAAAACATATCCTCGGACGGGTCCAGTACATAAGTCTTGGGGAAGTTCACCCACTGTGTGTTCTTCGCCTTCACGTCCGGGAATTTTTCTATCAATGCCGGTGGTACGTGGCCGGTGAACGACGGCAGGATAGGAGTCATTCCCAATGATCTTTCGCGATAAAGTATCTGCTTCTGGAGTTCCTCGTGTTTTTCCATAAAGCTCAGAGGCAGAGGGCCTTGCCAGCCGTCCAGATTGCCCATCCAGAACCAGTTGAAATATGCAGGTCCGCTGAAGAAAGACTTCAGGTCCTCATCTGTAAGTCCAAGTTTATGATAGACCCTGCGCCAGATGGAGTTCTGACCGGTGATGGCCAGCGGCATATTGATGCCGTTCAATGCCATCCAGTCGATTTCCTTCTGCCATCTGTCGAAGTCCCACCAGCTCATGCTGTAGTTGAATGTGCAGTAGTTCAGGTAGTAACGCCATTTGTACGGTGAAGTCTTCGTCACCTTTTCCTCCGGCAGAGGCAGGCTTTCGGGGAGAACGGTATTGCTTCCGCACCAGCTCAGGTGGAATCCGCAGAAGTCGCGCAGATACTGCCCCAATGCACTTGCGATGCTGACGCCATTGTTTCCGCCGAGTACGATCTTGCCGTTCTCTGCACTGTATTCGAAGAAATCCATGCTGTCCGGACGCTCCTGGAGAAGACGGACTTCGAATTCGCCGGACCTTCCGGATGTGACTCGGTCAATGAGTCCCTTCACGGCCTTGATCTGTTCCTTTTCGGAAAAGACTGTCTGTGTTGCATTGTCATTCTTGCAGCCGGTAAACGAGAAGATGCTGATTACCAGTGCAATGATGAGGACATTGATGCGTGGGATGTTACTTTTCATTTGCTATGAGTTCTTTTGCGACCTCCAGAGGAGAGTCAAATGGTTTCGTGTTGCTGTGATAAGGGGTATTGATCCATTCCTCTTTCCATTCTTCCATCATATCCGCTTTTTCGGAGAAATGGATTTCCAGTCTCGGGATGTAGTAATCCTTTATGAGTCCAGACCAGAATCTTGCGGCATAGTCCTCCTGCCAGCCTCCCCATGTGGTGATGAGCCTCTTGGCGTTGGCCTCCCTATGATCCTTTTCGATGCTGCTGCCTTCATTTCTTGCGTCAGCAATCCATCTGTCTAGCCTGTGGAGAGGATGGGATGCGAGCAGTCTGTCCACGTCAGTAAGGAGTGCTACAGTCTTTCTCAATTCTTCCCTGCCTTTGTCCGTCTTTCCGAGTTTCAATGCCTTTTCATAATGTCTGTCAGCGAGTTCGCCCAGCCACAAAGATGCGAATTCTATGGCATCATTGAAATAGAGAGGGGAGTCCTTGCATTTGTCTGAAAGGCTCAGGAATATTTCCACTGCCTTTCCGAAGTCATCATTGATGTCGTGGCGGCTCTTTCTCCTTTGGTCAGGCACTACCGTCTGCCAGGTGAAACGCGGGTATGAATATAGTGAACTATATACGGATTTGTGCAATAGTTTCCAAGCTTCCCTCATTCTTTCGTCGCTGAATCCATAGCGTGCGCGATAGTAGCCTTCCAGCCAGCGGTCAATGTCAATGCTGTCTTTCGTCCAGCCCATGTCTGCAAGCAGTTCATAGACTACTTCATTGTTCTCAAGACCTTCCGGGGCGCTGCCGAAGCCGACAAGATTGTCCGCATATTCTGAAGCAAGCGCTTCTGCCGATGCTGTGGCGTACATGTCCAGGTCACCGGTCGGGAGGACTTTTCCTCCGAAATTCGGCACATAGCTGTATATCCATTTCTTTCCGTGGAAGCCCTGCTGGACTTTCCATGTCTGCTCGGTGTGCCATACCCATTTAGGATAGTCATTGCCGAGGTCAATGATGATCATCTTGTCGTCAGGCACTTCTGAAAGCATTGCCTTGAGGCTTTCCGGATCCCAGAAATCGTGCTGGTAGCCGAATGTCCAGCCTTGTGTAACCCAGATGGCATCAGGGTCGCCGGCGGTGATGGAACTGTAGATGGACTTGCCGTATTCTGCGAGCAGCTTGTGCTTGCCGATTGTGTCTCCTTCTTCTACAGGGAGTTTCATTTCATTGAAACTGTCTGAAAGCCAATATCTTGCCTTGCCGAATTCTTTTTCCCACTCCTGTACGAAAAGTTTTCCGATTTTGCTGAACCATGGTGAGTCAGGGGAGAGCACGCAGGCATTGTCCTCAATCGGGAAGCCTCCCCAGGTGAGCTGTCTTGCCTGGATTTCAGGATGTTTTTTCATCAATGCGGGCGGGATGAATCCGGCGAATGCCGGGGCTACAGGTTCCATTCCGAGTTCTCTCATCCTGTCGAGTATCTTGTGCTGGAGCTTGACCTGCGATTTGTGCCAGTTGTCATTGAGCGGGCCGTCGAAGCTGTTCAGGTTGCCCATCCTGTGCCATGGAAGGTGTGCTGCTCCCGTGAAGAACTTGTCGATTTCGTCAGACTCCAGACCGAGCTGCAGCCATACCCGTTTTGCGATGGCTTCTGCTGCCACGCTTGCCAGCGGCATGTTCACTCCGTGGAGGGCCATCCAGTCGATTTCCCGAGACCATCTGTCCCAGTTCCAGTATGGTGCAGTGTACCCGAATGTGCAGACATTCAGGAAATAACGCAGTCCGTAAGGGGAAACTGCTTCTTCTTTCCAATCCGGCCAAGCATTGGGAATGTCCAGTTTGCTTCCGCTCCAGCAAATCATTGACCCGCAGGCGTCGCGAAGGTATTTGTCCATCGCGTAGCAAATTGCGCTCGGGCTGCTGCCCTTGAGCGTGAGGTGGCCGCCTGTCGCTTCGATTTCATACATGTCCAGTCCTTCTGCGGTCTTCGGACTTGTCTGAATTGAAACATTTTCGAGTTTTCCCATCGTTCTTTCGAACACGCCTTCAGATGCTTTGACGATGTTGTCCCCTGCATCCTTCCCGCTGCTGCAGGAAAGGGCTAACGGCAGAATTGCAAATGAAGCTATAATTCCAATGATTTTTTTCATTGCTGAACCGGATTATTTAGATTTTAGTATTACTTGGAAGATGGGGAGAAGGTCAGTCCTCCCCACCTTAATTGTGCCTGCAGATTATTCTGCGATTTCGCACTGGGTCTTGATGTCGAGGTAGACTGGTTTCATGAAGAGATTCATTGCTCTTTCCTTGTCGATATACCTCTTGCCGTCTTTCTCTACGAAGCATAGACTGTCATCGCCTTCGAACTCTTTAATCTGCATAATTCCGTAATAGTAGCGAGCTTTTTCCTCTCCTTCCTTCTTTCTCTCTGAACGGAATATGATGTAGTCACCTGCTCTATACTGCTCAGTAGGAGCTGTTGTATTCTCTCCTGCATTATTCCATTTGCGCAAGAATGTACTTCCTCCAAAGTTGGTAGGATTCTCTTCTTCTCCAAGAGTGGAATTGTCAAGTTTTCTCTGGATTTCGCCGAGAGCGTAGAAGGCTTTGATTTTCTCAAGATTCGTTTTCGGGCTTTTAAGATTGAGGAAAATCCTGTCAATTTCCTTGAATATTTCCTCTTTGTAGTTTTCTCCGGACCAGATGCCTCTGTAGCGGGCCATTTTGAAATTGAGATCAACGTTTTCATCCTTAATTTGATGGTTTCCATATTTGTAAATATCACACTGACGTCCTGTCGTGCCGCCTCCTAGAGAACTTGCCATCATTGCACTGAACATATAACCTCTCTGGCTTCCGATGAATTTGTTGTTTTCTGTATTCTGTAGAACATTGAGGAAACAGAAGCTGGCGTTCTTTCCATCAACGGAGAGGAGATCGTTGAGGCTGAGGATGTGTTCGATCTTGCCGTTTACCTTTACGCCATGCATAGAGAAGAAGGATTTGGTGTCTGAACCTGCTCCGGTGAATTCTTCCGGGAATTCTTCAGGACTGTTCTGGTGGTTCTTAACCTTGTTGTCCGGGTAGAGCATAGCAGCGTCATTGAACCAGACATCACCCTTCAGTTCTCCCGTCACCTTCGGAGCATCGAAGTAGAATTTCTTTGCAGATTTGGAAGCTGAAAGAACAACCTCGATTGCGTTGATGTCCTTTGAATCAGCAAAGAACTCTACAGATGCAGTAGTACCGTCGATGCTTCCTTCCTGAGCTTCTCCGACAACTGCGAAAGTGCCGTCTTCAGCTTTCTTTGCACCGGTGAAAACAACCTTGTCTATAGCAGTGTTGCTGGTGATGGTTCCGGTAAGTGCGACCGGTTCGCCGTAGGTGAGTGCGTCTACAGTTTCAAGTGCGAACTCTGCATCAAGTTCCTTCTTGTTGTCCTCGTTTTTGTCGCAGCTGGCGAACAACATGGTAAGTGCTGCTGCGAAAAGTAATGATTTTTTCATGATTTTGTTGATTTATGTGGTTGATAATAAATTATTTATTCCATTTCAATGTCTGCGATAACAGGGAAGTGGTCGGAAAGGAGCCTTTCTTTGCAGACTCTGGTTTCGAGAAGTTTTACACCATTTCCTTTTCTGCTGTAGATGTAGTCTATCTTCATGGAAGGCTTCATCGTGCTGTATGTCAGTTCCCTGTTCGTGAGGTCATCCCAGCCTTTTCTGAGGAATGCCATTTCCGGGCTGTCAGGCTCGGCATTCATGTCACCTGCCAGAAAAACAGGATTCTTGATGCTCTTTACCTTCTTCTGGATGAACTTTACCTGCTCAAGTCTCAATTCAGCAGAACTTACTTCCAGATGAGTGCAGATGTATGTGATAATCTGACCGTCAGGAAGTTGGATGTCTGCTATGAGCATTGCCCTCTGTTCCTTCTTTCCGATGTTCGGGAGAAAGACTCTTTCGCTGCGGACGATAGGGTAGCGGCTCAGAAGTCCGATGCCGTAATAACCTCCGCGGTAGTCAATGGTCTTGCCATAGATTCCGAACATTCCGGTTTCTTGAGCGAGTTCATTGATGAACTTGACTCCATTCTGTTTCGGAGCTCTTTCACGGTGTGTGTCCCAATCACATTCCTGAAGCGCGACGACGTCAGCATCAAGAGATTTGATGTAGGAACCGATTTCCGTCATGGAGGCGAGTTCTCCGAATCTGAGATTGTAGCTCATCACGCGCAGTTTGCCGTCTCCTGCGAAACTGTTCAGGCAGAAGAGAAGTGCAACAGCTGCTGTGACAAATCTGAGTTTTTTGGTCATAACTTTATTTTTTCGATAGTAATTCTGTAATAATCAAGGTTTACCGCTTTCTTGCTTTCAGCGGAGCGGCAGACGTATTCCGGAGGGCTGATGACGTAGAGACTCCAGCCTTCGTTGCCTTTTGAAATGAAGGAACGGCAACATTGTGCTTCTACCTTTTGTTCCAGTTCTTTTTCAAGTCCGTTTTTTACGCGACCCACAATGACTGCATCATCCGATAGTTTCACTCTTTTTTTGCTGAAGATTTCATCCAGTTGGGCAATCTTGTCGATTCTGCCTGTGTATATGGTAGTTCTTCCGGGAATGCCTGTCTGGATGTGTATATCGGCTCCGCCGAGGAATACATCCGAATCATATATTCCGTCGAAATCGGAAATTGCAGTTTTCGTGATGATTCCGCAGCCTTTGGTTACCTGCTTTCCTGTCGGCTCCTGCTGTGCGAAGAGTGGCCAGACATTGTTGTCCTTGCAAATCTTCAGAAGCGGGGTTTCCGTCCCGACGGTGAAGTCCATTCTGTCGAAGAAGAACATCACTGCCTTTTTGCCTTCTTCGCCGAGGATGTGATTCTTCGCCATGCTCATGTCCCTGCTTGCAAAATAACTGTCCTTGTCCTTGAGGTCGGTGAAGTAATCGACGCAGAATGCGTTGTTGGCATTCATCTCGGCCGGCGGTTCAGGCAGTCCCGTAGCCGGTGGCGTCGGTGGAACTGGTTCTGGTTCATTGTTTTTGCCGCAACTGCATAGCACGGCAATGACGAGGGATGTATAAAGAACTTTTCTCATGTCAATTCTCCTCATAAATTACGTCAGCCATTACGAAACAATGGTCGGAAAGGTCTGCTCTCGCAATGATTTCATAACGTTCTGATTTCCATCTCTTCGGGAATCCCATGACGTAATCAAGTTTCCTGTTCGGCTTGTTTGACGGAATGGTGAATCCTGTCCCTTCTCCGATTTCTTGCCACTTGATTTTTGCATATTTAATCGGATCACTGTCTTCCGGGGCATTGAAATCACCTATTAGAAGGGTCGGGGTTAATTGATCTTGCCCGAAGATTTTCTTGTTTACATCAGCGATATTGCGGATAGTGAGCTCGGAATTCTTAAGCGCGAGGTGCGTGCTGGCAACCCTAACCGTGGCACCCTCCGGCAGCCGAATATAAATCCAACCGGTACTTCGTGGTTCCCTCTCCCCCTCATCCCTCAGGTCAGTTATGTTTTTTTCAGCCTTGAGAAAAGGATATTTGCTCAAAAGTGCCACTCCGAAGCCGCCTCCCTGATAGGAGAACGACTGGCACCAATATGGAAACATTCCGGTTGCCGCTGCGAGCTCATTGAGGAAATCTCTCTTCCCGTTTCGGGTGGTCATGTAATCCACTTCTTGCAGGCAGACTACGTCCGGATCGTACTTTTTGATGAGTTCCGCATACGGAGCGGCCTTGTGGCTGGCGTATGCGGCTCCTTCCTTGATGTTCATTGACATCACCCTCAGACGAATCCTCTCTCCGGCAGAAGCTTGACTTATGGAGGAGAAAGTCGCCAAGAGAACTAGAAGTAGCGTAATGATATGTCTTGTCTTAATCATGTTTTTTGTCAGTTTATCAACGCCAACCAGGATTTTGCGGATTCAGATTAGGATTCAGCTGCATCTGTGCAAATGGAATCGGGAACAAATAATTCTTTCCTGGGTCAAACTTTCTTCCGGTCTCAAGAAGAAGATATTCTTCACCATCAACAGCTTTCCAAGTGAGTGTATTAAGTTTAACACTTATTCTGGACTGGTCTATCCAGCGTCTGTTCACTCCTAGCAGGTCCTGTCCGAATATTTCGCCCATCTTCCACCTCTTGAGGTCGAACGGACGCATGCCCTCGAAGAAAAGCTCGATTTTTCTTTCTCTTCTGATTTCTGAAAGCATGTCCGAGCCTTCGGGAATCGTAGAGAATGTCAGATGAACCATTCCTACGCGGTCACGAAGAAGATTGATACTCTTGTCCAAATCATCCTGTGTGAGCTCCCCTTTCATGAAGCGGGCTTCTGCATAATTCAGCAGAACTTCACCTACACGAAGCATGACGATATCATTGTCATCGTGTCCCACCCATGGAGTTGTGGAGATTTCAGCGTACTTTCGTGTATAATATCCGGTATATGTCATACATCCATCCTTGGAGTTGTCGAATTTCGGATATGTATAGATTTTCGGATTTTCATTGAGCAAATCTCCGCTTTTGCCGGCTCTCCATTCGCTTCCTGGTGCCATGATGGACTGGACCATTCGAGGGTCGCGGTTCTGGAATATTTCTTCGTATGAGTTGCATTTCTTAGGATCCCAGATTTTCCCGTCAGCGGTAAGGTATGACTCTATCATAGTCTTGGTAGGAAGCCATCTTGCGTAGTCATTGTCCACCCAGACTTCGCCTGTCAGGTTGTGTGACGAGAATGCTGCCTTTCCGAGATCATAGTTGAAAACCTGGGCAAGAAGTGTCTCGTGATTTTCAGGATTTCGTGAGGCTCTTCCTGTATAGTTGAAGAGGTTCAGATAATCTACATCAGGATGTCCGGTCGAATACAGGTGGTGATATGAACTTGACATGACTTTCTCAGATGCTGCTATACACTTGTCCCACATCTCGTTGCAGAGATAAATGCGGGAGAGCAGTGCCCAGGCGGCTGCTTGGGACACGTGTCCGAATTCGGATGAAGCTGCGTCGATGTGGTCCGGAAGTGCAGAAAGATGCTCTTCGAGTTCTTTAGTTATATTTTCAATGATGTCCGCTTTGGGATCTCTGCCTCGATATACGTCGGGAGCATCTATATTCAGCTCTTTTGTAATGTACGGGACGTCTCCCCAGAACTCGGTCAGAAGCCAATAGTTGAATGCGCGGTAGAAATAAGCTTCTGCCGCGAATCTCTCCAATACTTCAGTTTTGACAGATGTCGCGCGTTTGTAGTTGTTGAGGTAGTAATTTGTCCTTCCAATGCAGTAGTATGCATTTCTCCATGCGCTGTTCAACTGGGAAATGTCTGTTGACAAATTGCCTCCGCCGATCGTTCGCCATGCTGTCGTGACTGCCCAAGGCACGCAGTCTGCCTGAATCTCTGTCCTGTTCAGCCAGTCCTTTCCCATCATTGAACTTGTGAATGAATAGGCTACGCTTCTGACATGCGCTTCGGTCTGCCAGAAATTGGCATCTGTGAGCGTGTCCTGCGGCATCCTGTCCAGAAAACTGTCATTACAGGATACCAGTGCGGCAGTTGCCGCTATGATTGCTATATACTTTTTCATCGCCTGTTATTTGAAATTAATGTCAATTCCGAATACTACAGTTTTGATTTGAGGGTAATATCCACCTTTTGATACCGGTGTCTCAGGGTCATAAGACTTGAAGAATTTGGTGAATGTGAGAAGGTTGTCTGCAGAAACATATACTCTCAATTTTTCCATCCTTGCCTTTGAGGAAATTTTCTTCGGGAGTGTATATCCAAGCTGGATATTTTTCAGGCGCAGATATGATGCGTCTTCAAGCCAGAATGTAGATAATGTCTTCTGATTGAAGTCAGTGCAGTATGTCAGGCGCGGATAAGTCGCGTTAGGATTGGGATTCGTCACCACGTTATATCTGTCCATATGGACTTTTTGCGGGTACGCCGCCATATCCTGGAATGCGTGGCGGGCTGTCCCGGTAAGGAAACCGTCGCATTTGCCTACGCCTTGGAACATGAAACTGAAGTCAATTCCCTTCCATCCGAGTTCTCCACGGAAACTGTATGTGTAACGCGGAATGTTGCTTCCTATAACAGTCTTGTCATATTCGGGTGTGATTCTGCCATCCGGTTCTCCGTCAGGACCGCTCAGGTCTTTGTATTTGATGTCGCCTGGCTGGTATTTGTTGCCCAAAACCACTGGAATATTCGGGAGTTTGTAGGTGTGGGTTTCCGGATTGTTGATCTTGAAGTCTCCAGGAGTCATGAGGCCTTCTGCGATGTAGCCGTAGAAAGCGTCAATCGGATAGCCGACCTGACGGATTTGGTCTCCGCTCAAATCGGGTTGGTTCCCGCCGAGGTCAACGATTTTGTTCCTGACATCAGACAGGTTTGCAGATACGGAGTAGAAGAAGTCGCCGATTTGGTCTTTCCAGTCGATATTCATTTCCCATCCTTTGTTGTTTACCTTGCCGGCATTTTGCTCTGAAGGCTTGGCTCCAATCTGAGCCGGATAGTTGAGCATCAAGAGAATGCCGTCAGTATTCTTGTTGTACCAGTCGAAAGTGAATCCCAGCCTGTTGTTGAACATAAGGATGTCGAATCCGAGGTCGAGCATCTTGATTGTTTCCCACGAAAGGTTTTGGTTTGCGAGGCTTGACTGCACATAAGCAGTAGTCGGATTTTTTCCTATAAGAGAAACGTGGCTCTCGTGGCTGTTCAATGCTTCAAGTACTGAAAGATAAGGGTAGTTGGAGGACCCGACATACTGGTTTCCCAGCATACCCCAGGAGGCTCTAATCTTGAGATTGTCAACATATTTCTTAGCTGCTTCCATCCATTTCTCTTCGGAAATTCTCCAAGCACCGGATACTGAAGGGAATAGACCTCCACGATGGTCTTTGTGGAAACGAGAGGACAGGTCGTAACGCAGGTTGACTTCCAAAAGATAACGCTCAGCGAAATTGTATGTGAGACGACCGAACCCTGAACGGATTGCCCAGCTTGCGAAATATGCGTTGTTGCTCATTGTCGAAGCGTCTCCAAGATTTAGGGTCGGCTTATATTCTGTGAGCAGGTTGTTTCTGCTTGCTTCGAAACGATGAAATTCGCTCCACTCCTGTGACATTCCGACTACACCTCCGATATTGTGCCTTCCGAAAGTGAAGTCAAAGTTGCTTTGCATGATAAGAGACTGCTGAAGATGTCGGATATCTTTGTTTGTCAGGGAATTAGGACTTTGGATGGTGTGAGTTGAACCGTCCTCGGGATTTTTGAAAGTTATGGTTTTCTTGAGTATGTCCGCAAATCCGTTCCTAGAAGAAACGTTATATGTGACGGTGGCATCCCATCCTTTGATGAAGTCCACTTTGATTGTGTTGTGGAGATTGATAGTTTCGTTTTTCGTGTTTGAATGTCCTCCGTCGGTGAGAGTAGCCACAGGATTTGTGTTGCCTCCGCCATAAGCCCAAGTTCCGTCGGTGTAGCGAACCGGAGCGTAGGGAGCGATACGCATAGCGGTATAAATCGCACCTCCGCCGCTTGAAAGCGAGTTCGTCGGAGCCGTCACCTTGCTGTTTACGTAGCTGACGTTAGTGGTGAAATGCACATGGTCGAGAATGGTAGTGTTGAGTTTTATTCTGAAATTATGACGATTTTCTCCTGTTGTGGTGCCGGCTGTGAGACCCTTCTGATCGAAGTATCTGTAGGATGCCATGTAGGCGAGTTTTCCGGCTTTGCCATTGATACCGAGAGTGACATTGTACTGCGGCGCCGTCTTTTTCATAACCTCGCGGACCCAATTGGTATTGGCGAAGTAGTTTGGCGCTGAACCTGTTCTTACTTTTTCGAAATCAGTTTCAGTCCAAGTTGGAGGCGTGCCGACATTGACGCGGGATTCGTTGTCGAGGGTCATGAACTCGATAGCGTCGCACATCTCGGGAAGTCTGGTCGGAGCCTGTATTCCGTAATATGCTCCAAAGTTGATTGTAGGCTCTGCCGAAAGTTTTGACAATGATTTTGTAGTGACGAGAAGCACTCCGTTTGCGGCACGTGCGCCATAGATTGCAGAGGAAGCAGCATCCTTGAGCACTGACATTGACTCGATATCTTCAGGGTTCAATGTGGAGAGGTCACCCTCTACGCCGTCGATGAGGATGAGAGGGTTTGCATTGCCGATGGTTCCGACACCGCGGACACGTATGGTAGTCATTGACTCACCAGGCTGACCGCTCGGACTTACGACAGTCACGCCAGGGAGCATTCCCTGAATGCCTGAATTGAGGTTTGAAATAGGTCTGGAGGCCATGTCTTCAGAATTGATCATTGCCACCG
>Ga0129311_1001317_pt1 | contig 17817 bp, 16 predicted proteins | sample Go1ome_FD_94435 | JGI IMG/M metagenome (GOLD analysis project Ga0129311, IMG submission 94435) | Western lowland gorrila individual fecal microbial communities from Wisconsin, USA - Go1022B metagenome | ecosystem: Host-associated > Mammals > Digestive system > Large intestine > Fecal | place... | reverse complement strand
TCTGTCTGTCTGTCTGTCTGTCTGTCTGTCTGTCTGTCTGTCTGTCTGTCTGTCTGTCTGTCTGTCTGTCATAATTGTAATTTCCATCCCAAATTATGTCAATCTATTTATTACTTTCTTTATATAGTTTTTAATTTGTTCTTTCTTGGACTCCTTATGGCATTCTCTGTATTTTCTTTCACAATAATCAATTCCATTATTTTGCATATCCCTCCAAAACGTTTCTCTCATAGCAGGATACGATTGTGGCGAAACAAGGCGTGGCTGCAAGCATTCTGTTCGATTACTAATACGATAATCCAGATTATCCTTTACGCTATCAAAGAAAGCATTTCCAACATCAGAATGAGTGATAACTAATGAGATGCCCATTCTATCATAGAACTCTGGCATAACCGTCTTTATTCCCCAATAATCTCCTATTGTTATATCAGAATGTCTATCAATTCTAGTATAAGGGCATTTATAACAAGATTTACGCAAACTCAACCCCATATAAAACCAATCCGCATATGGTTTTATTGATACTTCTTTATCATTGATTAACGCAAAAGTGCTCGGAGACTCCCATCCATTTCGTTTATCCTTAAAAGTAACATAGCTTATTGTATTGCCCTGCTCGATTTCAATTTTTTGAATAAAATTTTTCCACAAATTAGAGCTAGCAGCCCCATGGCATATCAAATCAACAAGTACTACCTGACTCCGCAGATTCAGATTTTTTAACAAAAGATCCAGTCCTGCAATTTGGCACCCTGTTCCGAACACAAGTGCCCTCTTATCTCTGTTTTTTCTTAGTATTTCAACGAGATTATCAAATGAGTCGTTTAATTCAGCTTGAATATACTTAGATCCCTTTGCTTTATCTCTTGATTCCTTATCCTTAATTATAGAAAGCACAACAGAATCTGTCTCATATGAATATTGACATGCAGCGACAATATCATCCTTGTCTAAGAACGCATCGGAGAAAACAGTAAACATTCCACCCGATGAACTACTAGCTATCACAGCTTTATTTTTAGATTTAGCGGCAAATACTCTCGTTTTCTCGTATTCTTTGATTGGAGTTCTTATATCCTTTTTGAATGCACAAACTTTCTCACATCTCAAGCATCCAATGCATTTGTTCAAATCAACCTGTGGGTACAAAAATCCTTCCAGATCATACTGGAAAGTGATTGCATGCTTCGGACATACTGCAGCACACGCAGTACATCCGCAACATTCCTCTTTATTTTCACATAAAACCGGTTTTTTCATACGTCTGACCATTCCTATCCGCTGTGAGGCAAAATGCCAACAAGAAACGAAATACTTCTCTTGTATACGCAGCAAAATTTGATAATATAGCTGAACTTTGAAAGCATATGACGTCTCATTTAGTGCTTACTCAGCACCGTTCGCATTGCTTCAACAAAAGACTCTCGCCCAACGCCACTAGCAACGCAACCCGATGTGTTCTGAAGAGCGGAAATTGGCTCAAGTATATATTAGCATTCGGTCTACTTGCATCATAACCGAAATAGAAAAAAGCAGTAGAATCCAACTCAATTAATTATCTCATGTGTAGACAAATACTTCAAATATGCCTCCTTATTACCGCCATCCTGTACTACGCCAAACCAGTTATTTTTAATTGTTTCACAAGCGATAGCATCATAGTCAACATCATCAGTGATTGTAACATATCTATGAGTATAATCGGTGAATTTAACTTTTGAGCCCAAAGGAATGTCACTGCCTGTAGTATTTTGAATAATTTTGTGTAAGTTTGGATCAGTGCAAGGAAATTTACCATAATAATTATTTGCGAGATTTTTCATCTGCGCCGGTTGAGTTTTTCCATATGGTAAATACTGCATCGCAACAAAATCTGTGTTATTTTTGTTTAGTGTGACATTCCAGCACATATAGCCAAGATTATGAACGTCAGAGAAGCTGATTTTTATATAATGGCATTTATTGTTTTCAAATAGACATTTTTTTCGAACAGCCTCTCCATTTCCATATACAGCAAGCCAATCACACACACAATTTTTTACAATAAATTCTCCGGCATTCTCGTTGTTTATATCGTTTATCGCTGAAGTGGACGAGTGGGAATATATATATCCATTCGTTTGTATGTTCTCAATTACTATCTTCTGCCCGATATGTGTTGCCAAATTGATGGCTCCAACGGATGCTCTCATGTACCAATAATAATCTAAGTTGCTGTCAAAAACTTCCTCGGATGAAATGTCATTGATGATGATATCATGGAAATAAATTTCACCTGTCCATGTATCACTATCTAGGTGTAATCCTCCTTTTATATTTTCAGTAATTAATGTGAAATTACAAACTTCTGCATATCCACACCCAAACTCTGCGCACTGTTGAAATACATTTTTCCCTGCATCTTTTAAATTGCTTCTAAAATTAATAACACATGCTGATTTATCTATTCCTTTGATCGTAACATATGGTTTAATCGGCAAAAAATCAATATTAGAATTACTTATGTCATAAATTCCAGTATCAACTAAAACTATATATCTATTATAATAGCTTGAATCAATTATTGATAGTAATGCCGACTGAATGGTCTGATACGATTTATCGGTACCAACATATATAACGTTCTCTTTAATTTTTTCGATGTTTTTAACGGCTAATTCATTTTCAGAGTTCGATAGATTTCTAGAAGTTCTAATCAATCTTTTTGATGATCTAAATTTAAGCCTTTTCCAGAATTTACGTAGTGTTCTAAGATTACTTAGCCCCCCCCATTTTAGTAATAAGTTTCATAGCTATGGCTTTAATTTCTAAGAAGCTACTAGCATTAGTCAGAACAGACATAGCAATATAAAGAGTTACTCCTACAACCACTTGAATCATCATTACCATAAACGGATGAAAAGACAAGAAACTTCCAACGCAGAAGACAGCAACACCCATAATGGAAGCCATTAGAACATTACCTAAAAAGTCTCGACAAACTTCAATGGCTGAATAATTTAAAATCTGTTTAGCTACTATTACATACAAAACTGTTCCAAACAGCGTAACAATAATTTCTGATAAAGCGAAAACATAAACGCTGTGTCGTAGTGACACACAAAGTACAACTATCGCAAAAACACGAATGGGAACATCAACCTTTAATACCGTATCACTTCTTCCAACTGCCTTTATCGCCTGCAATATTGCAGTTTGCGGTGCTCGAAACAACAATATAATACAACAAATTCTTAAATATGCTACACATGGGAGCCACTTATCGGTCAACAAAAAGGAAATAAGCGGTTCTGCGACCGCCATAAATCCTATCAAAACAGGGCTCATAACATAACTTGTAAAGTTTGTCGTCTTCCTAGCCATAGCTTTAACTCTTTCAATAGAGTCTTGAGCCTTGGACATCACAGGAAATAGAGCCGCATTAATTCCGGTATCAATATTAGAACTAATCAATTCTGGAAATTGATTTCCCTTTGTATAATAAGATAAGTCCTCCGTAGTATAAAACTTTCCAATAAGCAAACTTCTCAGGCTAGAATATATCTGCAAAATTAAACTCTGTAGCAGTAATTTCCAGCCATAATTTAGCAGTGATTTAATTCGTGCAAAGGAGAACTCTCTTGTAATCTTCCATTTTATAGTAACCTGTAAAACTATAGTATCAATTATATTATTGGTCAGCGTTTGTGCGACTAATGCCCAAACGCCAAAACCAGAGTAAGCAAGTGACACGCCAACTACAGCCGAGATAACAGTTCCAATAAAAGTCGCATAGAAAAACAATCTAAACTGCATTTTTCTGGCGACATAAGCCTGCTGGACGGAATTAACTCCCATAATAGGCACGCTTATCGCTAATACTCTTAATACAGGTATCAAAATTGGCATATCATAGAATTTCGATATAGGTACAGCCAAGAAAAACAATACAGTATATATAAGTCCAGTGAAACCAAGAGAGAAATAGAATACCGATGAAAAGTCTAAGCTATCTGCATCCTTTTTTTGAATCAGAGCCTGTCCAAATCCACTGTTAACAAAAACATTTGCGATTGTTATAAAAACCATAACCAAGGAAATTGTACCGTATTCCGTAGGGCTCAGCAACCGTGCCAAGATAATTGAGACAACAAGTGACACAAGTTGCGCAGCTATTCTCTCAGCAAATTTCCAAAAGGCACCTTGAATAACTTGATTTTTTTCACTATTTTCCATTTTACCCTTTACATGCCTTTCTAAGAAAATCTAATGACGCAGTTCTTCTTTCTTCAATTACTTCATTTATATAATTATAATTGAATTCATGATTTAACATTTCGAACACATCATTTTGATTATTATTATAAAGATCAAATAGCTTCAACTCTTTTAGGAAATCATCAACTTTTGCCATTATAAAATCCGTCTTACAAAAAGCAAATTTTTTATTAAAAATCAAGCTGAAGGTAATTCCATGAAATGTACTTGTCGCAACAGATGAAGCATATTTAAAATACCCAATCCATTGGAACGGCGAAAGTTCCGCTTGATTTATCATTTTGTCACACCAGTTATAATGATCCTCATTGCAATCTAACGCAATAATGCTCTTCTTAGCAGAGTCAGCATATCTTCTGAGGTTCTCAATGAACAACGGTGTAAAATCCTGACCATAAACCAAAATATAATCTTTCTCAGATGGTATTATGATATTATCATCAGAACTAAAATCCCACAGCCATGTTGGGTCCAGCACAACAGGAGGTTTTTTACCTGTTACGTTTTTGACAATTTCTGCTGACTTTTCATCCCTTACAGAAATGTATCTCATTTTTTTCAAAGCTTTTTCAATATAAGCCGGCAAATGAGTATCAACCGGCACAGTTCCAAAGCTTGCAGCGTAAGCATCAATTTCATCCGCGGCAAGCCCTTGACCGAACAGTAAAGGGTCGTTATTAAACACTTTAATGGAATAATCCCATACGATGTCGCTTCCGAGAAATACTTTATCAAACTTAAATTCTTTCATATTATAAGCATTGATATCCTCCGTATGGGGAATTGAATCATATGCATTAATAAAATTATCTTCTTTAGAGGAAGTGCTATCATTTCCTATTAAAAAACTTTTCCAAAAAGCCTTTTTCCAAATAGGATATTCTCTATAGTAGGCTTTTTTATTATAATAGAAGTTAAAATGATGTTGATCAAGATGGGCAATCTGTCTGACGTCCTTCTCACTGTTTAATTTCTGTAGAACTCTTTGTAGGGCATATGCTTGGGCAAATGTTCCGTAGTTTGGGACGTTCCAAAAAGTTAAAATGCCAATATCATGTTTCATTTTGTTGCATCCTCAATTTCAACTTTATCAAATACTTATATGCGGAATAGTCAGTACTTGTACATTTCATCTCATGTTCATAGAAATAGGCTTCATCATGTGGATTGTTCTTAAAATAGACATCACCCTTTGCTCTTTTCATTGCATATTCTTTGTATGATTTTGTGAAATAATGATTAATCTGAATTGGAAAATCACCTTTATCCGCAATATGTCTATTTCCTACACAAATATGATTAAATATATTAACGGGTGGGATATTTTTCCCTTTATAATTCGCCCAAAAACTGTGATGAAGCAGTTTTGCATGCTTACAATCATAGTCAAATCCAAATGCAGTATTGTAAAAACATTTTCCAATATCACAATACTTAGGCCAGCATACAGTGAAGTCCTCACTTACAAGGCCTGTTATATCTCTGTCCAGTCTTCCTGATGTACCAAAAAGTTTCCAGTATATGCTGACAGCTCCAGTCTTCTGTTCAAAAGGTTTTAAAAACTCATAGATAGAATCTGTAGATTTTGGTACAATAAATTCATCAATATCTATAAAGCCAAGCCATTTTGTTTCACCTGCATAATCCTTAATACATGTCTGATAACATTCCATTTGCTTTTGGTTATGAGGCCAATCAATTAAAGTCACCAAGCCGCATTGAATATAGGGTTGAAGGATTGATTTAAAATTATCTGTAGAATTATTATTGTACATGTAGAAATGGTCAATACCTACAATACTATTAAACTCAATCCACTCCTTCAAATAGGGTGCTTCATTTTTAAATATTGCGCATATTGAAACATTATGTTTTTTTTCTTGAATTTGAACCGAAAACAAATTAGAATAGCTCTTATATAAGATGCTTTCTAGGTTCCAAAGTAAACTTTTAAGAGCTCCACGTACTCCTTTACTTTTTGGTCTATCGTTTATGAAGAACCTTGATTCTGAAACGATCATCTCTCGATTCCTCCAAAAAATTCCAGTGTCTTGGATATTACTTTTGCTTGATCTTCCACTGAAATATTATAGTACATTGGCAACCTTACCAAGCGATCACTATCAGCAGTTGTGTTTTCATCCACACCATCAAAACGACCAAATTTGAGACCCGCCGGTGCACTATGTAAGGGAACATAATGGAATACACACAGAATATCATTCTCTTTCATAAATTTAATATATTCTTGTCTAGTTTCTAAATCTTTAGTCTTTAAATAGAACATGTGTGCATTATGGATGCATCCATTGGGAATAACTGGTAACTGCACTACTCCTTTTTCTTCCAGTGGTTTAAAGGCTGTATAATATTTATTCCATGTCTCAAGTCGATTCTCATTGATTTGATCCGCTACTTCAAGCTGTGCCCAAAGGTATGCCGCATTTAAATCACTCTGGAGATAACTGTCTCCAAAATCCACCCAATTATATTTAGCGACCTGTCCACGGAAAAACTGTGAACGATTCGTTCCCTTCTCGCGCAGGATTTCTGCTTTTTCAATATAAGCAGGGTTATTAATAACTATAGCTCCGCCTTCACCCATAGAATAGTTTTTTGTTTCGTGGAAAGAATAGCAACCAAAATCACCAATTGTACCTAGAGCCCTACCCTTATAGGAACTCATAACTCCTTGTGCGGCATCTTCAACAACCATCAAATGATGTCTCTTTGCAATATCCATAATCGTATCCATTTCGCAGGCCACACCGGCATAATGAACTGGACAAATCACCTTCGTTTTATCCGTAATGGCGGCTTCGATTTTTGTTTCATCGATATTCATTGTGTCCGGGCGAACATCTACGAATACCAGTGTTGCTCCTGCTAAGACAAATGAGTTTGCTGTACTTGAGAAAGTAAAACTAGGAAGAATAACCTCATCGCCAGGCTTAATACCGCATAGCAAAGCTGCCATGTCAAGTGCAGTCGAGCCACTTGTTGTAAGCATTACCTTTTTTGCATTAAATCGCTTTTCGAGCCATTCATTGCATTTTTTAGTGAACGGTCCATCACCGCAAATTTTATGGTTACTAACCGCCTCCTGCATGTACTTAAATTCTGTACCAACGAATGGTGGAACATTAAAGTGAATCATTTTTTTACCCCCACAATTTTCATAACTTTCCGTGTCATTAGTTTTAGAATCAAACAGAAAACACCCGTGTATATCTCCTGTTTTGTAAAGAAGATTCCCATCGAGTCATCGAAACCGTTCAGATCATATGAACAAGGTTCCTTCTTGACAATATACATATAATATAGTTCCGATACAAACGCCTTATAATCTTTTTTTACAGTTTTAAAGGTTTTTGCCGTTATATCTCCATCAATAAACAAGTTAAGTGATATTGTAACCTCTTCAACCGCAAAAGCCTTAAACAAGTCATATGTACCTTTTTTGCTCGCATCAGTGTCAATATCTTTTGAAAACACGTAATTTTCTATTAAATATTTCTCCTTATTACGTTCTGAAAACAAAATGCACGAATGGGGCGAAATCTTATCAATCCGAACATCATCCGGAATCTTTTCATAATCACTTTTCCAGATTCCAACGCCGGTTGTCCATGAAACATTGCGCTTTAATGTTCCAACAAATGAATCAAAGCTGCTTAAAACATATTCATCTTTTTTTAACGCACCATTTCCAAAATAAATAACAGGTTTATCATTTATGTTTTCCAGAACTATATTGATCATTTTCTTTAATGCTCCTTCTTGGAAAACACCCCTATGATTTACAAACTTTAAATAAAGGCCTGACGCTAATTTTAAAGCTTCCAATTGATTATGGAACATATATGCATCTGTTTTTTTATAGAGGAGATTATTATGTTTTTTAGCATATTCTTGCATCATCAAGTCGAACTGGAGATTGCCACCGTTATTTGTCACTATCACTTCAAAAAGATCATTCTCTACATTTTGATTATAGATACTATCCAATACTGGAAAGACCCATTCAATGACACCGTTCGTTGGTAGGCACAGGGAAATTACAGGTTCCACTTATCTACACTCCTTTATCGGAATAATCCCCTCTTTTGAGGGGAAACCATTTAATCGGATCAGCATATTCGATATTGCTATACAACTCCTCAATATGCTCTTTTATCATTTTCCCAGTCAATTTGCTATAATCTACCTTCAGTAACGCTTTTATCATTTCTGGTTCAAAGCGATATTTAATCACTTTAGCAGGCACGCCTCCAACAATTGCATACGGAGGTACATCCTTAGTAACCACTGCGCCCGCTGCAATTACTGCGCCCTGACCAATATGGACACCAGACATAATTGTAGCATTATAGCCAATCCAAACATCATCTTCTATAATAATTTATCATATCCGAAATGATTACTGTCTTTTATTCACTTTACTACTTTAAATTCTTTTATAACTCTTGCAGGTACTCCCCCTGCCATACAATAGGCTGGAATATTTTTTGTAACAACAGAATTAGCACCAACAATTGCACCATCACCTATTGTTACATTTGGCATTATACTTACATTTCTCCCCAACCATACGTTCCTCCCTATTTCGACCTTTCCTTTTATATACAGATTTCTTTTAGATGGTGGTATTTCCAACTCACTCAAATCACTCTTTCCGTGGAAATTATCAGTGATAAACACATTACTTCCTAATAGCGTTCCATCTCCAATGTAAATTCCTGCTGCTGCAGATAACTGGCAATTATCCATAATAGCTACGTCATTACCTATTACAATTCTAGCATTCGTATTTAATATTTCTGAGTTGTACTCGTTCCAAACCTCTAACTTTAAATCTTTACCAGCAGAAAAATTATTTCCAATGTAAATACCTTGAGGATTTTTGAGAATCAAATTATAGCCAACATGACAATTTTCACCGTATGCTCCAAGCTGCTTTCTCTTTAATATCCAGCCAACTTTACTCCTTATCCTTGCTATTACTGAATTACCCATCAAACTCTCCATTTTCCCTTAATGCTTCGCGCAGAGCCTCAAGATAACCAAATTTATATTTTTCATCTGGCTCTAAGTACCCAGACTCTGCCCATTCGTTCCACGCAAAGATAAATATATAATCCTTTTTATAATTGGTTTTTGCATTACCAATTTGTTTTGACATATATGTTTTAAATTTTTCAGGTGATGCTCCTTCTATCACGTATCCACGAGTTCCTTTTCTTGCGGTATTATCCCAATCGACAAACGCCCCTGGAACTTGTTTATCACTTTGCACCGGAATACTTAAAATCTTATTCCACATATCATCATAGCTATACCTCTGAAGTTTCTTAGCTTTCATTCCCTCAATATCCACATGGAATGTATTCCCAGCAATTCTTTTAACAGTACTCTTGATAGATTTTAAAATAGGATTTCTCGTTCTAGTCATTTCTATATACACATTCGTGGGCTGATACTCAATATGCATATCAAATGGTGAAGAATCCTCGTTTTGTGGTTTTAATTGTGCCGCAAAACAAAGCCCCAATAGTCCCTCCTCTTTTGCACGATTATCCCAGTATTTAAGCATCTCTGAGATATGTGGAAACAAATCAGGCTTATAAATAAGTAGCAACGGCTTTCCATTATCCTTGATATATCTTTGATCCTTAAAAAAAGGTAGAAAATACTGAAAATGCTCTTCCCACTTTGATTTCGTTCCTTCTGTTTGACAAATAAGTATTTTGGGATCCTTCGCAGCCCATCCATTTGTCCAATTTTCGTTTGCCCAGCATAAACAGAACGGAAAATCAAGATCTGTATTCTTCAAATAGTTGTTTACAGGCTTTTCAAGTAACATTTTCCCATCAAACCAATAATGGTAAAAGCAAAATCCATACAAGCCGTATTTTTTTGCCAACTCAACTTGCCACTTCATTGTATTGACATCTAGCAAATCATAATAATTATTATTAAGTGGGATTCTTGGTTGATAATGACCCTCGTATAGAGGCTTTGCCTTTTTTACATTTACCCATTCTGTGAAGCCTTTTCCCCACCACTCATCGTTCTCGGGTATCGTATGAAATTGTGGTAAATAAAATGCGATTGTCTTCATACCAACTCACTCTCCTTTTTAGGACTATTATCAAATTTCGATATGTTGGACAATAATAAATAAACAAAAACTGTAAATATATGGTTTATATTGGCGACATAAGATTCAACAAAAGCAGATATTATAAAACAAATAATAATTGCCAGAGTAATATTTTTCAATTTTTCATCATGCAGTTTTTTGGTCATTTTAAAATAGTACGCAAAAATCAAGAAGTACCCTAGTAACCCTATAATTCCATTTTTTATCAATACATTTAGTAGAACCAATTCCGTTGACCCATTCCACCCGATAACCGATCTAATATTCTCATCATATGACATGTACGGATTCAAGCATGTTATTTTTAGGTTTCCAATTTGCATACATTTTATATCCCTAGAAAACATTTTCAAATAGTTAAACAGACCATTCAATCTAAAGAAAAAGGTTTCGCTATTATTTTTCATTACTTGAAATGCTGGAACACCTATCACAATGCCAATAAAGCAAAACAAGGCCAATCCCATTCGCTTTTTATACCTTGATAACCTTATTCTATTAATATTCGAAACTACCAAGAATAAAAGCAAGAGCAAAATAGCACTTCTGGAATTTGTAGATAGAATTAAGAGTGCAATAATAATCAATTTGTTTGTATTCTTTGCTCGTCCAACTTTTAATCTTATATACTCTATGATAAACATTCCCCAAAAAACATATGAGCAATAGTTTCTATGCTCCAGCCCTGCATTAAATCCCCAGCTAAAAATAATTCCTTCCGAAGCTCCTGTAGTCACACCAATTCCAGAAATGATTCCCAAAATAGTTGACACACTTAGTCCAAAAGCGATTGATTTTTCGATTCCTAGGATATCATCAAACCTTTGAATCTTTGCACACGGCATTACTGCGATAGATGACAAAATAAACATTGAAACAATTGCATTCATCTTTTTTGAAATAGCCAAATCTTGCAAAATCAAGCCAATCGTAAAGAAGAACATTATTGTTACCAACAGTAGTATTCGCTTGATGTCCTCTTTTCTATAACTTCTTATATATATTCCAAGTAGAATACCAAAAAGTCCAATATACTCCAAACAGTCTTGTAACCCTCTGACAATAAAAAATTTACTCCAGCTTATTGTTATACAAAACAATGCTATGTAAATGATTGTCATTTTGTTAATTCTTATTTTCATCTATATTCCGCCTAATGCTTTCAAAGTAAGATATGCATTATATTCTCTTCCTATTTGCCCCCATTCATATTTTCTTTTAAAGAGCATTTTTGCATTATATGCAATCTCACTAGCCTTCTTAGATTTCTGTATAGCCTCTATGCACTTCTGGGCAAATTCTTTATCTGTCTCACCATACAATACATGCTGCTCCGGTAGAAACTCAGTTCCTTCTATCCCATGCTTAGTTGATATTATTACTTTACCATAAGCCGCTGCCTCTAAAAGTTTTCCTTTTACACCGCCTCCTGAAAGTAATGGCAGAATTACATAATCTGCAAGACTGTACACGGAATCCAAGTTCTCATAATTGGGGATTATTCTTACATTGTCCTTTTTCAAATTCATAACAGCTTCAGATGGATTTGCACCTGCAATCACAACATTTGCATCAATTTTTTCTTCAATCATTGGCAAGACTGATTTACAAAACCATGTAATTGCCTCAACGTTTGTTGTAGCAATGTCATCTAATCTGCCAACAAACAGAAAAGTGTTATGCTGTTTATCGTCACATTGTTGCTCAGTTGTAACAGCATTTGCACCCAAAGGAAAAACTTTTAATTCGGCAGAACAATCCTTCCATTTGTGCCTGAATGCATTACAATCATCAATAGAGAAAAAAGTTATGCTCTGGAAAAGATTCGAACCATATAACTTTTTTTCATATAGTTCTAGACGGTACGATTCTAAGAGATATGCCAATCTTTTAACATATGGAATCGTTTTGATATAATACATATCCCTCATTCTTCGATACTCGTTATTATGCTGGTTTAATGTGCAATAGCAATCCAAACTTAATCCAGACAAGTTTTTTGCCATATTAGGAAAATCTGTAATAATAACGTCAATCCTATTTCTATTAAGACATTCGGCTATATCATTTTTTATTGCTTTAAGACTTCTGCTAGCCACCGAATAGGGTAATACAATTGATTTAAGAATCTTTTGAATTCTTTTTTCATTCCTATTGTAGTAATGAACCTCTTGGCAATATTTTTTCATTTCTTGCGTTCTGTTTTTTTCACTTTCATTATAAGCAATTGAAAACAAAAAAATATTATTGTCTTTGCTCAACTGTACAATTCTGTTATATACCCCATTTCTTCCACCTATTGGTGGATATGGTATCTCTGGTGTAAGCCAAATAATATTCATTACTTTTATTCCTCAATCATGCGCCAATAATCAAGCATATCTGCGATTGTCCTCTCCATGGAAATGTCTTGTTTCCAACCCGTATCGCGCTTCAGTTTAGTCACATCTCCAACGATTATCTTCTCGTCTGTGGGTCTAATAAGTGCTGAGTCTACATTCAGATGTAGCTTATGTCCAATTTGTTTCTCGATAAGGGTCACAATATCTTTCATCTGGTAAACATGTTCAGACGAAATATTATAAACTTCTCCCGGGACGCCTTTTTCCGCTAGGAGAATCAACCCGTTTACTAGGTCTCTTTGATCCATAATCGCACGTTTGGTTTCAAGGTTTCCTACCCTTAGTTCGTACACTCCCGTTCTTTCTGCAATAACAGCTCTATGTGTAAAGTCTGATGTTACATCATTTACTTTTCTTGTTCCAGTTGAATTAAAAATTCTTGCCCTTATGCATCTGATATTATCGTTCATATAATACTGAAAAGATATCAAATCTTGTCCTACTTTACTGACCCCATATGGATGTAAAGGCTGTAGTTCGGCACTTTCCTTTACAAAAACCTGGTCCCCATCAAGTCTATTTAAAGTTTCACCATACTCGGCACTAGAACATGCCACAACAACAATTGGATTGTAATCCGACTTTATGTATTTTCTTGCTTTCTTTATTGCTTCATAGATATTTATAGTGCTATTGATGTTGACATCTATTGTTTCTGTCGGACTCACCCATGAAACTGTTGGGTAGCTCTGCGCCGCCAGGTGATATATCTGTTCCGGAAGGTTATCCATTATTATCTCGTCAATTCCTTGCGCATATCTCAAATCGCATTGCACAAACTTTACTGGCACCTTAACTTGATCAATGTTTTTCCTGTTTTTATGCCAGATTCCAATAACATTCTGTCCCATCCCATACAATATTTCCACCATATGGGATCCAACCATTCCACCTGCGCCAGTAACTAAGACATTCATACGACATAATCTCCTTATCTATACTTTTTAATCAATCCAATGATTTTCACATCGTCCACAAAATACCTTTTAAACATTCGTTTTGGCTCTTGTAAGAAGCGGTAGAACCACTCCAGCCCATGCTCGCTCATCCATCTTGGCGCACGATTGACATTACCTGCAAGAAAATCAACGGTCGCACCTGCGCAAATAGACACTTTTGCATCATACTTCGAGATATTTTCATAAATCCACTTTTCTTGCTTCGGGCAACCAAAACATGCAACCAGCAAATCCGGATGTACATCTGAAATCATATGATTGATTTTATCCAGCTCTTTTTCATCCTTTTCAAATCCAAGAGGTGGCGCATATGTTCCAACAATCTGGATTCCGGGCAGCTTTTCTTCCAATCGTTTTCTTGCCTGTTCCGCAATGCCCTCTTTTCCTCCGATAATAAAGATTGTATAGTCCTTCTGAGCTGCAACTTCGCAAAGGAGCGGAACAAGATCAGACCCGGAAATCTTCGCTTTCAACGGTTTCCTATGCAGTTTTGAAATCCAAACCAAAGGTTTTCCGTCTACCAAAACCATATCTGCATTGTCAACTATCTGCTTAAGATATGGGTCATTTTCGATTTTCATCACCACATCGACATTGATTGCGACAACATAGGACTTCTTATCATCCGCAATCATCTGTTCAATGGCTGCAATCGTTTCGGGCATCGTTACATTATTGATATATGTGTTTAGCAATGCCTGCTTTTCCATTTCAATTTTTCTCCCCAAAAAATGTGTCTTCAAGCATCAAACATAGGCAATGATAGACTGGAAGATGTAGCTCTTGAATCATATACGTTTCCGTCTGAGGAACCTTGATACAGACATCGCTCATCTGTTCCAGTTTGCTGCTTTTTGCACCTGTCAGACCAATCACCTTCATGCCTTTTGCATGTGCTGTGGTCGCCGCATATAGCACGTTCTTGCTATTACCACTTGTGGAAATGCCTAAAAACACATCTCCCTCTTTGCCGTAACCGTTTACCTGCTGTGCAAAACACAGAAGTGGTTCACAGTCATTCATATATGCAGTAGATAATGCAGGGTGTCCATCCAGTGCAATAGCGGGAAGCGCACCCTGTAAATTTTCTGCCAAAACAGTTCCAAGCTCCTCATTTTCTTTAACCAGCTTTTCTGCGAAACCAGCTTCAGGCTTACGAGGCAGCTTAAAGCCCTTCATCAGTTCACCTACAATATGCTCAGCATCCGCAGCAGAACCACCGTTTCCAGCAACTAGCAATTTGCCGCCATTCTCATACGAATCCGCAAGCAAGAAGTATGCTTCTACAATTTCCTTTTTAACGGATTCTAGTGCCGGATATCTCTCACAGAGGATCTCCACATGCTTTGCAATGTTTTCTTTAAGCTCTTTCATTTTTTGATTTCTCCCACAGGTTTCAATCTTCACATCATTCGGCTAACAAATTCTTTTAGCGACTTCACTGTTTCGTTCTGTCCATAGCTTTCGTCACCATCGCTCAGAAGCACAGTCTTGCATCCAGCATTGATGCCAGCTTTTACATCATTTTCGCCATCGCCCACCATCCATGACTGAGAAAGATCAATGTTGAAATCTGCTGCAGCTTTTAACAGCATTCCGGGCTTGGGTTTACGGCACTCGCAGTCAATCTTTAGTTCCGGACGTTCTCCCTCATATCCTTTATGCGGATGATGTGGGCAATAATAGATTGCGTCCAGATAGGCTCCTTCTTTTCCAAGAAATGTTTCCATCTTATTATGAATTTCTTCCAACTCTTCAAAGGAAACTTCACCACGAGCAATAACAGGTTGATTTGTTACAACAATAGCAAGGTAGCCAGATTCATTGATTTTACGAATTGCTTCCGCAACACCATCAATCAATTCAAAGTCATCTATATTTCTAAGAAATCCAACATACTTGTTAATGGTTCCATCCCTGTCAAGGAAGATTGCTTTCTGCTTGTTTTTCAGATTTTTTGCTGAGATTCTACCTTCTTTGCAGTCTTTACATACAGAATAGTAGCGTTCAGGCGTTCCCATATCCTTGACATACTCAGGGCTGTCGTAGCAGAACATCTTTCCTGTTTCAGCCAGCGGTTTTAACAACTGGCGATCCAAATCGACCTTTATAGGTTTACCGTCCTCACCAATCTTACCTACTGAGTCGGCATTGATACCGACAAGCTCCAGCACTTTAGGATTGATAACATGTAAGCCAGCATTTACACGGTTCTTATAATATGTTGGCCGTTCATCTTCCTTTGCCAGCCATTTTTCAACTGAACCATTTTTATTTGCAATAATCAATCCGCTGTCATAGGGGTGGCTGTTTGGGTGCGTAAAGAGTGTGACTAATCCACCATGCTTTCGGTGAAATGCAACAAAACGGTTGAAATCCACATCAAACATTGCATCTGCATTCAACAGAAGAAAATCAGATGTCAGCTTATCCTTGATTTTGAACAATGCGCCTGCATTGCCGAGCGGCTCTTTTTCAAAATAGTATTCAATATGTACACCAAACGGCTTACCCGTTGCCGGAGAACTTCCAGAACCATCACCAAAGTAATCCATGATGATATTTCCCAGATGGCTTACTGTTATGATAATGTCATCAAACCCCTGGTCTTTGAGACATTCAATCTCTCGCTCCAGCACAGGAATGCCCTCAACCTTTATCATAGGTTTTGGAATATCGCTCGCAACCGAGGAAATCCGAGTCCCCTTTCCTCCGGCCATAATCACAACTTTCATACGTTCAATCCTTTGGCACATAATCTTCCGGTGTGTAATGGATTACTCTTGTACCGCCATCTTCAAACTGAAACGGAATATACAGGAGATCCCGCATCGCCCAACGAACGGCGTCCTGTCGTTCCGGCTGCACATAGAACACAAGGAAACCGCCACCGCCAGCACCAAGGAGTTTTCCTCCCAACGCTCCTGCTGCAATTCCTTTTGCATAGAGTTCATCTATGCTGTTTGTAGATACCGCAGATCCCGTCTGACGTTTCAGCTTCCATGTATGGTCCAGCATTCTACCGAAATCATCCAAATCACGTTCTTTGTTTACAAGCACTTTTTCTGCTTCATCAACCAAAGTTAGCATTTCCTTCAGTTGTGCTGTTTTATCTACTTTTCCCGCAGCGTTTGCCTTCTGGACATCTGAGGAGAACCGAGTGAACCCTGTGAAAAACATCATCAGATTTTTGTTCAGTTGCTTCTTGCGCTCCGGGGCAATAATCACCGGCAACACTTCATATCCGTCTGCATTGAAGTTGATACGGTTAAAGCCGCCAAAGGATGCTGCAATCTGATCCTGCCAGCCTCCTGCTTCCTGACACAGATTTCGCTCAAGATAAATTGCTTCATCTGCCAATTTTTTCTTATCGGCATATTTGCCTTTCAGTGCATAAAAGGCATTCAACATTCCAACAGCAAAGGAACTCGATGTGCCCAGACCAGAACGGGCAGGAAGGTCTGCTTCATATGTAAGACGAATTTCGTGCATATCCAACATCTTCATCGCATTACGAATCGCCGGATGCTGAATATCTTCAATGCAGGTCACACGTTCTGTTTTAGAATATGTTAACTCCGTTGAATAGTCAAAGAATCGCGGCAGATGACGTACATTTACATAGCAATATTTATCAAACGTCGTAGAGAGAACTGCACCTCCATTCTCTCTGAAAAAGTTCTCCATGTCTGTTCCACCGCCAAAGAAGGACATACGAAAAGGAGTCTTTGTAATAATCATAGTAATACCATCCTTATTCTTTATTCATAATTCACATGCTGAAATAGGCTTATCAGCTCCGATTCAGCAAATTTCACCCCTAAATTTTAGTGCCTATTATCACTGCGGCACCCACGAGGTACACATGCTGCACTTTGTCATTTAACTGCATTTTTCCATTCCATCCTCGATTTTCTCTTTATAAAACAGCAAAACAAGCCCACGGCAGACCGCTTATCGCAATCTACCGTAGGCTTGTGTTATCCTCCTATTTTATTTGTTGCTCCCTTTTTGTGGGTCAAAACAGAGCTTT
>Ga0129311_1001313_pt1 | contig 17859 bp, 13 predicted proteins | sample Go1ome_FD_94435 | JGI IMG/M metagenome (GOLD analysis project Ga0129311, IMG submission 94435) | Western lowland gorrila individual fecal microbial communities from Wisconsin, USA - Go1022B metagenome | ecosystem: Host-associated > Mammals > Digestive system > Large intestine > Fecal | place... | reverse complement strand
CGCTATGCTATTAACGGCTATGAAGTCAGTGCACTGGATTATATTCTGAAGCCTTTGGATTACGATGCGTTCTATTTGAAAATGCAGAAGGTTCTTCGCTACTGCCAGACACAGCAGCAGCGCCGTCAGCAGAGCGTGGTGATTCCTACCGCGGGCGGCAACATCCACTTGCCGCTCAGTGAGCTGCTCTATGTGGAAGTATTGTCGCACACGCTGATTTACCACACACTTTCTCATGATTACGAAACGTACGGGACACTCAAAAACGTGGAAAAGAAATTGTCTCCGCACGGTTTTTTCCGCTGCAACAGCTGCTATTTGGTCAATCTGCAATACATTCGCCGCATTGATGGCTATACCGTCTATGTCGGCAAAACGCCGCTTGCAATTTCTCATCCCCGGCGCAAGGACTTTCTTGCCGCAATGACCCAATTCTGCGAACGGAGAGCAAATACTCAATGAATCTGACCAATATCTGGGGCGCTTTTAGTTATCTTTCTGCCCTCTTTGTTGCCGTTTATATTGTCGCGATGAAACTGCCCCGAAAAAAAATGTTTCCGCTTCGTCTGCTTTGCTGTACCGGCGTGGTCATCCTCTACAAATGCTGTTCTGATGCCTTTGTTTACGCCCTTCCGCCGGACGATACCGTGACTCTGCTTTTCCGTGTGCTGGATAGTTTTCTGCTGTATTGCCTATCGCTGCTGTCCATTGGCTTCTGCTTTGAATGCGATTTCTGGGCCATGCTGTTCTGTTCCACTGCCGGTTACTGTATGCAGCACATGAGTCAGCGAACGTATCTGCTATTCGTACGTTTCATCAGCGTTTCCATGCACCCACTTCTCAAAGCACTCATGCTGATTTGCATCACGGCGGGATATTATGTTATCCTCTATTTCACCATGATTCGCAAAGCTGACTACCGGGGAACGATGCTCAACAACCGCATTCAGATTGTTGTCAGCTGTATCGCCGTGCTGGTTACAATTTTCTTAAATTCCTTTGCGCATCGTGCAGCCATCGGTTTTCCGTCAGTGCAGAGTTATATTATGGTATTTTCCTGCTTAACGGCACTGCTGTCCTTCTATGTGGAATTTGGCTGGCTTGCTGCACGCAAGGCAGAAATCGAAAAGAGCACCGTGCTGCAAATGGCGGAAGACGACAGCAAGCAATTTCAAATTGAAAAAGACATCATCGACCTCATTAACGTAAAATGCCATGACCTGAAGCATCAAATTTCCGCGCTGAACGGCGTGATTCCGCCCGATGAAGTCAAGGCGCTTCAAGAAACAGTCAACATCTACGATTCCATTTTCAAAACCGGCAATCATGCACTGGATATTGTGCTGACGAATCGCAGTCTCCTTTGCGAAAAGAAAGGCATCACGCTGACATGCAGCATCGCCGGGCAGCCGTTGCATTTTCTCTCTGATGCTGAAATTTTCTCCCTGTTCAGCAATTTACTGGACAATGCCATCGAAGCCGTTGAGCAAATCAAAATTCCCAGCAAACGTCTCATCAGCCTTACTGGTCAAAGCACTTGCGGCACGTTTGTCATTCAGGAAGAGAACTATTTGCTTATTGCGCCGCAGTTTGAAAACAATCTGCCGCTGACTACCAAGCAAGACAAGCGCTACCACGGTTTCGGCACAAAAAGCATCAGCATGATTTGCGAAAAACACCAAGGGCACTGCACCATGAACGTGATGAAGGATATTTTCGAGGTGCAGATTGTATTCCCGATGGTGGATGGCGAAGCGAAAGAAATGTAAATGTTGATAGGATTTTATGACGATATTATTCCAAAATGAGATACACTAAGGTAAAGAACCAATGATACAGGGAAATTTGAACGCTATCATTCACTCTTCTGTATAAAATTGGACACCGGCTGCATTTCTCATGACTATACAGCCGCGGCGCCCGCGCTGCATTCACAGGGATTGGGAAATGTGTTTCCAACAAGCAAACTGTCATTTTTATCAAAACGCCCCTGCTTGCTACTACTTCTTCCAGCATGGAGAAGAAAATTAACAAGCAGGGTTTTCATATGCCCAAGTTTAGAATGCCTGTTGATGCAGTCACATTCAGCTTAGGAATGTGATGAATTAGCGGTGCAGCACTCCTCCCATTCCTTGCGGTCAGCAGTTCCAGAAAAAAACTTTGCAATTCACTTCAAATCGTGTCGCAAAACGGTCTTTTCTTTACAGTTCAAGAGTGAAGGGGCATATGAATTTCCCTTGTATGTGATAAACTTTCATAGTCATTTTTCATAATGGCATTCCTCCTATCGTTACTTTGTGCGACTGCCAGGTCTTTTTCATTGTAACATAGGAGATTTTTTGTGCATAGCTAAAGCCTTAACTTCCACCAGCATAGCTGATGGATTTCTTTTTCCATAAAAATACCCCCAATACTAGGTGTCCAGTATTGGGGGTACATATCAATCAGAGCGTCCTGCGTGTTTTTTATAGGTAATTCCAAATTCCATATAATACGAGGAAATTAACGGCATACCCCATTGCTCGTTTTCATTACATATTTTCTTGTAAATAATACAATACATTATCACTCGGAACATATAATGCAACCGCATAGTCGCTCGATTTATATATCACCAGTTCTGTAAATATTCTTTTTCCTTGTTGCTCAACTTCCCTATCTATATATTTCCAGTACGATTGCTGTTGAAGATTGTATCGTACATTTCCTTAGTGAATGCTGTTCTTCCTAAAACACCTTCTTCTATAAACTTTTCCGGGAATGTCGAGCATTGCCATTCGTTCTGCAATAAATATGTTTCAGCAACTTCATCAGGGAAATCCAACATAGTTAGTTAATTAGTTGGATACGATGGCTATCAGCAAAAATGATTTATGGGAAGATTTCAACTTCAAAAGGAACCGAATAATTATAAGCAGTACCATAACCATCATGTTGTAACTGACGCCCCAGATTATTTGCTTCAACACTCAGCCAAGAAAATTCCCCGCCATGGGTTCTCCACTCTGTAAAGTCATATGTATCTGACAAAGAAAGGCGGAGCTTGTCGGCAATTTGTTCGCGTATAATCCGCTTTCAGATGTTTCGGTTGTTAATGCTGGGACGGCTTCCGGTAACCTGCAAAAAAACGCGAGAGCAATAGGAAACGCTGGAAAATCCAGCCATCTCAGCCGCTTCCGCAACGGTCTTACCGGAGGCGATTGCCTTGCGCACAACATCTACGCGCTTCTGATTGACCAGCTTGACGAACGTGCAATTCTTCTCGGTACGCAGCGTATGGCAGATTGTCGATCTGGAAACGCTGAGGGCTTCCACTACATCGTCCAGCGAAATAGGCTCGTTTAGATGTTCATCTACGTATTTTTCAATACGTGCAATCAGAGGCAACTCAATCCGGCGAACAATTCCTTCTATATGAACCAGACTGGCAAGCGCACTGATCATTTTTAAAAGCGCCTGCTGCTTTTCACGCCCGATTCGTGGAAGAAGCAAATACAGACTGCGAATTTCATTGAAATTAAAGCCGTTCTCTTCAATCCACTCGCGAATCGGATCGATATTCGTTCCATTGTCTTCCGTAAAAAGCACCTGACCGATCATCACAAAGCCAAGGACTTCTCCATTATAGATGACAGGCGATATGCATTCCTTCAGTCCTGCGTGGCAGGTAAAATACTGCGTCTTCAAATCGCGCCGGGCGATGCGCAGAGCCAATTGCTCGCATTTCTTGCATTCAGCGCTCATTGCCTGTGAAGTTTGCAGCCGCGCACAGTAAGCCGAAGGAACGTTGGATGTTGTTGCCAGACAGACGTCCTGTTCCGGATGCCAGAAAGATACGCCCATGCCTGAAAGAACGGCTAGATTCTCCAACAGGCTTTGAAGTTTCTTGCGGTCGAATACGGCGGTTCCCATCGATATCACCTCAACACGATTGTCTCAACACGATTGTAATGTACGTTCTGATCAATGTCAAGCACACAAAATGAGTTCATTGCACACAAGTGCATGAAATAGAGGAACCTTATTTCACCCAAATGCACGAAATCAAATAAACTAATTGCACGAATGTGCATGGAAATGCAAAATAGTTCATTGCACATTTGTCTTGGATATGATATCTTGTGTACAACAGATTCGGGAGAGCACCCGAATAAAAACAAATTAGATTAGGAGGAACTGTAATGAAAAAGGTAGTAGGACTGATGATGGCAATTTTAATCGTTGCCATGGGCTGTGCGGGCATTGCGGAAGAACGAAAGACCATTGCCTACAGCACGCTGGGCGTAGACTCTGATTACTGGTCTGTGATGGAACGCGGTGTAGCGCAGGCCTGTGCGGATCTCGGTTATGACTATGTGATGCAAAGCCACAACAACGATGAAACGCTGATGGTATCCACCTGCCAGAATTTCATCCAGCAAGGCGTCGCCGGAATGGTGGTATCTCCGAGCAAGCCCGAGGCGCTGGCTCCGGTAGTTGCCGCGGCACACGCCAAGAACATTCCCGTGGTCATCGGCGATATGGGTGATGGCGGAACGGACATGGACGGTCTGATTCTTTCCGACAACTATGGCGGCGGCGTTATGAGCTCCACCTACATTCTGGAGCAGCTTGAAGCGGAAGAAACCAGCAAGGAATTCGCCGTTATCCGTCTGAATCCTGAAGCTGAGATTTCGCAGCTGCGCTGCGACAGCGCCATCGACGTTCTGACTGCGGCGGGTTACACCTGTGTTGCAGACATTTACGCCCCGAACGGCAATACCGAAGACGGCTACAAAGCCATGCAGGATATCGTTGCCGCGCATCCGAATCTCTGTGCAGTATTCTGCGGAAATGACCGCGAAGCCGTCGGCGCCGCGCAGGCACTGCAGGATGCAGGTCTGACTAATGTCAAGGTTGCCGGCTTTGACGCCGACGAAGCCGGTGTAGAAGCAGTACGCCTTGGACGCTTGACCTGCACCGTGCAGCAGTTCTCCTATGACATCGGCTATCAGGCGGTTGTGCTGCTGGACAAGCTGATTCGCGGCGAAGAAGTAACGTATGACGACGCGGAACTGAAGCGCGTTCTGGTTCCCTGTGCACTGGTGACGAAGGACGATCTGACGGATAACCCGGAAGATCAGGTCATCTCCAACACCGGTCTTACCCGCGGTGAAATGAACTGATCAAGTAGCAAATTAAATTCTATCTGCATTCGACAATTAAAGTCGAATGCAGAACTTATATCGCGCTGAAAAGAGAGTGAAAGATGGACACGATTCTGAAAATCTCCGGAATAACTAAACAATTTCCGGGAGTAAAGGCTCTTGATAATGTAAGCTTTGATGTAGAGCGGGGAGAAGTGCACGCGGTAGTTGGCGAAAATGGTGCGGGCAAATCCACGCTGATGAAGATACTGGGTGGTTTGTACTCTGCCGATTTCGGTGAAATCACGATAAACGGAAAGAAGACAGCTATTCGCGGCGTTTTGGATTCTCTGAAAAGCGGAATCAGTGTTATCTATCAGGAATTTAATCTGGTACCGATGCTGACGGTCGCGGAAAATATCTTTCTGACACGCCTTCCAGGAAAATCCGGTGTAGTAAATCGCAAAAAGCTGAACGAAAAATGTTCCGAACTGATGCATGAGTTAAGGCTTGATATCAATCCTTCCGCGATGGTATCTGAGCTTTCCGTTTCAGAGATGCAGATGGTTGAAATCGCAAAGGCGGTATCCTTCGATTCCTCAATTGTCATCATGGATGAGCCGACAGCCTCGTTGAACGACAAAGAGGTTGCAACCCTTTACAGATTGATCGACGATTTAAAGAGGCGAGGAACTACGATTTTGTATATTTCTCACCGCATGAAAGAGATTTTTGACCTGTCGGACAGGATAACCGTGCTGCGCGACGGCTGCAAGATCGGCACATACAACACAAACGAAATCACCGAAGAGGAACTGATTCACAAGATGGTGGGCCGCGACATCACCAAGTTCTATCATTCGAATGATGATGAAAGCTCCGAAACAGGTGAAGTCGTTCTGGAGGTAAAACAGCTGTGCAAGGAAGGCTTCTATAAAGACATCTCCTTCCAATTGCATCGGGGTGAAATTCTGGGGCTGGGTGGCTTGATGGGCTGCCATCGAGAAGAAATCGCCAAAACGCTCTTTGGTCTCATGCATCCGGATTCCGGAACGATCGTGCTGAACGGCAAACCCATCCAGATTGACACGCCGGCGGATGCCATCCGCAACCGGATCATGTTTAGCACCGATGACCGGAAAAACGAAGGCATCCTGCCGGATATGGGTGTGGATGAAAACCTGACTATCGCGGTTTTAAACAAGATCTGCAAAGGCGGCAACGGACTGATCCATTACAAGACGGAATCGGCGTTCGTCAAGGAATACACGGACTATATGCAGATCAAATACGCTTCTCCCAGTCAGCACATACTCCACTTGTCCGGCGGCAATCAGCAGAAAGTTCTGTTGGCAAGATCGCTTCTGACAGATTGTGAGGTTCTGATTCTGATGGAGCCTACCCGAGGCATCGATGTAGGTGCGAAGTCCGAGATTTACAGCATGCTTCGACAGCTGGCTGCGCGTGGCATTGCAATTTTGATGATTACATCCGAAACGCAGGAACTGATTACGCTGTGTGATCGCGCAATCGTGATCTATCAGGGGACAATCAGCGGCGCATTGAAGAGCAATGACAGCGGTTCGGCGGCGATTACCGAGGACAATCTGATGTTCTGCGCTACAGGCAATAAGCACATCTTCTACGAGGGGGCAAAGCAATGAAGTTTCTGAAGCTTTGGGAAAAAATCGGCATATACGGTCTGACGCTGTTTGTTTTCCTGGTCTGCTGGGCACTTTTGGGAGAAAACTTTGTCTCCGCCTACAACCTCATGAATGTACTGATGCAAATCTGCCTCGTTGTCATCGGCAGCGTCGGTATTGTTTTTGTGATTACCAGCGGCTTGATTGATATGTCAATCGGTTCGATTTACACGCTGACCTCGATTGTCGTCGGCATAGGGCTGACAAAGCTGAATATCGGAACCGTCGGGTCGGTGGTTTTGGCGCTGTTGGTTGGCGTTTGCTGCGGACTGGTAAACGGCGGACTGGTGGTGTACATGAAGATTCCCCCCTTCGTTGCCACATTGTCCACCATGCTCGCTTTCAAAGGAGTATCCTATCTGATATCCAGCGGCAAGGATATCATGTATATTTCCCATGAATCATTTAAAATGATCTCCAGCGGTACCATCCTCGGGATTCCGAATCCGGTCTGGATTATGGCAATACTGCTGATTGCGGGATATCTGGTATACAAATACACTCGTTTCGGCGTCTATGTCAGAGCATGCGGCTCGAACGCATCGGTTACAAAGATATCGGGTATTCCTGTGAAAAGGGTCTACTTCCTCTGTTATATCTGTTCCAGTGTTTTCGCAGTGATCGGCGGCATCATTTCCGCTTCCCGCACCCTGATCGGTACCAGTACGGCTGGCGCAACGTACGGCATCGATTGCATTTGCGCGGTTGTTCTGGGCGGAACCCTCATGGCGGGCGGCAAAGGCAACATCATCGGTATGTTCTTTGCTGCGCTTCTGTTGGGCTTTATGAAAAATATGCTGAACATGCTGAATCTGGAATTCTATTATCAGTATGTGATTACCGGCTTCATTCTGGTATTCGCGCTGGTAATGGGCAACCTGCGGGAACTCCTTCAGGCAAGAAAGGTGTAAGGAGGGAAGTACAATGCAAAAATCAGTTAAAACCCGCTCTGCCCGGAAAGAAAGAGATTTTTCCATCGCCATTATTACCCTTCTTTTTATGGCTGTATTGGCTCTCATTCATCCGCAGTATCGTTCCATCAACAACTATATGAACATCCTTCGGGAGGCTTCATTCGTCGGCATTGCCGCCTTGGGCATGCTGAACGTGATCATCACCAACAACACCGACCTGTCCATCGGAACCATGATGGCGCTGGCGGCTGTCATCATGCTGAAGCTGATGCCGACTGTCGGCGTGCCGGCAGGCATTCTGATCTGTATTCTGATCTGCGTAAGCCTTTCGCTTTTGAACGGCTACCTGGTTGTTTATTGCAGAATCTCGGCATTTATCCTGACGCTGGGTATGCAGTATGCGTTCAAAGGCATCGCTTTCATCATCACTCATCAGAAGATCATTGCCGCGAAAGATCCTCTGTTTACCCAGATTGGCAATATGAATCTGTTTGCCACGAAAGGTTTTGACGGTATCCCGCTGCCTTTTGTGATCTTTCTGGTGAGTACGATCATATCCTATATTTTGCTGCACAGAACCGGCTTTGGTCGGAAACTCTTTGCTATCAGCAATAGCGAAAACGCCGCGTATCTCGCAGGCATCAACGTAAAGCTGGTAAAGCTCCTTACATACGGCATACTCGGCATCTTCGTGGGCATTGCCAGCATTATGATCTCCTCTCGCCTCTGGATGGCAAGCGCCGAAATGCGCGTGTCCTACGAATTCGACGTGATCACCATCGTAGTTATGGGCGGCGCGGCGCTCACTTGCGGCAAGGGAAGCGTTATCAACACGTTCATATCCTCCATCTTCTTTGCGATGATCTACAATGTGATTAACCACTTCAATGTTGACCCGTACTGGCAATATATCCTCAGAGCCGTGCTTTTGGCGCTGTCCATCTACGCTTCTAACCTCAGAGTCGTGATCCGAAACAAGCTTGACCAGCACAGGTTCAGAAAAGAAATCACTCGGCTAATGCCTGAATCAGGAGATAAATAATGAGCAAATCTCAAAAAATCGTAAGCGGACTGACACATGTTGACCTGGGCTGGAAAAAGACGGCAGAGGAAATGGAAGAAGTCTTTGAAAACTTCATCATCAAGCTTCTGGATGTCTGCTCCTGCTATCCCGAATTTACCCATATGCTCGAACAGGCTTACAACTATCGCAGGTTGAAAGCAAATCGACCGGATCTGTTTGAAAAGCTGCTGCCCTATGTCCGTTCCGGTCAATTGGAATTCGTGACGGGGCTCGCTTCCACAATTGAGAACAATACGACCTGCGGCGAATCATTTGTGCGCAACATGCAGATCGGCAGACGCTTCATAAAAGACAATTTCGGCGTTGATGTTGAACAATGCGCCATGATCGACACCTTTGGTTTTCCGCCGCAGATGCCTCAGGTACTCAGACAGTTCGGGTATTCGAATCTGCTGGCAAACCGCCTTGGCGGAATCCGTCCGAGAGATGTCATGCGTGCTGTCGGTTTGGACGGATCGGAAATTCTTCTGGCGGGTTCCGATATTCTGGCAAACTATGTCCGACCCGGACATGTAAGCTTCCGTTACTTTCTCGGCTATGAGGAACAGGAGAAACTGTTTGAGCGGGCTGAGAAGAACAAAACGGAATTGCAGATGGTCATTCCCTATTCCGAAAATGAAGTTGTGCCCTGCCGATTTGTGCCGGAAATGATCCGGCAGAGCAACGGAGAATTCCGTTTCGGTCATTTAACCGAGTTCTTCGATGCACTGCGCAGCTCCGGTGAAGAATTCCCCTGTGAGTTTGCGGATATGAATCCTGAATTCACCGGAACCTATTCTTTGCGGCACAAGTTGAAGCTGGTCAATCGGCGTGCCGAAACACTGCTGCTTGAATCCGAAAAGATTGCTGCGCTTCACGGTCGGGATGTCCGCAATACCACCGAAGAACTCTGGTGGACCATGGCTTACAACCAGTTCCACGACATCCTTACCGGATCGCATCCGACGAACGTGTACATGGATTGCATGCACAAATTGGAGCAGGTATGCGATCAGTCAATCCGTATCATGGAAGAAACCCTGCAAACCTCCGATTCGGATTGGACCGTATGGAATGGGCTGCCGTTCTCGAGAACGGAATATGTGCATATTCCGTTGCCGGAAGGATGGAAGGACATTGCATCCGCAACTTTGGACGGAAGTCCTGTTCGCATTTCGCGGGATGTTGACGGAAATGCCGTAATTGCCGCAACGCTTCGCCCCATGGCAGCACACCGGCTGCACATCGAGGAAGGTGAGCGCCATAATGTCGCGCAGGCACCTGCCGCCTGTCTTGAAAATGAGTATATCCGGATTGAATTCAGTGATCAGAATCTGATCGCAAAAATGATTCTGAAATCAAGCGGACGCGTTGTCATGAAGGATATCGGGGATCTTCTGGTGATCCAGAAAGACATGGGCAACTTCCAGATCGAACAGCCGGTGCATTCTGAAATCAATTGTCTGACAGGCGATTTCACCCATAAAATCTATTCCGTCGAAGACGCGGACATTGCCGAAATACAGGGGGTTTTGCCCGGTCCTGTCGAAGAAATGACACCGTACCGCATCACGCTGGCATTGTATAAGGGCGATCCTGCAATTCATGTCAGCATCAAGATCGACTGGAATTCGGAAGCCGCACGGCTTCGGTTGAAGCTCCGCACGGCAATGCAGGCTTCCGTCAATGAATATGAAGTTCCCTTCGGTGTTACCGAACGAACGGCATACGTTCCGCGATTCAATGCGCGTGGCGAATGGCCGGTATACAGATTCGCCTGCGTTGAAGAACCGTCGGCACATTGGGGCGTCGCGCTGGTAAACCGTGGCACGGTGGGCGTTGAGGCACATGACGGAACCCTGTATACCACACTGTTGCGTGCGCCTGCTACCGAGTATGCGGGCATGGTTCCGGATGACACCTCTTCCGAACACGGCGTCCACGAATTCAACTTTATGCTGCTGCCGTATGAAAACGGCTGGCGCAGCTCTGGCGTGTGCGAGCTTGCGCAACGGTTCAACAACCCGCCGATTGTATTCGGCGGCACAGCCGCGCATGCCGGTGATTCGATAGAATTAAAGGGCGACGGCATTGTCCTGTCCGCGGTACTCAATACGCCTGATGGCGACATGGCTGTGCGCATGTATGAAACATTCGGTCAGCCGGTAAGCGCCGTGTTGAAAATGAACGCTTCGTTTGACGCATGGGCATCGGATCTGAACGAGAAACGCGGCGCCTCGATTCCGGTAAGAGATCAGGAACTGTCCCTTGATTTCAAACCCTTTGAGATCAAAACCGTTCTGCTGAAAAGACACGAGAACTGAAGCGACGAGTTCCTACGTTCAGCACGAATCACTTTTCGCATCAAGAACGGATAAACGAGCCTGTTGCGGAAACAACCCAAAGGAAAAGTGGGAGACATACATATTTAACAACTTGTAGACATAAACAAACTTAACTTGAATAGCAAAATTAAGAAATTCAGCTATTCTTTCATTTGCGGAAAGGGCTATTCTCCCCCCTTCGGGGGAGAATAGCTTTTTGTCTACAGTCTGATATTTAAATAGGACTGTTGCGCAACAGCCCTATTTTTTGTTATACTTTTTTAAAGACTATCCAATCGGAGGGGTATTTTATGAAATTCCTTCACCTGTCGGATTTGCATCTGGGCAAGCAGATGAATGACGTTTCCCTGCTGGAAGATCAGGAAGCTATGCTGATGTATCAGATTGTTCCCATCGCACAGAAGGAACATGTGGATGCGGTGCTGATTGCCGGGGATATTTACCAGCGCTCCACGCCGCAGGCTGAAGCCGTAGCGCTGTTCGACCGATTTGTTTCCGAGCTGGCAGCTATGGGCAAAAAGGTTTTTGTCATCAGCGGCAATCACGATTCCGCACAGAGAATTTCCTATTTTTCCGCGCTGGTTAAGCCGTCCGGCGTATACATGACGGAGGCGTTTGAAGGGCAGATGCAGAGCGTGACGCTCAGCGATGCGTATGGCGAGCTGGTGATCTGGATGCTGCCTTTTCTGCGTCCCCAGCAGGTAAAGCGCTTTCTGCCGGAAGAGAAGATCGTCACCTATCAGGACGCCATGCAGGCGGTTCTGCGCCAAACGCCCATCGACAAGAAGAAGCGGAATATTTTGATGTGCCATCAGTTCATCACGGGCGCGGCGACCTCCGATTCCGAGGATCGTTCCATCGGCGGTCTGGAACAGATCGACGCCGCTCTCTTCGATGCGTTTGATTATGTCGCGCTGGGGCATATCCATCGCCCGCAGAAGATACGCCGTCAAACGCTGCGCTACGCCGGCTCTCCGCTGAAGTATTCCTTCTCAGAGGCAGATTTCGACAAAAGCGTTCCGGTGATCGATATGCAGGAAAAAGGCTATATCGATGTTCACACCGTAGCGCTGAAACCGCTGCACGACGTGCGCCGGGTGGAAGGCATGCTGGATGAGCTGATGAACATGCCCTATTCGGAGGATTACGTTTGGGCGACGGTGCGCGATGAAAACGTACCGCCGGATGCACGGGTGATGCTCACCGGCGTTTTCCCGAACATGCTGAAATTTTCCATCGTCAATTCCAAAACCAAAACAGATGTGGACGTGATGGCAACCCAGAGCATGGAGAACAAATCCATCGTCGAGCTGTTTGCCGATTTTTACCGCCTGCAAAACAACGATCAGTCGCCGAGCGCGGCACACATGAAGGAATTGGAAAAGGTACTCAGGGAATTGGAGGAGAAGCCATGAAACCGATTCAGCTTGTTCTTTCGGCGTTCGGTCCGTATGCGAAACGAACGGTCATTGATTTTTCCGCGCTGGGTGAAGAGGGGCTGTATTTGATTGCGGGCGACACCGGTGCCGGAAAAACCACAATCTTCGATGCGATCAGCTTCGCGCTTTACGGCGAAGCGTCCGGTGGAAAAGAGCGGAGAGCGAGTAAATCCTTCCATTCGGATTACGTTTCCGACTATGTGGAAACCTATGTTGAGCTGACATTCCGCCATCGCGGAGAAACGTGGTGGATTCGGAGAAATCTGGCGTATATGCGTCCTTCGAAAAGGAAAAAGGATGGCAAGGAGTCGACCACCCAGCAAAAAGCCGATGCCCAGATGCGCAACGAAGACACCGGCGAGGAGATTCTGCGCATGGAGGACGTCAATCAGCGCGTTCTTGATCTGTTGGGGCTGACGCAGGATCAGTTTAAGCAAACGGTGATGATCGCGCAGGGCGACTTTTTGAAAATCCTTACCTCGTCCTCAGACGAGAGAACAAAGCTCTTTCGAGATTTGTTTCACACCAACCTTTACGTCAATCTGCAAAGCCTCTTGCTGGAGAAAAAAAGCGCCTGCATCAATGAGCGAAAGGAACTGGAGCAGGCGATTTTAAACGCGGAAAAGAAAATCGACCCGGAAGCGGAATTTGCAGGCCGTGAGATTCTGCTGAGTTATTGCGGGCAGATTCAATATGCCGATGAGTTTTGCAACCTGCTGAAGCAGCTGATCGAGCAGGAGGAGAAAGCGAAGAAGCAGGCAGTCTTGCAGAAAAAGGAAGCCGACGAACAAACCGGAAAATGGATTGCTGCCCTCACCGAAGGGGAGCGCATCAACCGGGATTTTTCGGATTTGGAAACCAAAAAGAAACAGCTGGCGGCACAGCTGACCATGCAGGAGGAAAAAGACGCACAGCGGGCAGTTCTGACCGCTGCACGCCGGGCACAACAGCTTCAAACCGACGAAGCACTGATGCAGCGCACCCGGCAGGATCTGAAAAAGCAGCAAGACGAACTCCGCAAGGCGAGTCAAAAACTGGAACAGGCGGAAAAAGCGCTGCCCGATGCGAAAAAGCGCATGGATGAAGCGAAAAGCCACAGCGATGAAATTCACAATCTTCTGGTACAGGCTCAGCAGCTGGAGAGCTGTCTGCCGGTGCTGGATCATGTGGAGCAGCTGAAAAAAACGCTGGATGAGCAGCAGCAGAATCTGAACAGCCTGCTTCAAACAACCAACCATGTGCAGGAAGAATATAGCGCCGCTCAAAACCGCTATTATCTCAGCCAAGCCGGACTGTTGGCGCACGAGCTGAAGGACGGGCAGCCCTGCCCCGTATGCGGTTCGACGGCGCACCCCTGTCCGGCGAAGATCACGCCGGAAACCGTCACCTATCAGGAACTGAAACGGATTGAAAAGAATCGCGAAACAGCCGAAAAGAACCTGCACAATGCCGAAACGCAATTGGGAAAGAACCAAACCGCGCTGTCTGAGCAGGAAAAACGCCTGCGGGAATTCAACATCGACGAGAACATGACCCAGCCGCTATTGTCGTCGCGGATTAGCCAGGCACGTCAAACCGCTTCGGGGTATCAGCAGGAGATTGACGCGGCGCAGAGCGCATATCAGACGCTGGATAAGCAAAAGGACACGGCGCAAAGCACCGTCGATTCCGTCAACAAACAGCTGGCGACGCTTGAAACCAACCTGCGGGAACAAACTGAGGCGTTTGAGCAAAAGCGGGCAGAAAACGGTTTTGAGGATGACCCGAGCTATCAGCTTGCCAAGCGGACGAACGAGGAAATCGAGCGGCTGGAGCGCGAAATCAAGGCTTTTGACGAGCAGATGCGCACGCTCACGGATCAGATCAAGGATCTTGAATTCAAGCTGAAGGATCAATCTCCCATCGATCTGACCGAGCTGCAAAACCGGAAGGCAGCCGCGCTCGAGCAAAAAAAGAAAGCCGAAGATGCGGAAAGGGTCATGATCCGCAAGCTGGCGCTGCACGAACCGACGTTGAAGGACATTCAGGACGCGAACGCGTCGATTCAGAAAAAGCGCGAAAAATGGCAGATCATTCAGGATCTGTATACCTGCTGTGCGGGCATCGCGGCGGGAAATCCGCGTGCCAAGCTGACCTTTGAAGCCTATGTGCAGCAATACTATTTCCGTTTTGTCGTTGCGGCGGCAAACAAGCGGCTGTCACGGCTGACGGACGGCATGTTCACCCTGCGTGTCATGCGAGAGGCTGCCAACCGCGTCAGCCAGAGCGGTCTTGATTTGGAGGTGCTGGACAAAAGCACCGGACAGGCACGCAGCGTTTCCACGCTTTCCGGCGGCGAATCGTTTTTGGCGAGTCTTGCGCTGGCGCTTGGGCTTTCGGACGCGGTACAGAGCCAGAGCGGTCAGATTCGCATGGACGCGATGTTTATCGACGAGGGCTTTGGAACGCTGGATGAAAACACGCTGCGCAGCTCCATCGACGTGCTGTTGGAGCTGGCGGATGGCAAGCGTCTGGTCGGCATCATCTCCCATGTTCACGAGCTGGAAGAGCGCATCGAAAAGCAGATTGTCGTGACCAAAACGCCGAACGGTTCCACGGTCAAGATGAACACCTGAGCGATCTGAGCCCACTTCGGCTTGTTGACATAAGCAAACTTGGCTTGAATCGTAAAATCAAGAATTCAGCTATTTTTTCATTTACAGAAAGTGCTATTCTCCCCCTTCGGGGGAGAATAGCTTTTTGTTTACAGTCTGAAGCGGGCTGAGCCCGCTCTCGCTTCCGCCAAAGTTTGCAAACCTCAAAGTTTCGCTCACGCGGGCAATCTTGGCGCGGTATTCCATGATTCCGATCATGGGCTGAGCCCGCTCTCGCTTCCGCCGAAGTTTGCAAACCTCAAAGTTTCGCTCACGCGGGCAATCTTGGCGCGGTATTCCATGATTCCGATCATGGGCTGATCCCACTCTCGCTTCCGCCGAAGTTTACAAACCTCAGAATTCTACTCACACAGGCACTTGATGTGCGATTCTCTCCATTCAAAAATATCGTTTTCCGACAAGAAAAAAGCGCGGCTGCCAAATTCAAAAGCAGCCGCACTTTTTCTTTAACCCATTCGGGAATGGGATTCTAACGCCAACAGCGCCCGTTTTCGCTCTACGCCGCCTGCATACCCAGTCAGGCTGCCATCCGCCCCGATCACCCTGTGGCAGGGCACGAGAATGGCAATCGGGTTGCGGCTGACCGCGCCGCCGACCGCCTGCGCAGACATCCGCGCAAGCCCGTTTTGCGCCGCAATCCGTCGGGCAATTTCTCCATACGTCGTGGTTTTTCCGTAAGGAATCGTGAGCAGGATATCCCAGACGCTCTGCTGAAATGCCGTTCCCGCCGGATGAAGCGGAACGGAAAAATCCGGCTCTCTTCCGTCAAAGTAGAGATCCAGCCAGCGCATCGCCTGTTTCAATGCGGGAAGCGATTCTTCTTCGCCTGCCCAAGGGCGCATCCGCTCAAATTCCTTCTGTCCTTCAAACCACAACCCGGTCAAGCCGATTTCATCCGCGGCAAGCAGGATTTTTCCCAGCGGAGAATCCTGATGTTGGATGGCTTGCATGAGAACCTCCCGTCACATGATCAATTCCGGCTCTTTCCGCTCCGCGCATTGCTTTTTGAGCTTTCTGCCCGCAAGCGTGACGACAAATCGGCTGAGCCTGCGTGCATGCACGGGGCAGACCGCCACACAGCGCATGCAGGTGATGCAGCGCGTATCATCCGTCAGCATGGGATGTTTCCGGGGAATGGCGTTCATCGGGCAAACGGCAGCGCATTTTCCGCATCGCGTACACGATTTACCCGCATGCGGATGAACGCGCAGCCCTCCGAAAGGACGCAGAAGCGTCTTTTCCGGAATGGGAACGGGCGGCAGCTCTTTTTGCGTCAGCCTCTCCCGAATCAAACTGCCGAATTGCGCCAGCCTGCGTGCATCCTCGTCGTCCGGTCTGCCGGCAGCGATATCGGGGATGATGCTGTGCTGTGCCACAGCGCGTACAGCCGCAATCGGGCAATATCCCGCCTTGCGCGACGCATCCCGCAGTTCGAAAAGCGCGTCCCCGTCGTCCCTGTTGCCATATACGCACATCAGGATGGCACGCGCACCGCCGCCATTCGTCTGCGCCAGCCGAGTCAGCGCGATCTCCGGAACGCGCCCGCCGAAGCTGGGAACGGCAATCAGGCAGACATCTTCCGAATCAAACGCTGCGCTCTTCTGACCGTTCAGCGTCAGCGAAAGGTCGATGGTTTCAAAGCGATCCGCAATCGCGGAGGACAGCATCCCCGCCGCTTTGCGGACACCGCCCGTCGGGCTGAAAACAAGTTGGGTATATCGCATGGTTTATACGCGAACGACGCCCTTGCGGATGATGATGTTTCCATAAAGCGCCGTTTCGCCCGTCTGAACGACGGCATAGGCTGCCCGCGCACGCTCCATGAACGCCTCATGTTCCATCATTTCGAATTTAGCTGTCGGCAGATCGGTATCCGCCGCCTCGCGGAATGCCTTCCAGATCGGCGCCTTGTCCTCGGGGAACATGCCCTGCGGAACCTCCATCACCGCCATCGGCGCGGCGACAAAGTCATCCAGCGGGAAAAGCGTCAGCAGGGCACGCATCACGTCCGCGCAGCCATGACCGTCGCAGCGGATGCAGCGCTTGCCAATCGACGCGCCGGGAAAGTTTGCGTCAGCGAGAACCAACTCGTCCCCGTGACCCATTTCGGCAATAAGCTTGAGCAGTTCGGGGCTAATGATCGGCGAAATTCCTTTCAACATAACAAAAACCTCCGTTCGATTCAATCTGATGATGAGCATGCCGGAAAACAAGTCCGCAATCCTTCCCATGCAGGAAAGTGCCGCAAAAAACGACGGAAGCTGTTTTCTCAGCAAACGGTTCAAAGCGCCTGTTTCGTACAGGTTTTTGACAAATGTCATTATAGCACGTCACAGAACCCACTTCAATCTTCAATCCAGAGCGTCAGCGGACTGAGTCCGCCTTCACTTCCGCCGCAGTCTGAAAAAAACATGAAAGCTCTGCGCACGCGGGCGATTTTACGCAATATTCCATGCGTTTAAAAGCGGCTGAGCCCGCCCTCACTTCCGCCGCAGCTTGTTGACATAAGCAAACTTGGCTTGAATAGCAAAATTAAGAAATTCAGCTATTCTTTCATTTGCGGAAAGGGCTATTCTCCCCCCTTCGGGGGAGAATAGCTTTTTGTCTACAGTCTG
>Ga0129311_1001311_pt1 | contig 17887 bp, 18 predicted proteins | sample Go1ome_FD_94435 | JGI IMG/M metagenome (GOLD analysis project Ga0129311, IMG submission 94435) | Western lowland gorrila individual fecal microbial communities from Wisconsin, USA - Go1022B metagenome | ecosystem: Host-associated > Mammals > Digestive system > Large intestine > Fecal | place... | reverse complement strand
TAACACTTTTTTCAGCTTTATTCTATGCCGTCTACGGGGTGCTGTAAAACAACCCATAAACGGGCTATTGTATACGCAAGTAATTGAAAATTATATAATTATTAATTATTTAACGAAGTATTGGATAATACTTGACATTAATAATTAGAAAATACGAAACTAAAGTTCAACAAATAATAATTAATGCTATGTCTACAGTAAACAAAGATTACATCGGTATCATTAGGAACGTCAACGGTTGCGTAAGGTTTGTAAAGGAAGAAATCCAGCAGAAGACTGCTCTTGTGGAAGGCCTCAAGGCTATGTTGGAGAATCCCAACAGGACAATCTTCGATCTTCAGTCCAGAATGGATATGGAATTTCTTCCGTCAGAGCGCACATCTATCAATTATTTGGCACCATACTCATATTCCTCTTCATATGTCAGTGGGGTGTCATATCCTAAGGCTCCAACCTTTGATGAGTATGAGGCCGAACTTGAGAAGACGAGGGAGGAATATACCAAAGAGTTCGAGAAGCGTTTCGCTGATTTGAAGACCGAGAACCTGCAAGATTATAATGCAAAGCTCAAGGAGAATGTTGAGAAAGGTATGGCGAATCTGAACAAGCACAGGAAAAATGATTTCTATTCTCTCTGCACGCGTTTCTGTCAGGCATATAGTTATGTTTCGCTCCTTCACGAACTCAAGTCGGACCCTGACGTAAAGATGTGGTCTACTGACACGGTGGGTTGGACCAATCTATCATATGATATTACGGATGACATCAGGATCGATATTCACACCAACTTCGGTTACGGCTGGTCGTCATACTTCTATCTCGGACTTACCTACAAGGGAATTGATATCCTTCCTTATACATTATTTGTGAACTACTACTACGCTGACAGCAGGGACATCGCCAGATACACAAGACTCTATGCCACGGATCGCAACAGCTGGGATTATGCGTTCAACTTCGTGGAGACAGTTGCTGCCAAGGCTGCAGAAGGAGATGATTCTTTCGCAAAGGAGTATGTTATGAATGAGGTGCAGGAGATGATTTCCCGTTTGCGTGCGATTCTTGATAATCCAACAGTATATTTCAATACTTTTCTCAAGAAAAAAAACAATCAAAACGAGTCTCACTATCTAACGGTGCATGATATGACCGAGCAGGAAAATAACACCTACAAGGTATACCCTGATGAGATGATCAATGTTTTCCAGGCGGAGAAAATTGCAGGTGCTCTCGAATTCGTTGAGAAGATTTCAGCACTTGAGCCAATATATAATCAGGCTAACAAAGCGGCCGATGAGATCAAGGGACTATCCATCAGGATTATTCCACAGATAGAGAAGAATATTGCCAGAATCGCTGTCGACGTGGAGCGACTTCAGGCAAAGGAAGACAAGCTGATTCTCCAAGTTGAAGCGATTGAACGTGAGATTGAGCCTCACACTGCCAAGATAGATGCCAATTATGAAGAGAAGTGCAGCAAGGCGAAGGAGAATGAGCATATTTGGAAATACAAAGTCGAGGAAGAATACTCGGAGAAGCATCCGGAATATGCTAATCTAATCAGTAAGAGAAATGAGATATCGTCCGAACTCAGCACGGTTCGTAACGAGAAATCGGACAGACTCGCATTCCAATCCAGACTTGAGCAGTGCAGGGCGGAAATTGAGGATGTCAAAGCGGAATAGTTAAACATCCGAAAGTTATTCTGTAACAGATAAGTACATCATTATTCAACGAGAAGGGGGAGCGTGCGGGAACGTTCCCCCAATTCTGAACTCAAGAGATATGAATAATATGATGCTGTGTATCGACTGATGTTAAAAGAGGATGAAACATACAAGTCGATAGATGATGCCCCTCCTTGGTTTGAGAAAGACTCTGAAAGTTTACGATTGACAACATCAATTCCCAACTCATAATAAAGCAATATTAACATTGAACACTGAATGAAAATATACTACACAAAATGTTTACGTCCTGCTGATTTTTAACATATATAAATGAATCAATTAATTAATACAAGATTATGAATGCTATATCTATGACATCCGGAAACAATGAGATTAATGTTGCTTTATTGGATATATGGTGTGAGATTGCTCTCCCATATGAAGATGAGTTGGAGGATTGTTTCAATTCAATTAAAGAACAATGCAAGCTTACAGGAGATGAAATTATGAATGGCGATGGCGTTCTCGTACGGCATACTAAAGGCGGTTATATTATCCGAACTGATGCTGGTGAGCATCTTATTCTTCCTAGAGAGTGTTATAAGGGAGTCAATGATAAGTGTGGGACAAGAATAAAAGTAGGAAAAACTAGGGACGTCGGGAAACGCAAGATATGTGTGGATGCAATGGAGTGTGTATGCATCAGTGAGTTAAAATACCGATTGTTCTCAGCGATTGAAAAAGGAGATATGGTAATTGCTGCAACTTCAGCATGGGCAATCTATAAGGATGCTCCAGAGCCTCTTATGCATAAGATGAGGAGGGCCATAAGAACTTTGCGTAGTCAGTACAAGAGATTTAAAATATTCATTGAAAATCCCGTCCTTGAGAATAATGTTCGGCTCGCTGAGGTGTGATGTGCTTCGTGATTCCGGCATCACTGATCCACTTCGGGAGGTCATTGTACAGCATTTCACGCTTCAGCCCTTTGAATATGATACCCTTTTTCCTTCTCCCGCAGTAAGACCTTGCTTCGTTGCTTATTGGGTGTCTGCAATCTCGCCTGTCTTGACTATTGTCTTATGTATTGTATAGCAACCATACTGGTTTTTGATCAGATCCTCCCACCGCAGGGTCTTTATGTCACTGATTCGCAATCCCGTCAGGCAAGAGAAAAGGGAAGCCCTCTTCAGGACGTCATTTTCACAGGGAGTGTCAGCCAGAGTACGGAGCTCTTCCAGCGTAAGGTAGGGTTTGCTGACCTTCACCGTCTTGATTGGAGTAATGAAATCATTCAGGTTTTTTGTCAGCCAATGTTCACGGTATGCAATCTTCAGCATGGCCCGGAAAAGAGAGAAGTACGCTGCGGCAGAGTTTCTCTTGAGTTTGGCACCCTCCTTATTATTGTTTTCGCTGTTCAATATCCACTCCTTGTACTTTTCGCACAGTTCTTCAGTAAGTTCCTCAAAACGGCAACTGCCACCCATGAACTCTTTGAAGTGCAACAACGCTGCACCCCATTTGCCACCCTTCTGTTTGCAGACCTACTCAAAGTAGCGGATAGCGTCTTCCCGTTTTCGTGTCTTGTCAATGAATCCATACGATTCTCCGGCAAGCAGCATCATTCTTTTGCTCTTGATGATTTCGGCCATCTCTATCATACTCTTGTTCTGCTCGCGTTCGAAAGTAGTTTTCGGATTGGGAAACATTTCCAGCTTGAGTGCTTCCCATCTGATCGCCTTATTCGTGCGTGGGTTCCTGATTGGCGGGTAATACTGGAGATATAGGTAAACCCTTCCACTTCTCATTGTACGTTTTCGTCAAATCTGCAAGCAAAATTCCTTCTCGAAATCAGCTTTAAGAATCTTCACTATCTTCCCGACTTTGACCTTTCTTATATTATGGCCCTTGAGAAAAGTGTCTACCTGATCTCTGTTCATCCCATATTTGGCCATTATTTCTTCGATGGTTATGTACTGACCGGATGCCTGTTGCAGCATATCCAGATAGAATCCTCCCTTGATGGCATCCACGTGCAGTTTTGAATAGTATGTACGCCTCTGGACAATCTTCTTCGGAACCACGTAGTCAAATGCCATAGAATACACTGCAGAAGGGGTCATACCGAACTTTTCAACTATCTCGGCGGTTGAATACCATTCCGTAATCTCAGGATGCGGGTCCTCCTGGCGTTGAGCATATACCTTGTCCACATCAGCTTTTGGATAGATTCTACGCCCGAACATCAGTTTCTCCTTAACCCCTGCTTTCTTGAGAAGGTCTGATACACCACTATATGACATGCCGAAAAGTTCCATCACAGCCTTGACATCGTAGCAGTCAGACAGGTCTAGCTTAACTTCTTTGCGCCCTATTGAGACAGGGGAGTCTGAATTCTTCCGGATGTCGGTTACGAATAGACTGTCAAGATCCTCTTTCCTTATCAGAGTCTTGGACTGTAGCCTCAGGGCCTTGAACTGCCCGTTTGAGAGATAACGATAGATAGTCGTCTTGCCTACACCCAGATAAGCGGCCGCAGCACGCGGTGTCATCACATAGATATTGCTCAGGTCGATTTTGCGACGGTTCTCCTCTTCCATCGAGAACTTCTCATTGACATGGTCTTCAACCAACTGCCGTTTCCTTGCCTTGTATGCTCGCGAGGCACACATATGGCTGCAGAATCTTGTCGAAGATTTCTGCGCAGTGAACTCTGCACCACAGAATTCACAGTGTTTTTGAACCTAAGTTTTCCCATTTATATATCCTAATTTCGTCCCGTGGTGTCCCACTTTCACTCTCGTCTCGGAACGTTAGGCTGTCATAGATGGGTGCGCTAAAATTGCGCTAAAAAACCTGTCAAATCTGGGCATTTCAATGCCATTACAGGCCAATAGAATGAATAAAGGTAAGACCACGAACTGTCTCACCTTTAGGCTTTTAGGAATATTTGCTTGTAACTTGTTGTAAATCAATCTGTTAATTATTTCCCGATGCAGAGAATAGTTGTTCTTGAATATCAAACTTTTAACTTATTGGCGGTACAAATGGGGTACGGAAAGCCAATGGGTATCGAATGTAAAGCATTAAGAACTATCTATTTCGTGTCTTAACTCCTTGTTGCAAATTTAGTGATTTTTCTATGGATTTTAATGCCTTTTCTACAGAAAATAACGACTTTTTTTGCTCTCGAAATGCTGGTTCGGAAAATAGTGGAGATTTAGGTCTGAACCTTATCGTTGGTAATTCCGCCATTAAAGCGATGCTTTTTTTTATGAATGTCGCTCGGAGGTCTTGATGAATCATTTGGATACCATTGTGATCAAGGCAACTTAAGCGTGACTAGTATTGCCATTGAGACAAGTGATGTAATCCCAACCCACATCAATGCTTTCTGCCACCATTTGAGGACATTAACTTCTTTCTCGATGACGGTTTCGATGGTCTGGATTTTCTGCTCTTCTCGGTATCGCTCTTTGTAGGTCAGGAAGATACCCATCGAATCCACGACTACCTTTGTCGTAAGTCTGTTGTCATTCAGAGTCAATGTCTGTTGGACTCTTTCGGATTCTTTAAGTGTGCGAATCTCTTCCATCCTTGCACGACCAGTTGAGTCACACCTAATCAATGCCTGAACGATGGAAGAGTCTGGCTGAATCTGAAAGACGGTGTCTATTATGGTTTCAGTTATGGTGACAGTATGCTCTGTGTTTTCAGTCTTGTGAGGATAGAGTTTCGGGCAGCAACCACAAAAGGTCGCCAAAGCCACTATTGGTATGATGATTCGTTTCATTGCTATCGTGTTTAGTTATCTTCTCGCCTTCGCTACCTGTTCCCTTAGCTGCCTTACTTCGTCCTTCAGTTGCGAGTTCTCCGTGCAAAGTCTATCGACGGAAGCCTTTAGCTCCTCGTTCTCCTTTCTGACGGCCACAATTGCAGAATTTGCATTGGTGATTTCTTCCAATAGGCGTTTGTTCTCGGCTGACAGAAGATTTATTGAGGCTTGTAGATCTTTCAGAAAGTCATTCTTTCGTTTTCGAGAACCGACAAGCCAACCAACAGCAGCTGAGAATAAAGGGATGATGTAAGTCCCTATAAATGTAATTGTCTCCATACCTTAGCTCTCCGAAAAGTAAAGTCTCATCTCTGCAAGTCTGCGTTTCTGTAATCCTGGTAGGGCAACACCTTTCGCATATACCCATCGCAGGAATTCATCCATAATGGAGTTGTCATTTGGATTCGCCTTGGCCTTCTTCAGAAGCGTTGATTTGCGAAAGTTCCCTCCTCCGACATTGAAGACAAATGACACGAGGGCATCGAACTGGCATTGGCGAAGATTCAAGCACTCCGCATTGACGATATTCTCTGCTGATACAATGTCTTGCCTCAAGAACGCCTCCGCCTGTTCTTTCGTGATGTCCATACTTGGAACTACGCCGGAAGTATGACCATATCCGATGGTCCAGACTCCGGCAGGACACCTGTAAGCAGCAAGCCTCAGCCCCTCGAACTGCCGTATCAATGAATATGATTTCTCGCTTGCTTTCATATTGAGCGTTCTCTGTTTGTTTGGATTCACAATCATAAGAGTAAAATAAAGCCCCGTCATCGGAGTCCGCCATTGTTGGCGACAATTCCAAGTGACGGGGCGATGATTAACTCTAAACGATGGCTAAAGCGAAATCTCCCCGAGCATTTCCCCGGACTTCTCGCCCGTCTTGATGTTGATGAAGAAATACTTCAGGAACACCTTCGGGGCGGCAGCGGTGACTTCACCGTGCACAGCCTTGTAATCGGACATAATGTCAATCTGCTCATCGACGATTGCCCTTGGTGCGCCGATGGATACAGCCTTGCTGTAAGCTCTAGTGACACCCTTGCTCTGCGGAGCGGACGCCATAATTACCAGTCGGAGGTCGTCCTTCACAGCCGGAGGGTCTGGCAGTTGGAAATGGAAGTTGGCTGCGGTCAGCGACAGGTCAGCCTCGCAAGGTGCATCGACACCGGTAAGTACCGGCGGAGTAGTGAGAGCTGCGCCACCGGCCTTGACTATCCAGAAGTTCAGCCTCGAATAGAGGTTCGCCCCGGAGATCTTGCTTGACGTGCCGAGAACGGACTTTCCCTTCTGCGTGTTCGCCAGTGCGTTCCACGCGAGGATCTGTGCGTTGGTGAGCCCCTTCCAGCCCTGCGAGAGTTGCTTGAAGATGGCCTTGACGGATGACTGGGCCGCCGTCCTGAAACCGCCGCCGTAGCCACGATTTCGGATGTACTTGCGTCCACGGACCTTCGCCGCGGTCACGCCCTTCGCCGAGCCTGACATCTCCTCGAAGGCGATTGATGGAATGTACTTCATAATGAAATGGTTTTAAAATGGTTGAACAATGGTATCTTATCTTTTTCTCACGATGAATATGCTGATGAAATCTCCTTGATTGGAACCCTCCCCGAATGCAATACGTCCCTCACAGGAAAGCGTCTTGCCCTTGATTCGGCATATCGAAGTCGGAGTTCCGAAAGTATAGGCATATGCGCTTGCCGTCACCACGGGGAACGTGATGTCAATGTCCTCCGGCAGTCCCCCCAGCGTGCACTCGAAGGCATCCTTATAGTCCGCCCCTGCGAACTTGTTGAAGCAGATATACAGGTAGCACCAGCTGTCAGTGACAATAGCCTTCGTGTCAGAAGCCGACTGGCTGCCGCTACCGCCGTTCACGATTGACGGCCTCAGCACTGTATTAAGGGGACAATCCGTTCTATGCCCGAGTGTCACATAAGCCGAAGTGAAATACAGTGTCAGCGGGCCAAATTCGTCAAATTCCGGCAGCTTCTCCACGCATATAGTCCTCACATCCTTTATCCAGGACTTTACAATCGTGCTCGCGCCATCAGACTTTGACGACCGTAGAAACACGGCCGTCACCGCACTCCTGCTGATGCTCATATCTGGAACCATAATCTCCAGAACACCCGCAGCCTTGTACGATTTATTCTCCGTGTCAATCTTAATAACGCCATTGAGAATGACAAGTCCCTTTTCTTGCCAGTCACGGAACTCAATTTCCGCAACACCGAAATTATTCGCCAATGCCTTCATATCGTCATCCCCTAATTACGGTTACCGCCACTTCCGCCGTCGTCCCGAACACTTCGAACTCCTTCAGATACTGACCGCCTCTCCTCGATATGGCGATGCGCCTCCCGTATCCGTCCCTGCCGACAAGAGGCCTGACGGAATGCTCGATGCATGCGATCTCGTACTTGCATTTGCCAAGACCTCTTCCCATCAGGAAGCAGTCCACATCCTCCCGGGGAAAATCCTCGTCGTTGAAATCAATGTACATATACGACCCGTTGCCGAGGAATCCGTATTCACCGGAAGCCGTCACCAGAACAGGACTTCCGGAAAGTTCCAGACTCATATCCTTGAACGGAGAGTTCTCGTCCGAGACCGCATCGGAGAAGTTCATACGTGGACGACCCTTGTAGAGTTTCTTATTTACGTTGGACAGATCGCTGCAAATCGTTGAGGCTGCCATCGACTCGCCCGTGAACCCTGTCTCCGTGTCCATCCACCAGAACGAAAGAAAATACTTCTGCCCTGAAACAGGAGCGAACCCGATCCTATCAATGTAGGCCTCCGTGATGTCCGCATCGCCCCAGTCCGGAGACAATGCAGGAGTGATGATGACGATGTTGTTCCAGCCGGAAGACACTCCAGCACTTGTGGTCTGCGACATCTTTACTACAAGCCTGTGATGCACTGATGGCTGATTAAGACCCACGAATATTATTCTGTCCGGAGTGACCCAAAAATCATCGTAGTCCACCTCTGGGACATCCGATGTATAGACAGGAGCGGACTCCAGCATTGGCATACCCGCCAAAGTGCGGTTGGTATTGATGCGCACGAACGCATTGTGAGCCGTCAGCTCCGCAGCCTTGCCGAACGTCGAGATACCTTTCATCCTCTCGGCTAGTATTACCCATTCTTTCATCTGGCTGTCGCTCAACTTTCGGAATGACCTCGATATGGAGGAAAGCCTGTTCCTGCTGACCGCTTGCGGTCCCGTCTTGACGTGCGAGTGCTGGCAGCGAGTCGAAAGGACCTGACGGCCTTTCGACACTCTGGCAGTCACGTCCCCTGCGGAACCCTTGAACTCGTTGAACGCTATTGACGGCAGTGCTTTCATATATCTTTGATGAACTATCCGAAGCAAAGATATTGAATGGATAAGTCATAGGAATAGGCTGAGATTTAGCTGCTTTGATTGGCTTTCTGTTGCCGTTTTCCAGTCTGGAATAAATATTGAAGAATCAATGAAATGTTAATAACTGACAAAAAACATAGAAGAATGTCAGTTGTTAGGAAAAAATTATGTAATTTTGCAAAAATGAGTTTGTTATGGCTGTATATGTAAAAGCAATCCCGACGTTAAGAGGTTCAGCAGCTGAACGCTTCGTCAAGATGTCCGAAGAAAACCTTCGCAGACGCGCCTCTGTAGATTTTTCTAAGGAGGCAGCCAATTCTTATGCAATTTTGAAAAAGAAAGAGGGGAATAAGTAAATCGTGGGGTATCTATTAGACAACTGCCGTTTCGGCAGATTAACATCAGAAATCATTAATCAATGTCAGCCGTATACTTGCAGTAAAAACGCTGACATTGATTCGTTTTTTCATGACCATACACAGGACAATTATCGTGATTATAGGCTGGAGATGATGGGAACAACCCATTGTTTCTTTACAGACGAAAAAGACAATACGACACAACCGAAAATGGTTTGTGCTTTCTCATTGTCAAATTCATCGTTACGCACTGATATTTTACCTAAAAATAGGCGCAATCGTCTAAACCGTTCGATTCCAAACGCCAAACGTCGCTTTCAGTACCCTGCGATATTGATTGGCGAATTATGTGTGTTTGATGGCTTTGGACATAAAACTTTCGGCTACAATATCGCGGACGAAATGATGAACCTCATCAAGACGATAGCCATTGATCCGGACAACAATTCCTCAAGCAGATATTTGATAGTCGATGCGCTGAATAGTCCGGAGGTTATTGAGTATTACAAGAGAAATGGCTTTGAGTTCCTGTTCGCTTCTGACGAAGAGGAGCTTGAACATTTGAGAAGTGGGCATAGCAGTGATATGCAGAACTGTAGGACAAGATTGATGTTTTTCGATTTAGTTGTCCTCAATCAGCAGATGCACTAATCACTGTTGAGAGTGCATGATGCTGCGACCGGTATCCAGTATTCGAGTCTATCAGCAGGTATCGCGAATGCAGTTGGAACACATCAATGTCAAATCTCTTTCGCGGAACGTTGAACACAATTTCCGACGCCATTCCGTTTGGAACAGATTCCGATAGGTAGTTCCTCATCATTCCAGGATTGCGCCCAGCGTTAGGAGCCTCAATTTGGATCTTTCCGAGCACTCGGTATCTTGACGGTACATCCGTTCCGCACATTGTCAATCTGAACCGTAGTTCCATGTCGAAAAGCGAAGTCATCAAGCAAGTCACATAATCCAGACTGAATATCGGGAACGGCACGAACGGTTTCGGGACAGGAATGTGCTCATTGCCCAGCTGTGCGAATCCGTGATAGGCCGACACGAACAGATTGTAGCCACTGATATGGTTGCCGTCACCGAACGGAGGACGGTGTGCAGCCACACCAACGGCAAGTCTTCTCCATTTCTGTTGTTGTCGAGGGGTTAATGTCTGCCACGCAAGAATCGCTCGATGGTGAAGCCCTTTCTGTTCGAGTTGCTCGGCAGTTCCCACAAATTCAGAAAAAGCCTTGCTCCGGAAATAGCAGACGCCGTTCCTGTGATAGAATGTGACATTGCCGGCGGATGACCAGCAGTCTGAAAGAAGAGCATTTGGAAAAAATCTAGGCATAGGGCGAAAGCGCATTACAAGTCTTAACCACATAGGTGGCATATAACGTATTGATGGCAGTCATCAATATATCGAATCTGAATACAATACGGATAAATCGAGTTGCAGAAGCGCGAGAGTGCTTTCTGTTGCTTATGAATATACTCTTTGTCCTCACTCCTTGCGTGTGATGTCGCTCTACTATGCACTGACATTGGAGCGTGCATATATCCTTACGCTCGACTCGTAGGAAGTTGGAAAGGGCGATGCGTAAGCATCGTTCTTTCTGTCTTCCGGAGAGTGAGCAGGCAAGCCGACAGGCGCGGCAGGAGCCGGACGGTATGGAGGTCGAGGCGAGAGATGATGGTCTTTCCGGCTCTGGCACGGATGGTTGAATTTTGGTGGAACGGTAACGCACTTCGGACGTGTGAGCCGGGCCGGCAGAAGAGGCTTGAGTGACGGAGTGAAGGCGGAGGGATTGGAGCCGTGAACGGAGACGAGACCGAAGGGCTCGGCGCAGTCGGCGGAAATCCCGCAGCCGCAACGGAGGAACTGAAGCCTCTGGAGCGTCTAGGCCCGGCACGACTGGGAGCGGAGTGCCAACGGAGCGATTCCGCTCTGCGAGTCTGTTATAGACGGTGTGAAGAGCAGCGGAACACCGGCTGTCACAGTCTCGCGTCTCCGCTCGCCTTCGGAGGATGTGTCGGGAACGAAGTGGACGACACTTCCGGAGAGGATAAAGCGAGCGTCAAACAACACAAGGCGAAGCCTTACCTCTTTTCACGGCTGGTCTGGTGCGGACGCAATGGAGCGTCAGCGTAATGGAGACCGTGCCAGTCCTGCCCATAGGGAGTGGCGAGCCGCGCTTCTCTGGCCGCAAGTCCTGTGAAGCGTGGATGAACGAGCCTCTCCCGGACAGACATTGCGGAAGTGGACGGTGACGCAGGAGCCGTCGTCTTCCGCAATACCGCTGATATACAGTGAGCGGATGCGAACGATCGGAAGACTCATCGGCGAAAGCCGATACCTTGCCGACGGAGTGATTTCTTGAAGTAGAGAGCTCCGCTCGAAGACTTGAAGAAATCACGGAGAAGGCCCGCAGCTGTGCTGCTAAGGCTGGCGACTCTTTGGACTTCCGGTCGTCTTTCAAGGAATAAGGGTAGAGTTCGGACAATACTGAAATTGAAGAGACTTCCCACGCATATCACTCCGGAAGTTCTGAACTCCCTGACGGGTCTGGAGCGCGTTGGCCCTTGAAGGGAGTTCAATGTCGCCAGCCGCCCCGACGGAGCGGATTCGGTGGTATGACGGTCGAACTCGCACTGAGGGAGACAGTTAACATAATCGGGGTTGTGTAATCTGGCGGCGATAGCCGACTGTTACACAACTAAGCTCCGATTATGTTTAACTTTCGGATTCGAGGGACAAGGGTAGCGCCGCACTTTGGGCGCGGAGTCGGTTATGGCCCCTCCGGGGCGGTGGGGATAAGAGGGTCGAGTCTTCTGGCTTTCGGAGAGAAACGGAGAAAGGCTGAAGTCTCGACACCGCTACTGTATTACCGAGCGGAACGAGTCTGAAAAGGCAGGAGGTTTGGCGGTCGTAGCGTAAGCGGAGAGCGTCAATCTTCCGGTTCCGCTCAGCCCATTGAGAAAGCCTTCTGACATTGTAGCGATAGCGGAAATGGCAGATGGCTTTCGGGCGTATAATACCTGTAAATGACCTTGTTGATTGACTTTATCTATATTTTTTTTACAGATTTTAATATTTGTTCGAAAAATGTTGTATATTTGAAATCGCTTAGCTAGCCCAGTGTTCCAAACTGTTGAAGTTACGTATCGGTGGACTTTGTGGTTTGGTTGCAGGGTGGGTTGGGCAGACATAATAAGACGTTACTTGACGTTATCTTCTGTCATCAAACTTGGCAATTTGATATGATTCAATCAGAAGAAACGGCAACGGGAGCGTCCACATTGTGATGACGATTCAGTCGCCACGCTTTGGTGCGTGGTCATTACTGTATATCATCCCTGACGTGGGCTAGCTGCGTTGCTCGTTCTGATTGAATGGCAGCCAAGGCCTGATGACGGGATGAGCAAAAGTATGACTCCCACGTCTTTTTTGTATCCGTTCGGATAAGGGCTGTCGCCGGACACAGATAAATAACACTGAATGCGAACTGGTTTAAGCACCTTATTAACGAAGATTGGGATATCCTTTACGTTTGGAGTGATCATTGGGATATCTTCATGTGGGACAAATGTGAATACGGTTCAAGATCCTAGTTTTGACAAGTCTGGTTATTATATAGATAGCTTGAAACCTACATTTGAAGCCAAAGCTCCAAAAGCATTGGGCTTTTTTGTTGAAGTCAGTGGAAGCATGAATGGCTTCTTTCGATCAAATCGGGCAACTCAATTTAAGAAAGATATCTGGTCTATTGTCTCAAATTTCGGAAACCAGGAAGTTTTTATTTTGTCTAATTCGGGAACTATTGCTAGTCAGAATTCCATTGCGGATTTTCGTAGGAGTATGAATTCGGGCACTTATATAAGCAATCAGGAGACACTTGTTCCGACAATGATTAAATCTATTCTAGACAACCTTGACTATAATAATGGAGAAGTTGGAGTCCTTATTTCGGATATGAAATATAGCCCAGAAAGACAAAGGGATGTTCAGGTTCTTTTAACTCAATATCAGACGGATGTAAGAAATGTGATTGGTAAATATCCAGACATTGCAGTTTGTATAATATGCGCAACATCGGACTATCTGGCCTCAAACGGAGCTATCGCTGAATCTGAATCTCCTTATTATTATGTGATTTTTGGAAAAGATGAATGCGTAGCATATATGAGAAATCGCATAGCGACTATTCTTGAAGATAATGGCAGCTACAAAGAAAGCATTGAAATGGGGTTTGATTATAAAAGTCCTAGTTATAGTTTTGGAATTCCGAAAAATGCGCTTCAACTTGGAACGGAACCTACCTTTATCGGTTATGATGTTAATTTCAGTGATACTTGCACAGTCAAGCTTAAATTAGACCTCTCAGATTATAGATGGACGATTGCAGATGAGAGTGTTCTTAGAAACTTACTCAATGTAAAAGCTATTTATGGTTCAAATGTATCTGTGGGTGACATTAAAGTGGAAGTTGATAACCATTATCAGAAAGAGTTTCTCCGTAAGGCAACTGCAATATTTGACCTTAAGGTGTATGATATGTATGCCGCAAAGTCTGATGTGATAGAATGGAGCCTTAATCATCCGGAATATCAGGAATCTCAATGGTTCAGCAACATTATTTCTTCAAATTCTGAAAGAGATTTGAGCGGGTCGTTCTCTATGGATAAATTTATAGGTGGTTGTTTTAATGCTATTCAGAATCATTGGGATTCGACGCCAAACAAGATATTGATTTCTAAATCTAAATAACATAATGGGAATGCTAGAATTATACAAGTGGGGATTACCGAATCAGGGAGCGCATCTTAACAGGTATCAAGACAATGAACAGCTTTACAATATGGCTCGGTCTTTTTGGGCTAGTCTTGATAGTGCTGCTATTTATTTTATGCTTGTGTTTATTATCGCAGGGCTGTCACTTGCTTGCTTTTATTATTATGGATATAATAAGTGGCCAGGAAGAAAATACAAAATATGGCATTGGGTTATGTGGCTGCTGATAACATCTGGTGTAGCATTTCTTGCCACATTCATATTGGGCAATTTGATAGTGTCCAGCAATCTTCAGGAGAAGGTTGGATTTCTGGTAAGGTTGTCATTGATTAACGGAATATATGGAATGTTCGTATATTTTATCGCATCCCTTGTAATATGTAATCTGCCTGTACCGACTAATGCGTTCAGGTTCCTTAAATTCGGCAAATAGTTATGGCTAAAGTGTTTGTATTTTGTGTCGGCGGAACTGGAATCAGAGTGATGAAATCTGTTATCATGCTTGCGGCTTCTGGGATGAAGACGAATGGGTATGATATTGTTCCCATTATTATTGATCCACATGTGGATTTGGAAGAGAACACAATCCTCACAACAATGGTCGGGGACTATATTAAAATTTATAAGAATGCGACCTCTGGTGCAGCTCAACAAATAGATGCGCCAAATGGATTTTTCAACACGAAGATTCTTAGACTTGAAGATTTGGATAATCAGCAGAACCCTATGGGTGCCAATATGGCTGAGAAGAAATCATTCGGTCAGTATCTGAACATAGGTTCACTCGCTAATGATGACGTGAATAATTATCTTATTCAGACGCTATATTCGAAGGAGAATCTCTGCAATAGCTTGTCTGTGGGTTTTAAAGGGAATCCTAATGTCGGCACAGTCGTCTTGAATGAAATGATCAGTGGGGCGGATTGGTATGATTCTTTTCAGAGACATTGCGAGAAAGGTGACAGGGTGTTTATAATCAGTTCCATATTTGGCGGAACAGGAGCGTCAGGATACCCGCTCCTTGAAAAGAAGATTAAGGAGGATGAGGCTCATCCTCAGATCAGCAATGCTGTTCTGGGAGCAGTAACTGTCCTTCCATATTATTCACTTGATGATCCTACAACATCTGGCAGTGACATTGATTCGGCAAATTTTTATACGAAAACAAAAGCAGCGCTTAGTTATTATGAGAAGAGTGTCAAGTCTGATTATTTGTATTATGCCGGGGAGCAGAGTTTGCGGGCGAACTATAAAAACAATGAAAAAGAACAGAAGGATACGGCACATTTCGTTGAACTTGTGGCAGCATCGGCTCTGTTTGATTTCTTGAATAGGCCAAGACCGGATTCGTGCCAAGCAATGACTCGTGCAATTCGCGAAAATGCGGATGCTCTTGATCTCTCAACACTTGGTGATGGGTATAAGACTATTGTTAAGAATGTTACAAATATGATGATATTCGACCTGCTGCTGAATATACTTCCTGACGAAAGACAATTTCCTCTCCAGAAAACGATACGATTGGATAAGGAGTTTTATCAAGACCAGCCTTTCCAGTCGCTTGATGCTTTCGTTAAGCAGTTCCATAACTGGTATGTCGAACTTTCGGAGAACAATCGTGGTTTTGCCCCTTTGAATCGTATATCAAAAGGAGAAAAGCTCACGTCTATCCTAAAAGGAATTAGTCTTAAGGCGAAGGATGAGTCATATTATTTGCTAAAAATGATTGAAGCAAGCCATGAAGCTTCAAAAAATGAGCATGGCAATAAACTTCGTTATATGCTGGATTTTGCATATGAAGGAATTACAGACTATACTGATCAAATCTAATGATAACGTACTATGGCAAGCATAGATTTAAATATTATCCAAAGAGGGGCTGCCTCTGATTTCAAATGGACAGCAGGTCCTGGTAAGATTACTGCTGCGGATTTAGGTAATATAGGAGAGCAGAGAACTGACAATGGCGGTGTATTGAATGCTCTGCCAACTCCATTTGCGCGATTCTTCATTTTCAAAGAGGCATTCAGAAGGGTTCTGGAGGAGAGAAATGATAGCAAGAAAGCTGCCGGCAGGGCCTATGAGCAGTTGGTGTCAAATTGTCTTGATGTATTTGAACTCTTATACAACAAGAAATATCATGAAAACCTGTGGAAGAATAGTGGCAGGCATATTGTTGTCAAAGAGTGGAACTATGACAATGATCTTAAGACATTGAAAGATCAGGTGCCAATTCTTGGTAGAGCAATAGAGAGTTATTTTAATGATGATCTTGCTGAGAAAAAGATTTTCTTCGTTATTCTCGTCCAAGACGGCAAAGAATATCTCCTTGCAACAAGTTCCCCTCTGACAGGTTTCATTACACCACCGGATATGGATTTGAAATGTGTTAAGGATGATGTCCGTGGAGCTTCTGCAAAGAAGTTCGTTTTTGTTGGTGATAGTTATAACGCTATAGAAGCTACTCCACTTAAAAGAAAGACTATAGGCAATTATTTTCATGATATCCAGTTGTTTGACAGGAGGCCAGCTGATTTCAAAAACTATATGTATTCATTCCTATTTGGAAATGGCGGCTCTGTTGACGATAAGTTTCGTGAACTGCGTGACTATATCCAATCATTCAAAAACGATCCGGATATTAAGACAAATTGGGAAGCAGGACGGCTTTCAAGCATTTTCTCCAATGAGAATAGCGAAGTTGTCGTGAATGGAATCTCAATGAAAACGGGGGATGATTTGGATTCTGTCAACTACTTTGCAGATGCTATCCTTAAGGTTCCATATAAGCTGTGTTCTGATAATTTTAAGACATTGACATATATCAATGATAAATCAAGCCGAGATTATGATTATCTTTTGCCCCTTTCTGATCAGGCCTTAGACGTTCTTGACACAGATGACTTTAAGGCTGAATGTCAAGAAAAAAATCAGGCCATCGAGGTTAAGATTGTCCATAGGGGCAAAGAATTTAAAAAGACATTCCGTATGGAGGATTCTGCCCTAAAGGCTGGGGAGGGGAGAATTGTTCAGATGGGAAAAGCAAAAATAAATCTGGATATGGCAGTGTTCCCGAATGTCCTATCTTCAAATGACGTGGAAAATAATTACTTCAAAGTCCTCGTATCTACATTTGATGATAATGACAGAAGGTCTTTTACTATCGATAAAATTCACCTTGATTTTTATCGTAAAGGTTCGGAAGGTCGCTATAAACATATTGAAGAGGCTACCGACAGCACTTTCAAAAGTGGGATACGGCCATCTGTAATCAGATCTCAACAGAATACCGGCGTTGAATGCGGCACCAAGTATTATGAAGTGTTCAATTCTTCTTTTGACGCGATTCTTGTGACCGCAAATATTGATTTTCAGGATTATACATTTGCAGTCTTTCCAAAGTGGTCAAAGGCGAAGCCCTCAAATAAAGTGTTTGACTACGCAATAGATCTTGGTACGTCAAATACATACATCTCTCGTAGAGAGAAAGGGACAATGAATGAGCCTCAGCAACTTGCTATGGATAGCCTTATCGTTAGCTACCTTCACGAAAGGGCTGGCTCTGAGCAGAAGAATCAAGTGATTTGCTGGGAGGATAATACTCCTTTGCAATTCAAGACGGCATATAAAACAGAGTTTGTCCCTCCATTCATTGATGGGGACGTATATAAATTTCCTATCAGAACTGCACTTTGCCGTACGGGCGATGATTCTTCAAAAATTTCACTTTTCGACAATAGTAACATTGCGTTTTTTTATGAGAAGAGCAAGCCTGCTGGAAACCAACATATTGTTACGGATATTAAATGGTCGGCAGACGAAAAGGCACTGCGAGTCTTCATACGTGAATTGCTGTTGATTATCAAG
>Ga0129311_1001310_pt1 | contig 17890 bp, 12 predicted proteins | sample Go1ome_FD_94435 | JGI IMG/M metagenome (GOLD analysis project Ga0129311, IMG submission 94435) | Western lowland gorrila individual fecal microbial communities from Wisconsin, USA - Go1022B metagenome | ecosystem: Host-associated > Mammals > Digestive system > Large intestine > Fecal | place... | reverse complement strand
CTTTTTCTCCTTATCATAATCACACTAACTGGCGGTCTTTCAGACCAGTTCGCTTTCCCCATGATTTTGATGGGAAGCAATTACTCACTACAACTTGCAGAAGTGGCTATCCAAAAAACATTGTGGGAGCTGTCTTTGCTGACCGGAATCCATCTTCTTATGTAAAACCTGCAGGGATATAAAGGGAAAGTGACTATCTCTGCCGGTTAATAATCAAAATAATTCTTTTTATACCGTTCTCTCCTTATGCTGTTTTTCTCTCCATGAACCATTTATCTACTTCATAAAATAAATGGCTTTCCTGTCCCTGTATCATACAGGTGTACATCATTCCTACACCGCCTGCCTTTCTGCTGGCACATCGCTCGATTTTCAAAATTCTGTCAATGCTGTACTTTCTTCCGTCTTCCCATGTAAAAAATATGGGAACCAGCTGTCCGTCTTTCCGGAACTCAGCCACTACATCTACATATACTTTATTCATGCCGGCACCTCACTATAAAATCTCTATTGCTCTTGGTGATGCCGGGATTCTGCGGATATATCCGCTTTGCTCCAACTGCTTGATCCGGGAAAATGCTGATGATGTTGATTTTACGCCAATCAGTTTTCCAAACTCACGTACTGTCGGTGGATATCCATGTTCATTGGTATATCGCAAAATGCACTGATAACTTTCTTCCTGTTTTCTGGTTAATGTTTTTTTCAAATCTATCCCTCCAATTACCCATGAAAATAACTGTGCGGATGGACCGTGTGCGTACCAGCGTCTAAGTGGGATAAGACTTTATCCTGATACATTGTCGCTCGCTGTATACTGAAATATCCAAACCGTCGTCTGATTTCATCTACAGTACGATCCAGCTTTTCTAACTTTTCCTTTTTTTTCTGATTTCCAAATAAATCCAGCTGCACCGGAATATCATCTAACACAAGATTTGCTGCACGGATACCAAGGCTTCTAATGGGATGTTCCCATTTGTAATTATCTTTAAATAGCTGAAATGCTATAGTTACAATCTCATCTGTAATATTGGTCGGTTGTCTTAGATGCATCTGCCTTGTAAAACTATACAGCCCGTTATCCCTCACTGTAATTTCTACTGTCTTACATTTAAAACCATGTTTCCGTAATCGTGCAGCTACGCTTTCTGCCAATGCCATCTGGATAATCCAGACATCCAGATCATTTTCCAGATCTCTCGGTGTTGTTGTGCTGTTGCCTATTGACTTTACCGGTGCTTCATATCCTTCCCTGCAAACCGGATCTTCGTCCCAGCCATTTGCAAAAGTCCATAATACATTTCCGATTTTTCCAAAATGGCTCTCTAACAACTTTTCGTCTGATTCCGCAAGCTGTCCGATTGTCTGGATTCCAAGTTTTTGCAATTTCTTATCGGTCTGCCTTCCAACATAAAGCAAATCTGACACTGGGAGCTGCCATATCTTATCTTTATAGTTTTCTCGATCAAACTCTGTAATTGCATCCGGCTTTTTGTAATCCGAACCAAGTTTCGCATAGATCTTATTCCAGGAAATTCCAATACTTACTGTTACGCCCAGTTCATATTTAATCCGATGACTGATTTCTCTTGCAATCGTCATTCCGCTTCCTTTCAGATTTCCACTATCTGATACATCCAACCAAGCTTCATCAATTCCGTATGGTTCAATCTTGTCCGTATACTCTGAATAGATTTCTCTTGCCATTTGTGAAAACCGTAAATATAAATCCATCCGTGGTGGCACAAAAATAATTTCCGGGCAAATCTGTTTCGCCTGCCATAATGCCATTCCAGTTTTTACTCCTTTGCGCTTGGCAATATAATTTGCTGTCAGCACAATTCCATGTCTTGCTTCCGGATCACCGCCAACCGCCAACGGCATTCCGGCAAATTCCGGGTGATGCAGCATTTCCACACTGGCATAAAAGCAGTTCATATCACTATGCAGGATCACACGCTCACTCAAACTTTTCACCTCCCAGCTTTTTTCATTCAACATGATGTTGCATCAATTTCTGTATGCTTAGTATATATCGACATTTTGGAGATAGTCAAGCGACATCTTGGTTGTTTTTCTCCATTTCGGAGATTATTATTGATTTTATATCTGACATACGGTATAATGCATATAGAAAATCCAAATAGAAATGAGGCGAACAAATGCGTGATTTCGGGGAAGTATTAGCAGAAAATAGAAAAAAGAAAGGATATTCTCAATCAGACCTGGTAGAACTGCTTTCTCAAGAAGGTATTCAGGTCACTACAAAAGCAATCTCCAAATGGGAGACTAATGCACGAGAACCGGCTTTACATGTTTTTCTGACACTTTGCCAGTTACTTGATATTGAAGATATATATGAATCCTTCTTTGGAGAAAATCCATATAACATTATGAGTGGATTAAATGAAGAAGGCAGAAATAAATTGATTGAATTTGCAGATATTTTGAAAGCATCTAAAAAGTTCTCTCCACTGTCTGCAAAGATTATCCCATTCCATCATCCTGTAGATATTACCTGGGAACCAGTTTCTGCCGGTACTGGTAATTATCTGGAGGATTCTGTAAAGGAAACTTATGATGTCGGGCACCTTGCTCCTGATCAGACAGACTTCGGTGTGCGTATCTCCGGTGACAGTATGGAGCCACTTTATCATACAGGCGATGTTGCATGGATTCAGAAAAAAGACTCCATTGCCAATGGTGAAGTTGGAATCTTTTATCTCAATGGCAATACTTACATTAAGGAATTACATGATGATCCCGATGGTGTTTATCTGATCTCTTTAAATCAAAAATATCGTCCTATCCAGGTTCTGGAATCTGACTCTTTTAAGATTTTTGGAAAAGTAATCGGAAAATGCAAAGGTGCAGAAATTCCAGGATTTCATTAAATCTCAACAGCAGGTTCATGATTCTGCTGATAACAATAAGCAAAGGAAGTGATTGAATGGCGATCAATAATACACTGAAAGACATTCGTGAAGAGAGAAATCTCATTCAAGCAGATCTGGCAGAAGCCGTCGGTTCCTGCAGCCAGACCATAGGCCGCATCGAGCGTGGGGAACGCAACCCCTCCCTTGAGATTGCAATCCGATTGGCACATTACTTGAAAGTGCCTGTAGAAGATATTTTTCAAGTTGAAGATTGATGCACAGCCGTCAGAAAACCGAGGAGTAAAATCCCCGGTTTTCCTTTTATTAAAAATTATTGCAAGCCTTTTACGAAGTCCACTGCAATTTTCATGTCTTCTTCATTTGGGTGTCCTTTTGCGATACCTCCAACCAGTTTAAACGGTCCAAATGTGTCATACCCTTTACAGCCAAATTTTCCAATTACACTGGCATGTTTTTTCTCCAAAATCTGTTCTATGGATTTATAATTCTCACTTCCGCCATAAGTACAGATCAGAAATACCTTTTTATCTTCCGGCAAATTTTTTTCTGCAAATTTCAGTATTGACTGATGAAATTTTGAATAATAGATTCCTGATGCAAATCCAATCATATCATAGTCGCTCAGGTCTGCTTCCTGCTGTTTTACCGTATCAATTAGATCTACCTGACACTCTTCTGCTATCCTCTTTACTATTTTTTCTGTATTTCCATGATGTACTGATGCATATACGATTGCTTTTCTCATTTTTCTTCCTTTCTGCCTGCTCCATCAATCAGGTCATAGCTCATATCCAAAAAGTCCAGTGTCTTAGCTTCACTGACTGAACCATCCAGTAAAATTGTGATCCAGTGCTGTTTATTCATATGGTATCCTGGTAAAAATCCGTAAGTCTGAATAATCATGTTGGTCATTTCTGGAGCACACTTTACGTCCATAATATCAACGGTATCATCTCCGCCTAATCCAAGTTTCGATTTTTCAACAGTCATGAGCACCGCATACCATTTTCCATTTTTGTGGCGAAGCACTGCACTGTCCGGCAGTTTACTCCATAGATATTCTGGAACTGTACCGTACTGCTTCTTCACATATTCAAAGATTTCTTCCTTTTTCAAAATCTGTTCAACTCCTGATTCTTCTGATGTTCTGTCCATAATCATATCACATTTTCGTATAGCATACTACCTGCCAAATTCTTTTGCATTTCTCTTTGTCTCCTGACTTTAACTAATAGAGGGGTAAAACAGCAAGGACAGGAAGTGAGGATACACTTCCGGGAAATCCCAATTTAGGGTACCCTGCCCTAAATTGAAAACGCTGAAAACAACGATACTACTGCCCTCGAAGAAAGGAGAAACTGCCAATGGCTGAAAGAAAGAGAAGCAAAGAAATCCATTTTTATGTCACAGAAGAAGAACGGAAGCTAATCCGCAGAAAAATGATTGAATCCAAAACCAAGAACATGGGAGCTTATCTGCGTAAAATGGCAATTGACGGCTACATCGTCAACACAGACACTACTCCGCTAAAGAAACAGTATGAGGAAATGCACAGGATTGGCGTAAATATCAACCAGATTGCAAAGAAGGTGAACACCACCGGAGATCTGTATCCGGAAGAAATGAAAGAGTTGAAAGAAATGGTGAAAGAACTATGGCGTATATTAAGATCTTCCCCATTAAAGTAACGGACAAGAAAGCTCTGGACTACATTACCAATCCAGATAAGACTGATGAAAAACTTCTGGTTTCCAGTTTTGGCTGTTCCCCTGAAACAGCTGATCTGGAATTTGCCATGACAAGAGAAATGGCAAAAAAGAACGGAATGGATAAGGGCAATAACCTAGCTTTTCATCTGATCCAGTCGTTCAAGCCTGGAGAGATTGATGCAGAAACCGCTCATCGGTTGGGACAGCAATTTGCAGACGAGGTGTTGAAAGGAAAATATGAATACGTGATCAGCACCCATGTTGATAAAAATCATATTCACAACCATATCATCTTTAACGCCGCCAACTTCGTTGACCATCACAAGTACGTTTCCAACAAACGCAGCTATCATAAAATCTGCCGCATTAGCAATCGCATTTGCCAGGAAAATGGACTTGCCACCAGTATGCCAACAGAAGAAAAAGGGAAAAGTTATAAAGAAAATATGGAATATCATCGTGGAACCAGCTGGAAAGCCAAACTGCGTGTTGCTGTCGATAAAGCCATCTGGTCTTCTATCAACTATGACGAATTTCTACAGAAAATGCAACTGGCAGGATATGAAGTCCGGCAGGGAAAACATCTTTCTTTCCGTGCACCAGAACAGAAGAATTTCACTTATATGAAATCACTGGGAAGTTATTATACAGAAGAAAACGTCCGTGCCCGTCTGGAGAAAAACCGTTATAAAACAAAAACACCAAAGCATCTGTCCAGAGAGGCTCGCCTGTATATCAATATCTCCACGTATGTCACTACCGGCAACCGGGAAGGATTTGAGCGATGGGCAAAACTTAATAATCTGAAAGAAGCCGCCCACACCTTCAATTATCTTTCCGAAAATAATCTGCTGAACTATGAAGACTTCCAGCAGCATATTTCCGATGTGGAAAATTCTGTCAAAGCGGCAGATCAGCGAATTGAAGAAATCAACGCAGAACTGGGTACACAAAAACTCATCCAAAAGCATTGCGATTCTTATCGGCTCTGTCGTAAAGTAATTGAAGATTGCAAATCTGCCAAAAATCCAAAATCCTACCGCACCAAGCATCAGGCAGAATATCAACTTCACGATTCATTAAAAAAAGAGCTTCAGGCTCTGGGCGTTACCAAAATCCCAAGCTCTGAAAAAATCCAGAAGAAGATTGAAAATCTTGAATCTGAACAGGCTGCCACCATTCAGGAAAAACAGGAATTACAGCAAAAACAAAAAAACCTGAAAATCATTCAGCAAAATTTTGCTGCATTACTCAATACCCCCAAAATGCAATTCGCCATTGAAAGCCACGAAAACATCTTATAAAATGGAAAAAGAATTGAGAATTTACACTTTAAATTACTCAATTCTTTTTCTACATTAACCCAAAACATTCAATAAGACGGTCTCAATTTTCTCTACATCAATCGGTTTGGCAATATGCCCATTCATTCCCTTTTCCATTGCTTTCTTCTTGTCTTCCTCAAATGCATTTGCAGTCATAGCGACAATTGGAATATTCGCTTTTTCTTTATCCGCAAGTCTTCTAATTGCCTGCGTTGCTTTGTATCCATCCATATTCGGCATCTGAATGTCCATAAGGATCAAATCATAAGTTCCGGCTGGTTCTTGTTCAATTTTAGCCACACACTTGATTCCATCTTCAACACGTTCAATTATAACTCCCATTTCTTCCAAAATAGCGATTGCTATTTCAGCATTTAAATCGTTATCCTCTGCCAACAGGATATGCTTTCCCTGAACGATTTCTTTTGTATTAGAAGCAGAAAGTTTATCTGATTTTTGTTCATAATATACCTTGTCCGCGATCCTGTATTCCAGCACTACTGTAAATCTGGTTCCTTTTCCTAATTCACTTTCAACGTCAATCGTTCCACCCATCATATCAATATATTTTTTTATAATCGGCATACCCAATCCTGTTCCTGCAACTTTTCCTGCTGTTGTATTTCGTTCACGGGCAAATGCAACAAATAAAGATGGCAGGAATTCTTTGCTCATTCCTATTCCATTATCAATGACTTCATTTTGAATCCGGACAAATCCTGCCTTATCACATGGAAGTTCTTTTATTTTTACCATGACTTTTCCACCTGAAGGTGTATACTTTACCGCATTGCTAAGCAGATTAAGGAAGATTTCTTTGTTTTTCGTTGCATCACAGATTATATGCTCATGTTTTACATGATAATCCAGTACAAGCCTAACATCTTTTTTCTTTGCCTCAGCATCAAAAACTTCATAGACTCCTTTATAAATATCACTGATCTTTACATAATTCTCATCCAGTTCGATTTTTTCATTTTCAATCCGGGCCATATCAAGCACATTATTAATAATAGACAGCAACAAGTTTCCTGACTGTGCGATTTTCTCCTGATAATCTAACAGTTTCGGATCCGTCAGTTCTTTTTTCATCAGCTCATTATATCCCAACAGCGCATTCATCGGTGTTCGGATATCATGTGACATATTGAAGAGAAAATTGGTTTTTGCCTTGTTCGCTTTTTCTGCCTGCAACAGTGCTTTCTTTGTTTTCATCAGCAAATGAAATACCAACAGTAATATAATAAATATCACGCTTACAAATGCCACAGTAACACCCAGAAGGTTGTCTTTGATATAGTCCGTTAAGGTAACCTTATCCGGTACATTTTCATAGACAGAAAATAATCCTGAAAGTTTGGATATCGGTAACGCCTGCAATGTTTTATTCAAAATATCCAGCAACACGGTATTATTTCTGTTAACTGCAAAAGATGATCGTCCAGCTTTCGTTAAAAAGACACTTCGCATTTTATTATCTTCCAGTCTTCTTGCTGTCTGTCCTGCCCTTACAACAAAACAATCCGCTTTACCGCTTCGTACTATTTTTTCAACGTCATCGGAAGAATCATACTCTTTTATCTTCCACTGTGGATAATTATATGTAATATACCATTTCGATAAAAGGTTGTCTTTGCTCACTGCAACTACATTTTCTGCATTCTCATCGAACTCTCCACCCTTTGTAATCACGGCAGTATTCGCTTCAAAAACAGTATTAGATAAGATAATCCCATTCTGCTCTGCTTCATAAGGATTTTGATTCACATGAAAGATCATATCAATTTTATTATCTTTCAATGCCTGCAGTAGTTCTTTCTGGGAATCAAAACCTTCCGTTTCAAATTTTATAGCCTCTTCACCAAGACAGTCTGATGCATATTCTATATAATCATTTATAATCCCGACCGGTTCTTTATTATCTTTTCCAACCAGGCTGACTCCGGCATCACTTTTCAGATATCCAATCCGAATGGCTCCATGTTTTTCAATCCACTGCTTTTCTTCATTTGACAATGTCTCTAGCGAATTTGCAGACAGGTATCTTTTATAAAGATCATCCGTATAAAATGGATTCTCATGTACTATTTTTTGCATCGCATTGTCCAGTTCTTCTTTCAGATCTGGACGATTCTTATTGACGATAAAATAGTTGTATGAACCACCAATTAAAATAACTGCAGACAGATTTTCTTTTTCCCACTGTGGAGATTCATTTAAAACAAAGCCATCAATTTCTTGATTTTGTAATTTCTGATGAACATCATCCGCACCGGTGATTTCCACATGTTGAGTTACTATTCCATGCTTTTCTTCCCATTCCGTGAACTCTGCAGTAGAAAGAGCATCACTCAGCATACCAATTCGTTTGCCGTTCAATGTTGTTAAATCCGATGCAGAAATACCCGTATTAGAAGTATCTGCATACAGATAATACTTATCCTCACCCATAGGCAATTCTGAAAAAAGCATGGTATCAGCTCTTTCGTCCGTGCGGGATACGCCACCCATAAGATCAATCTCTCCAGCTTCCAGCATCTTCAAAAGTTCCGCCCAGCTAGCTTTTACATATTCATAAGTCCATCCTGTATGTGCTGCTACACTCTGCTGATATTCATAACTGTAACCACTGCGCTCTCCATCTGCTCCTGTAGTGTTATAAGTTCCCTCATACCAGCCTACTCTTACAACTTTGGATTCGGCCTCTTCCGCAAATGTAGAAACTGGAAATAACATAATATATAAAACGGTACATAACAAAGCACAACAGAATTTATACATATTTATTCTAATTTTTTTCATATCCTCTCCTTAGTAATTCATTTTGCCGTCTATCTGCAATAACTTCTGTCTTAATCCATTCTGCTGTATTTCTTTTATTGCAAAAAAACATGCGTTACAGAAAGCCCTATAATGCATGTTTACACTTCTAATACTTCTGCAACTGGCTGCCATTTCAAAGGCCCTGTAGCTTTGCGTCACAGCCTTTCGACCGCTTTGCCCATATTTAATTTGACAAGTTATTTTATAAGATATCCGCTAAAATTGCAAGCAGATTATCAATATCTAGCGGTTTTGCAACATGTGCATTCATTCCCGCATGAAGTGCCTGTTCTTTATCTTCTTCAAAAGCATTCGCTGTCATTGCAATAATCGGAATCGTTGCATAATGCTTATTGCTCTTACGAATAGCTTTCGTTGCTTCATATCCGTTCATAACAGGCATCTGAACATCCATCAAGATCACATCATAATAACCTTCTTCTTTTTCGTCCAAAATTTTCAAACATTTCTTTCCATTTTCAGCTATATCAACACGCATTCCCTGTCTGGTTAAAATTTCTTCTGCAATTTCTGCATTCAACTCATTATCTTCTACAAGCAGTATTTTCTTACCAGTAAGTTCTGTTGTCTCTTTATGCTTTTCTTCCTTAACCTCATCTTCGGATTCTGTTACGATTGGAAAGGCAAGTAAGATGGAAAATTTGGTTCCTTTATTCAGCTGGCTTTCAACCTGAATGTTTCCATTCATCAATTCAACAAGAGATTTTACAATTGGAAGCCCCAGTCCAACGCCTGAAACCTTGCTTTCCGTACTGGTATGTTCTCTTGAAAACTCTTCAAAAATATGCGGCAGATAATCCTCATGCATTCCAATTCCCGTATCCTCTACCACAAAAGAATAATTTGCATATCCCACTCTATCTTGAGCTAATTCTTTGATTTCCAGAGAAATCTTTCCACCTTCAGGAGTATATTTAATTGCATTTGTTACAATGTTCAAAACAATTTCCCTTAATTTTGTAGTATCACAGATAATATCATTATGTTCTATATCCAGATTCCATCCAAACCGTAGATTTTTCTGTTCAATCTGAGGTTCCGATACTGCTTTTAACATATCAACAAATTTTCGTAAATTTCCCTTTTCTTCTTTCAGGGCAATCTTTCCGCTTTCAATCCTGGCCATTTCAAGAATATAATTAATTAGAGACAACAGCATAGAATTGGATGCTTTGATTTTTTCTATATACCCTCGTGCAACCACCTTATTATCCAAACTCTCTTCCAGCAAATTGGAATATCCCACAATAGCATTCATCGGTGTCCGGATATCGTGACTCATATTAAACAAAAATCTTGTTTTTGCCTCATTGGCTTCCTGTGCTTCTTTTGCAGATTTTTCCAACTTCTCTGCATATTCTGCCTCTCGGTATTTTTTCATTCTTATCTGCCAGAATCCAATTGTTAAAAATGCCGATATAATAATGCCTACTATACATTCAAGCAGTACTAACGAATTGCTGATCCAACCATCTGCCGGTTCAATTTCAAAATACCATGTATCATTTGGTACACTGCAGGAAACGTTCAATGCTTTTTTCAATTTCCCGGCGCCGTCATTCATAATGGTAATTCTATTCCCATCTGCGTCTTTTTTCCAAACTTCAAAGCTATACCCTGCATCCTGAAGTTTCTGAATCTGCAATTCTTTCAAAAACTGTTCCCAATTTAATACTAGAATAGAAAATCCCCAGAACTCTTCCTCTTGCCCTCTTTCAACATAAATCGGATCGAATAAAAGTGCTCCTGTTCCTCCCTGTTTCAATTCATATGGACCTGCAATTGTATATTCTCTACTGTCTTTTGCAAGCGAAGCTTCTGTTTTTCTTTCTGGAAGTTTTAACATGTCAAGACCAATTGCCTCTTCATTTCCACTATAAGGATACACTTTCTGCACAATTCCATCCGGTGCCAATTCATAAGCTTCAATGACATTCTTATTTTTCTTCATAAATCCAGCCAGTTCATTAAATTGCTCATCACTGATGTCACATCCTGATGCAATAATGTTCTTTAACAGCTCAGAATTTTCCAGATAACGGCCAAGCTGTGTTTCAACTTTTCTTATGGTTGCTTCTGCAGTATAGGTAGCATTCATTTTCGCTTCTTTTTCCTGAAATTGATTAAAGAAATGAAAACATACCATCAAAATAAGGAATACTCCACAAAAATAAATTCCTGTTTTAATTTTTAATCTGTTCTTATCTACTTTCTTATCCATATCACATACCATTCCTGCTATATCAAAATTACAGAATTTCTGCTAATGTTTTCATTAAGATTGTTACATCTATTGGTTTGGCAATATGTCCATTCATGCCAGCTTTCAGAGCATTCTTCCGGTCTTCTTCAAAGGCATTCGCCGTCATTGCAAGGATTGGAATCGAAGATTTTTCTTTTTCCGGAAGCTGCCTGATAATCTGTGTTGCCTGATAACCATCCATATTTGGCATCTGAATATCCATTAATATCAGATCATACGTTCCTGCCGGATTCTGCTCCAATTTATTGACGCAGATGATTCCATCCTCTGCACGTTCTACCACCAGACCCGCTTCACTTAAAATTGCAATGGCTATCTCTGCATTTAATTCATTATCCTCTGCCAGCAATATCCGCTTTCCTGAAAAATCTCTCTGCAATTCTTCCGCTTTCTGCAATTCTGTCTTTTCATAATATCGTTCATCCGCAATCTTATGTTGAAGTGTAACTGTGAAACAACTGCCCTTTCCAAGTTCACTACTTACCTCAATGGTTCCCTGCATCAGATCCACAAGCCTTTTGACAATCTGCATTCCCAGTCCTGTTCCCAGAATTTTTCCAGATGTAGTATTTCTTTCACGGGAAAATAATTCAAAAATATGCGGAAGAAATTCTTTACTCATTCCAATACCAGTATCTTCCACTACTGTCTTTATCTGTACATATCCCGCATCATCTCCTGGAAGCTCTGTCGTTGTTACTGTAATTTTTCCACCATCCGGTGTGTATTTTACCGCATTACTGATCAGATTTGTGAATATTTCCTGTATCTTTGTCACATCACATAAAATATACCGATGTTCTATCTGTTTTTTGTGCACCAACTGAATATTTTTCTTCTCTGCCTCTGCTGCGAATACTTTGCACACACCACTGATAATATCTCCCGTTGCATTACAATTTTCATCCAGTTCTACTTTTCCACTCTCGATTCGTGCCATGTCCAGCACATTATTGATAATGGACAGAAGTAGTTTCCCGGACTCATCAATCATCTCCTGATAGTGCAGCAGTTCCGGATCTGTAAGTCGCTCCCGCATAAGACTGGAAAATCCCAAAATCGCATTCATTGGTGTACGGATATCATGGGACATATTGAGTAGAAATGTTGTTTTCGCCTCATTTGCATTTTCTGCTACCTGATAGGCAATCTGCAGACGCTGCTGTTCCAGTTCCCGCTGTTTTTCCTGGCTGACAATACGGGTAAGATAGAGGATACGGGTAACTCTTCCATTCTCATCTCTTTTTTTCTCAATAAACCGTGCCTGATGCCAGTTCCCATCTGTTGCCAGATATTCAATTTCCACAGTATCTGTTTTCGCCAGACGATCTGCAACCGTAGATAATTGGAAGAAGCGGCGTACTACTTTCCGATACTCTTCAGCTACAATGGAATCACAGAGCTCATATAACTTTTTCTGTGCCTTTCCTTCATGTCCGGTTAAACGGTGTACTGACTGGTCACTGGAAATCTCCTCATAAAAATCAGTCTGAAGATCTATCCGGTATACAGAAAAATACAGTCTGCTTACTGCGGATATAATCTCATGTTCCAACAGCAGTTCATTTCTTGCTTCCTTTGCTTTCTTCAAAGCCTGATGAAGCTTTTCATCTGTCGCATGTTTTTCGTCCTTATTTACAAAAACGCCATCAAAAGACTGTGGTGACCCATCTTTTCTTCGTGACAAATACCCTGTTGCCCGAAACCAGTGATATTCCTCTTCTTTAGATAAAATCCGATATTCTACATCAAAATTCTTTTTTCCAGTCCTGTCTGCCATGACCTGTTCATATTCATCCAGTGTTCTTTCCTTATCCTCCGGATGGAGCCTGTCCGACCAGGTCTCAAATGTATTTGGAAAATCTTCGGTTGAAGTAAAACCAAGCATATGTCTCAATGTATCTGACCAGTTGACTTCAACAAGTTCTCCCGCATCATTATACAAAAGGTTCCATGCTCCCGACGTTAAAGCCGTATGGATATTCTGCACCATCGTCATCTGCTGTTCCAGCTGCTCTCTGTTTCTGTTCGCTTCTGTCAAAGCACGTTCCAGCTTAAGTTTCTGCTGTTCCTGCTCAGCCACAATATCGTCAATATAACGGTATCCCATGACCACACAAAAACTGTCTTTCCTTACCGTACGTGATACCTGCACCTCAAAAAACTCTCGTCCTGCCGGATTGGGTCTGGTTCGGAAACGATAAGCAAACCTTCTGTTCTCTGTCAGATATTCTTTCAGATATTCTGCACTCATTTTCTTTAAAAAGTCGGGGGCAGATTCTTTGATAATAAAATGGTCATAATAATATTTCACGCAGAATGCATAAGAATGTACATCAACCGTGATTTTCTGATCCACTACACTTGCATTTGAATCGCTATCCTGTTTTAAAACAGTTATAGAGTCATGGTCAAGATCACAATAATAAACACAGGTGTAATCAATACTCAATGCATCAAGGATATCTTTTTCTCTTTTCAAGGCTTTGTTTTCTGTTATATCCAGAAATGTTGTAACAACGGATCTTTCTCCCCTAGGGGTAATAAATGCCTCTGACCTAGCCAGATAGTCTCTCAGTTGACGGTTTCGATCAGTGATTCTAAATTCATAATCAACTGCTTCTGCTCCATCTTTAATCCTAAGAGCTTTTAACCGGTCAACAACCGTAACATCCGGGTAAATGACTTTATGCAGGATCTCACTGATCAGCTTTTGGGCATCTTCCATATTGCTTACCCCAAAAGCGTTCAATGCTTCCACATTCATATGCTGGATTTTATATTCCGCTATCGTATAGGCAAGAATTCCGCATCGCTCCATGTCCAGAAGATTTTTATAATAATCGGCAGTTCTCTGCTGCTGTGCTTCCAGACTACGATTTTTTTCTAAAAGCTGATTTTCTCTTTCTAAAACTTTTTCAAAATGATAATCAGCCGTCAGCTTCTGATGGTGCCCCATAAGAGTTACAATATTCCCCCTTGTTGCAACTCTTTTTCCTGTACATCGAACCCACATCAGGCCAGTATCAGGATGAATATAACGATATTCCACTTCTGAACCTCCGGCAAGAAGTTCAATTCCATACTTTTCAACCAGCTGCATATCATCCGGATAAATATGTTCTGTGAAAAAATCACAATATTCTTCTGGAGACAAATCATCTGGTGCACCCATCAAAGACTGCATGACCGCATCCATATACATGCGAACCGCAATACCATTTTCCATCTCCAGTTTCCATAATCCAGTACTACTTATTTCAGCATACGCTGCCCAGTCATTCAAAGTCAGATTGTTCATGATCCTTTACACCCCTATTACATAAAGTCCCAATCGTTTTCATCAACTCCGGAACGTTCAGTGGCTTTGTTAAATGTGCATTCATTCCTGCTTCCTTTGTTTTTCTTCTGTCATCCTCAAAAGCATTTGCCGTCATCGCAATCACAGGCACTGTCTTTGCATCTTTCTTCCCACAGTTTCGAATTGCCTGCGCAGCCTGATATCCGTCCATATTTGGCATCATAATGTCCATCAGGACTGCATCAAAGTAATGCTCCGGTTTCTTTTTAAAAATATCCAGTGCTTCTTTCCCATCCACAGCCTGGGTGACAGAAATCTTCTCATCTTCCAGAACAAAAGCTGCAATTTCCCGGTTCAGTTCGTTATCTTCTGCCAGAAGAATATGCAATCCATTCAGACTGCTTCCGCTATCCTCTTCAGGTATTTTTTCCACTTCCATTTCCTTTGCGATTTCAAAAGGAATTGTTACATTTATCGTCGTCCCGATTCCTTTTTTGCTCTTGATATCAATGGTTCCGTTCATACGTTCCAGAAGGTTCTTCACGATAGCCATTCCAAGTCCCGTGCCCATATACCGGCTTCTTGCTCCGGTATCTGCCTGTACAAATGGTTTATAGATATCCTTTAAAAATGTTTCTGACATGCCAATTCCGGTATCGCGAATACTAATATCTATTTTTACCGAAGTATCCGATATACAATTTTCTTTTATGGAGACATAGACCGCTCCGTTTTTCTGATTATATTTAATGCCATTATTGATCAGATTCACTAATATCTGTTTTACCTGAACAGGACTTCCAATCAGGTATGGATATGGGAACTGTTCTGTATCAGCCTGATAAAAAATGTCTATACAATCTTCATCTGCTCTCATCTGGACAATCGTTTTCACTTCCTGCATAAGCGAAGGCATATGGAATGTTTCGGTTTCCAATGGTGTCTCTTGATTTTCCAGCTTACTTAATTCCAATGTATCATTAATCAGGGACAACAAATGATCTGCAGCTACTCTGGCTTTCAGTCTGTTTGTATCTACCAGTTGCCGGTCATCCGGGTGTTTGCTGCAGATATCCAAAAGACCAATGATTCCATTCAATGGAGTACGCATATCGTGAGACATTCTGGAAAGGAAGTCCGATTTTGCCTGATTCGCCTTTTTTTCACTTTCCAGAGCAATCGTCTTTTCCATCAGATCATGTTTATCCAGAATCAGATTCCAATGTTCCACAATTCCTTCTGCATTACAGAACTTATGTCCCCTGTCCTCGATGTATTTCCAGGAACCATCTCTGCATTTCATACGGTAAGTAATTTCATAATGATCTGCTCTGGTGTACTGTTCCAGAGCCTCCGCAATCCCATGTTCTAAATCATCCGGATGAGCAAGTCCAACAATCGTTCCGCCAGATGCCTCCATCAATTCTTCCGGTGTATCATAGCCAAGCATATTGGCAAACTGTTCCGAAACATATTTGAAGGAATATGTTTCATCATCATTACTGATCTTCACCCCTCCAGGCAGTGCAAAAGTAATCATATCCAGTTGCTGTTTCAAGGACTGATTTGCCTCCTGCAGAGCCTTTTGATAAAACCTTTCTTTTTTTACGATTTCGTCTACACTACGAAATCCCAAAAATGCATAGTGTTCCTCTCCTTCATACTCTTTTACAATATGTGCCTGAAAGCAGGATAAACCTGCCGCATTTGGTACTGTTTCAAAGGAAAAATAGTATTCATCTTCTTTTTTAAAACGCTGTTTTATCGTTATACAGTTAAGTTCCTGCCGCATGGCTTCCTGAAGTTCCGGAAGAACATATTTTTTCGCATATCCATCCACATAATCTGTAAATTTTGAAATACTATCGATTTCTTTCGCATGATTTGTTTTCTGATAAAATGCAATGGTATAATCATCTGTATCCAGATTTAAAACAAATGCAATGGTATAATCAAGGCTTAACCCGGACAGGATCCGGTTATTCTGCAGCAACTCCTGTTTATATGCATTCTCCACCTGCTTCTCTTTATCAATCTGTCGAACCGCATACAGAACATTCGTCACATTTCCTGATGGATCACGTTTTTTTACAATAAATCTTGCAAGATGCCAGGATCCACTGGTTGCAAGATATTCTACCGCAATACTCTCTGTATCTTTCAGACGTTCGTTCAAAGTTGAGGTGTCCAGAAAACCTTCCATAATTTCCTGATATTCCGAAGATACTATCGTCTCTCTGGCTTCTTTAAAAACGTCCTCTGTATTTCCATATTTTCCTGTCAATCGATGCATTTCCTGACCGGCTGAAATTTCCTCATAAGTTCCACTGACCAGATCCATTCGGTAAATGAGCCAGTATATTTTGCTGATAGAATCTACAATTTCACTGTTCAGGCTGGCACTTTCCAATGCCTGTTTTAACTGGACTTTCTGCTTTTCCTGTTCTTCAATGATATCATCAATATACCGGTATCCCATAACGACCTGAACCCCCGGTACATTTTTCAAACGGACAATCTGGACTTCAAAATGCTGCTTGCCTGCCGGACTTGGATAGCAACGGAAACGATAAGCAAATCTGTCATGATGCCCCAGATATTCGATCAGATAATCCGCACTCAATTTTTCCATAAAATCCGGTGCTGATTCGTAGACGACAAAATGTTCAAAGTAATATTGGATACGGAAGGAAAACGACTGAAATCCTGATGCAATCTGACGTTCCGTTATCGCTGCATTTGTGTCATCTTCCTGTTTTACAGGTATCATAGTATCATTTAACAGATCACAGGAATAAACCGATGTATAATCAATGCTCAGGACATCCAGAATACTTTTTTCTTTCTTTAATTCCTTCAGACTGTCTTCCAGATTCTCCTGTTCTTTCTCCAGCATTTTCTGCATTCTCATATTTTCACGGACACTCCCCAGATGCCCGCCGACATTTGATAATAGCTGAATCAATATATCATCTGTACTTACCTTTGGATTATCCACTCCAATAAATCCGGTTAATGATTGATTGGAATAAACAGGCACTGCAATCAGGGTATGGATATTCTGTGGCTTTAAGCGGGCATATTCCTGCGGCATTTCTTCTGCGATATCTTCCACATCATAAATAACGATATTCTTCTTTTTCCGGAATCTATCCAGCCATACAGGCATCTCTTCCAATGGTATATACTGAAGCGTCTGTATCTGTGGTTTCACTCCATTCGCACACCATTCAAACGTATTTCGAAAGCTGTTATGTGCTTCCGAGATCCAATCAAAAATATAAACTCTCTCTGCATCTATATACTCACCGATTGCTTTCAGAATATGCGGTATGATTACATTTAACTCCGTCTCATCTTTTGCCAGATCCATACAGGAAATCTGATGAAGAATCTCGTTCATATTTTTTAGTTTCTGTTCATAGATTTCTCTGTATGGATCCATATAATACTCCTTTAATTTCAGTTTGTCCGCTTGCTTGCTTGCTTGCTTGCTTGCTTGCTTGCTCAATTGTATTCTATCCATCCTTTTTGTCAACTCCATCTCT
>Ga0129311_1001308_pt1 | contig 17892 bp, 15 predicted proteins | sample Go1ome_FD_94435 | JGI IMG/M metagenome (GOLD analysis project Ga0129311, IMG submission 94435) | Western lowland gorrila individual fecal microbial communities from Wisconsin, USA - Go1022B metagenome | ecosystem: Host-associated > Mammals > Digestive system > Large intestine > Fecal | place... | reverse complement strand
TTATAAAATAAATCCATGATTAGTCCTCAACTTTCTTGTCTTCGTAGAATAAGACTGTATTATCATCAACTTCGCCAATTCCCATATATCTAGCTTTATAGTCTTTTAAAAGTCTAAAATATTCATTTGATAAAAGCAAGATAACAAAGACGTTAACAAATGTAGGAATTGCAGAAGTAATATCTACAACTGTCCAGATAAAACCTGTATTCTGTGCATGTACAAGATAGATTGTCCATAATAATCCAGGAAGGGAACGTACCGCATAGAATGCTTTAATTAATAATTCAGAAAAACGAGTTTTCTTCATATTAATATGTTCAAGAATTGCAAGATAATATGTAAACCATCCACCAGAAGTAGTGACTGTAAAAATAACCATGATAATTGCCAGCAAGATACTTCCAACTGTTCCAAAGCTTTGGTTGAAAGCACTCAATGCCAATGCACCACCAGTAGCACCATCTGTCCATGTACCACTTAAGATAACAGATAGAGCAGTGATCGTACAAACGATAAATGTATCAAAGAATACTTCAAATGATCCCCATAAACCTTGTTCAATTGGGTGTGGTGTATCCGCTGAAGAATGAATCATTGGAGAAGTACCCCAACCAGCTTCGTTAGAATATACAGAACGTGCCATACCTGTCTGAATAATTTTAGATACAGCTGCACCAGCAAATCCACCAACAGCAGCAGTACCAGTAAATGCATTTGTGAAAATCATAGAGAATGCATTTGGAACAGCATTGATATTAACAATGATCATCAAGATTCCCATGATGATATATGCAATACTCATGAAAGGAACAAGCTTACTGAAGATAGAAGCAACACCTTTTGTACCACCAGCAGTGATAATATATGTAGCTAAACAAAGAAGAGCACCAACAACGATTCTGCCATCAATGAAATAGCCAAATACTGTAATGCCATTGAAGTTAAATGCACCTGCAACAACTTCAGAAGCAGTCAGGTTACTAGATGTGATAAAGAATGTTGAGAAAATACCAATACCGAAAATCACCGCAAGGATTTTCCATTTGTTTCCCCAATGACGCTGTTCACCAAGTCCTTTCTGCATGTAGTAAGTAGGACCACCAAATTTTTCGCCATTGTCATTTGTTTCACGATAGTAGCAGCCAAGTGTAACTTCGACCTGTTTTAGAATCAATCCTAAAAATGAAGTCAGCCACATCCATAAAACAGCACCAGGACCACCACTTGCTACAGCGGTTGCTACACCAGCAATGTTGCCAAATCCAACAGTACCACCAACAGCAGTACAGATTGCTTCAAAAGGGGAAATCACTTTTTTATCTTCAGCAACTTTTGTATCTTTTTGTGCAAGTGTTCCAACGGTGTGCTTCAAAATCCAGCCAAAGTGACGGAACTGAAAGAATCCTGAACGAATTGTAAAGTACAAGCCTGTAATAATCATTAAGGCGATGAGCGGTACTCCCCAAAGAATACCATTTAACCAGTCTAAAAATGCAATCATATATCCTCCTAATCCTTACAATTCATGAGGCAAAAAAAAGTGACAGCTTTTCGCTATCACTCGAATTTTTTTTTACTAAAATTCAATCAATAGCTCCTCCACTGTGATATCAGTGAGAGTACATAGCATGTTCTGTTATGTACCAACTCGAAGAATTTGTCATGTTCTCCGGTTTCGGCAATTTTCCCTTTCTATCTGCTTCTAAGATTTGACGTATCTCCACAGATATACTATTGTCCATTGCTCCTCTATTGTAAGGTTACCGATTAATCATACGTGATTTTAAAAAAATAGCAATAACAAATCAATAAATCATCTCAAGATTTATTTATATAGTTAATAATTATAGAAAAACGTTATATTTTCATTGCATTTTTCAATGAAAAAATACTTTTGAATTATAAAATGGATATAATAATGACTCACTTCATGGAATAATGTAGTAGTATTATTAACGGAAAAGAATGGAATATTGGGTAATGAATGGATATTTTTATGTCTTAACAACAATTGATCTTTTTGTTCTTTGCTTTATGTGTATTCTTACAAATCTAAGTGAAGCTTTGGATAAGAAGCAGAAGCGAGGCTTTTTCTTTGCGTTTGCATTGATTGCGACAATTTCAATTTTAGAAGTGATTACACTCGTTGTCGATGGAACTGCAGAGAAATATCGCTGGGTGAATATTGTATCGAATTATTTAGGTTTTGGATTATCTCCAGCAGTTTCCATTTGTCTTGTATATGTATTAGATAAGAAAACCATTGTTGAAAAAGATATGAAATTGGCAATGATTTTTCAAATAGGCTATTTAATACTATTAGCAGCATCGATTCCTTTTGGATTAGTGTTTTCTGTCAGTGCTGATAATGAATACGCACGTGGACCATTATTCTGCATTTATGTCATTGCATATTTTGCGGCAATTTCATATTTGTCTTTGTCTACGATAAAAATGTCAAAGCAATTTCAAAACCGCAGTAAAGCACTGATTTATCCTTTGATTGTGTTTCTGGCCGCAGAAACGATCATACAGATTTTATTGCCAGATCTGCACGTAACGTGGTTATGTGTAACACTGCTTTCTGTTCTGTATTTTATTTACTGTAATGAAATGTGGACGCAGTTAGACAGTCTAACAGGGTTATTAAATCAAAACAGTTATTTGAATCGTACAAATAGAATGCATGAATGCAATGGAATCCTTGTTGTATTTGATGTGGATGACTTTAAACAGGTCAATGATCTATATGGACATTTACAGGGAGATGTGTGTCTGGCAGAGATTGCGGACTGTATTAAAAAAACATATGCACAGTATGGATATTGTTATCGCATTGGTGGAGATGAATTCTGCGTGCTTTTAAAAAACAGACAGAAAGAAATGGAATGCATCAAGAAATTTTTGCGTCTGCTTGAAAATAAACGTGAAAAATACGAATTTATTCCAACGGTTTCATATGGTTCTGCCATTTGTTCAGGAGAAGATATTTTAACAGTCAAAGATCGTGCGGATCGTGACATGTATATGTTTAAGAAGGAAAGAAAAGAACGGATTGCTTCCGATAAAACGAAGAATTATAGAATTTTATAACAGGTGAAATACCTGTTTTTTATATGTCTCCTTTGGAAATCATGTTATATTATGAATAGAAATACAGTATCAAAATATCATTGAATATTGGAGGTTCTCATATGAATCAAAGAACACGAAACATGTTAAGGCTGCTTTTATGTATGATATCTGCAATCATTGTGTTTCCTACTCAAGTAAATGCAGATATGGGCCCAAAACCATCTGTTCATATTCAATTTAATAATATGAGTGATGAACTCTGCTATGGTACGTTGCTTTGTGAAAACGAGTCTACTGGTCCAGCAAGCATCTTTGATGGAAACAAAGAACACGCACGGATCAAAGAAAAATATCCTGACAGCTATTATTTTGCAGAAAAGATTTGGAAAGCATTTCTAGAATATCAAGATGAAGATGGATATTATTTTCTACAGGAAGGGTGGACTGTCAGTGAAACAAAAGAAATTGCATGGACGTACTATCCGCCATCTCGCTTTAAAATTCTTCTCTATTATCCAGAAGCAGATACATTTGTATCCAGCGGTATTTATGAAAGGTATGCATTTGATACGTACTATACCGTGGATATGAAGGGAATCAATATGAAAGATGTGAAGTACAATGAACAGCTAAGTACAAATCAAAGAATTGAAGCGTATCGTTCCTATCAGTATCAACAGGAGATATGTTCATTATGTATTCGTATCACATTAACAATTCTCATTGAAATACTCATTGCATTGTTCTTTGGATTCCGCTCAAAGAAGCAATTATGCATCATAACAATTGTGAATTGCATTACACAGATTCTGTTGAATGTCATATTGAATATCATCAATTATTATTCAAGTCTATATGTATTTCGATTATTCTATGCACTAGGAGAAATACTTGTATTTGCGATAGAAGCTGTTATTTACTGTACCTTCTTGAAACGTGTATCGGAAAAGAAAGATAATAGTGACTATATACTATATGCATTTGTTGCGAATGGTATATCATTTGTCAGCGGATTGTATCTTGCTTCACATCTTCCAGGTATTTTCTAAGTATGTAAAAGCCAGTGATTGCTTCACTGGCTTATGCTTTGTTGCATTTCTTTTCTATGAATTTTCGAATGTTTGTGAATAGTTTTGTCAGATAGCGCATGACAGTGACTTCTGCTAAAGCAAACACAACACATAAGGATGCTGTTTTGAAAGACAATGCTTCAATCGCAAACAACTCATTCAGCCATGTCAATGACAATAAGAATCCAGCTAAACAGCATGTAAATACAATGCCTCTATATTTATTAAATGGACTGGATAAATGAATGAGAATAATAAATCCAACAATGGATAATAAATATGTACTTGCAGTACCAATGTCACTGTCTGGTAAATGGAACATCTGTGCAAATACAACGAGTGCTGCAATGGATACAAATGACGTTAAAGATGCAGGTAATGCACGCAAGACAGTCTGTGTAATAAAATGACCAGACTGTTTATCTTCATTTACTTCTAAAGCAAGAAAGAAAGATGGAATACCAATATTAAACATGGATACTAATGAAATCTGTGATGGTTTTAAAGGATATGAGAATGAATTAATAATGGAGAAAATAGCTAAGAATAAAGAAAACATATTCTTATACAGGAAAAGGGTAGCAGAACGTGTAATGTTGTTGATATCGCGTCTACCTTCCGAAACAATATCATTGAGATGAGAAAAGTTGGAGTCCAATAAAACTACCTGTGCTGCTTGTCTAGCAGCGTCACTGCCACTGCCCATTGCTATGGAGCAGTCAGCTTTCTTCATTGCGAGGATATCATTGACACCATCACCTGTCATCGCAACTTTTAATTTGTTATTCTGTAAGGCTTTGACAATCTGCTGTTTCTGTTCTGGTTTGACTCTGCCAAACACAGTATAGCGACTTACCGCATTTTGAATGCTTTCCATTGTTGATAGTGTTGTCGCATCAACATATTTATCCGCATTCACAATGCCAGCATTCATCGCAATTTTAGATACTGTTTGTGGATGGTCTCCAGAAATCACTTTTACTTCAACATTTCTATCATGGAAGTATGCAAAGATTTCTTTTGCATTGTCTCTGATCTTGTTTTCTAATGTGATAAACAAAAGAGGAGTACATACATCATTTTGATATTCCACAAAAGCAAGAACTCTTTGTCCCATAGAAGTTCTATGTGAAATACGTTTACTGTTTTCATTTAACTGTTCACTGGATAATAAATATTCTGGTGCACCTAATTTATATTCACATGTTTCTGTTTGAATGGAAGAATACTTTGTTTTAGAAGTGAAGGGATGACATTCTATGAAAGAAAGTGTTCCTTCTTCTTTGAAGTAGTTTTTGAGTGCTTCCATTGTTATGTTGCTGTCGTTGAATGTATGAATATATTTGCTTAATGTTGTAGTGTATGACGTATCATTTTGATTCGCTGGTGGAAATACTTCAATGACACTCATCTTGTCTTCTGTAATCGTACCCGTTTTATCGACACATAGAACATCCACTCTTGCCAGTGTTTCAATAGAGTGCATGTCATGCAGGAGTACCTGTTTCTGTGCGAGTCTCATGGAACTAAGAGCTAAAGCAACAGTTGTCAGTAAATACATACCTTCAGGAATCATACCAATGACTGCACCAACCATCGATACAATGGAATCTGAAAATCCATTTCCATTCATGAAAGACTGGATGAATAACAATAGTCCAATGGGAATAATCAAAATCCCCGCAATCTTAATAATCAGTTCAATATCACGAATCATTTCAGATTTGTTGTCTGTCACTTTTTTTGCTTTTGCCATAAGTTTGCAGGCATAGGAATTGACACCAACACTTGTTAATTTCATGTAGACTTCGCCACTTACCACAAAGCTGCCAGATTTTAATTCACTTCCCGCAATCTTTTCAATTTCATCTGCTTCACCAGTCAGTAAAGATTCATTCACATCTGCCTTTCCATCCATGACGATACCATCTGCGGGAATCTGTTGACCAGATTTTACAAAAACAATATCATTTAAAACAAGTTCATCTGAAGGAAGAATGATTTCCTTTTGATCTCTTATCACAGTGTAGTTTGTTTTATCTAAAACAGATAAAGCATCCAGAACTTTTTTTGAGCGTAACTGCTGGAAAATACCAATGACAGTATTCGCAATGACTACCGGTAAGAATGTCAGGCTGCGAAAGGAACCGGCTAGAATTAATAGAATTGAAATGATCAGAAAGATCAGGTTGAAGTATGTACATAGATTAGAGCGAATAATCTGTTTTACTGAACGATCAGACTGTTCAAGAATCAGATTGATATTTCCTTGTTCTTTTTCTTGTTGTGCCTGTATAGACGTTAAACCATTTAATTGCATTGTGTTATTTCCTTTACTTCAATTCAAAGATTGAATTGTTTAACATTATAGTTGTTTTAAAAAAGAAATCTCTAAACAATGTAAGTGAAATGTAGTTTCTTAAGAAAGAATAAAATTCATCAATGCATCTGTTTTATATTTCTGTTTCCGTTATAATGACAGTAGAAATGCGCTCTATGGAGGTAACATGAAAAAAATTTTATTGTGCTGTCTTGCCAGCCTGATGTTCATGGGCTGTACGCAAACAAAACCTGATGCATCTTCAGATGCTCCAGATACATTAGGGTCTCATCTTGTCAATCGATTTCAGGAACATGCAAAAGAAGAAAGTGATCCTATGGAAATTGCACAAAAGATCATTGCGGATGATCTTGCTGAAATATCTTTGGACGCAGAAAGTGTAGAACCAGGATGGCTGAATGGCTTTGATGAAGATGTCACTGGATTTACAAAGGGTGTCATGATTGCACCAGTTATTGGATCTATTCCATATGTTTCCTATGTATTTGAAACGGATGATCCAGAAGCACTCGTAAAAGAATTGGATGAAAAACATAATATGCGATGGAATATCTGTACAGAAGCAGAAGAAAAAGTATCCAGTATCTATGAAAACCTTGTTTATTATGCAATGGTTCCAGGAGAAGAAGCCGAATGACAATCAATAAGAAGTTCCTGCAGCTTACTGGAGCTTTCTTGATTCTAGTATTTCATTTATGGATCAGGCTTTCCTCAACAATGATGGAAAGCTTTTTCGTCCATACCGCGTATATTGGGGTAGATTTGTTTTTTCTTGTTTCCATTGTTTCTTTAGCATCAAAAGAAATCCGCTACAAGGAATTCATTTGCAATCGTATTATGACAATCTATCTGCCATTTGTATTCTTTGTATTGATGAATGCGTTTGTACAAGGAAAATATACAAATATCATCAGACAAATCTTCTTCATTGAATTCTTTCAAAAGGGTGGAGGTGCGTTTCTCTGGTTCTTGCCCGCAATGATGCTGTTGTATCTTGTCTTTCCAGTATTTCATCAATGGAACAATCTATATAAAACTTATATTGCATTTGGAATGTATATTCTAACAGTATGGATTTGTACAGTCATAAAGTATGATCAGATTATGATTCTTTTACATCGCATCCCTTTGATGCTGGTGACGTATGAACTTTGTAAAAAACAAATTCCAAACCAGAAAGCCATTGGCATCTGCTTATTTATCGTTGGAATATTCATTCTGTATTTCTGTACATTTGTAAATCATTTCTATTTGAAAGATATGTTTTATATTTATGCAATTCCATGTGTCATTGGAAGTGCAATGATGATACCTGTCTTTTCATTGAATAAAGTATGGAATGTGATTGCGAATGCTACGCTGGAAATCTATGCAATACAGATGATCTTTGGTTTTCGTATTGCAGGATTTGTATACAAATCCATCAATCATCCACTGCTTTCAACTGTGATTACATTCAGCATCATCATAGGCATTGCGGTGATATGCAGTGAAATCAAAAGAAAATTACTGACAGTTGTTCAAAAATAAAACAACTGTTTTTTTGAAGCATCTGTTTTGCTTTGAAAACAACTCTAGTGTTACAATGCAGAAAAGAAAGATTGGAGAAAATAAAATATGTTAGAAACAGGAACAAAGGCACCAGATTTCACATTGCCAGATCAAAATGGAGAAATACATAAACTCAGTGACTACGCAGGAAAGAAAGTCATTCTATATTTCTATCCAAAAGATAATACTGCAGGATGCACAAAACAGGCATGTGGTTTTTCAGAACGCTATCCACAATTCACAGAAAAGAATGCAGTTGTACTAGGAATCAGTAAAGATTCTGTTGCATCTCATAAAAAGTTTGAAGAAAAATATGGACTTGCATTCACACTTTTATCTGATACAGAACATAAAGTCATTGAAGCCTATGATGTATGGAAAGAAAAGAAGAACTATGGAAAAGTCTATATGGGAATTGTAAGAACAACATATCTCATTGATGAAAATGGAATCATCATCAAAGCAAATGACAAGGTAAAGGCTGCAGATGATCCTGAAAATATGCTGAAGGAAATCAATGGATGAAAATCATACTATCACCCGCAAAAAAGATGGTTGTAGATACATTCAGTATTGAAGCAGTTTCTCTTCCAACTTTGATGCATCAAACAGAAGAAATCTTAGCGTATCTCAAAAGGAAATCGAGAGATGAATTGAAAGCTATCTGGAAATGCAATGATGTTATCGTGCAACAGAACATTGAAAGAATCCAGCATATGAATCTGTATGAATATCTAACTCCAGCAATCTTAGCGTATGATGGCATTGCTTTTAAATATATGGCTCCATCCATCTTTGAAAATGAACAATTTGCATATATTCAACAGCATCTTAGAATTCTTTCCGCATTCTATGGTGTACTGAAGCCAATGGATGGTGTAAAGCCATACCGTTTAGAAATGATGGCTAAAGTATCCATTCATCATACAAAGAATCTGTATGAATATTGGGGTGATCGTCTATATCAGGAAATACAGGATGCAAGTGGCATTATCATTAATCTCGCATCAAAAGAATATGCAAAATGTATTGAAAAATATCTGCAGGAAAAAGATCAATTCATCACAATCACATTTTGTGAAATGGCAGGCAACAAGCTAGTCACAAAAGGTACATATGCCAAAATGGCACGTGGAGAAATGGTTCGCTATATGGCAGAAGAGAACATCGAAGATCCTGAAGATATCAAACACTTCAATCGTTTGGGATACATATATCGTGATGATCTTTCTTCAGAATTGGAATATGTATTTGAACGGAAAGGGTAAACAATATGGCATTTGACTATAAAAAAGAATATAAAGAATTTTATCTTCCAAAAGCAAAACCTAGCATCGTAACTGTTCCAAAAATGAATTATATCGCAGTACGTGGACAAGGAGATCCTAATGAAGAAGGTGGCTCATATAAGCAAGCAATTTCCCTTTTGTATGCGATAGCGTATACGATCAAAATGAGTAAAAAGACAGATCACAAAATAGATGGATATTTTGATTTTGTTGTTCCTCCACTGGAAGGGTTCTGGTGGCAGGAAAATTCGAATGAAATTGATTATAAAAGAAAAGATCAATTCAAATGGATTTCAGTGATTCGTCTTCCTGATTTTGTCAGTGAAGAAGACTTTTTATGGGCAAAAGAAGAAGCAACAAAGAAAAAGAAGATGGACTTTTCTAGTGTTGCATTCTTTACGTATGAAGAAGGAGAATGCGTACAATGCATGCATATTGGGTCTTATGATGATGAGCCCGCAACCATCAAACTGATGCATGAGTATATTGAATCACAAGGGTATGTTGAAGATATTACAGAAAAACGTATGCATCATGAAATTTATCTAAGCGATGCTAGAAAAGTTTCAAAAGATAAATTGAAAACTGTGATTCGCCATCCAGTTGTAAAAGAATTATGAATGACTTCTATCAAGGAAGTCATTTTTCTATGTTAAAATGAAAATCATAAAAAGATATAAATTTAATAATTACAGGTGAAGATTATGAGTGCTACAGAATTTATTCGTCTTAAAAAAGCAAACTGTACAAACTGCTATAAATGTATTCGTCATTGCCCTGTGAAGGCAATCCGTTTTTCTGGTGGTCAGGCACATATTATTCAAGATGCATGTATTTACTGTGGAGAATGCTTTGTGATTTGTCCACAGAACGCAAAATGGATCTACTCAGAAACAGATCAAGTTAAATCATTCCTTCCACAAAATGATGTGTACGTATCACTTGCACCATCGTTTGTATCATATTTTGATACAGGAATCTCTAGTATGAAAGATGCGTTAAAAAAGCTAGGATTTGCGGGATGTGAAGAAACTGCTGTTGGTGCGACGATAGTCAAGAATGCATATGAACAGCTCATACAAGAAGAAAAGAAAGATGTACTGATCAGTTCTTGTTGCCATACAGTTAATTTACTTATCCAGAAGTATTATCCAGATCTATTGGATTGTTTAGCACCGGTTGTTTCTCCTATGCAGGCACATTGCAGGAAGTTAAAGCAGGAACATCCAGGATGCAAGACTGTATTTATTGGCCCATGTATTTCTAAAAAAGATGAAGCTGAAACATACATGGAAGATGTAGATGCGGTCATGACATTTGATGAATTAGAAGCATGGCTCAATGAAGAAGAAATTGTAATTTCAAAAGACTTTGAGGCATGTGAAATGTCAAAGACAAGACTCTTTCCTAAGGCTGGTGGAATCTTAAAAACAATGAACAAAGATCATCCAGATTATGTATATTTATCTGTAGATGGAACAGATCAATGCATGGCATATTTAGAAGATATTCGTCATGGAAATATCCATCATTGCTTTATTGAAATGTCCGCATGCAAAGGCAGCTGTATTGGTGGACCATTGATGATCAAGAGAAAAGAAAAAATCCTGGAAAGAAATCTGCAGATTGAAAGATATGCTGGAAAAAAGGATTTTGTGGTTGTACAGCCAGATAAAAAAGTCATTCATAAAGATTTTAAAAATCTGGAGTATTCTACATTTATTCCAGAGGAAGCAGAAATCAGGAAAGTCTTGTTACGTATGGGAAAGAAAAAAGAAGAAGATGAATTGAATTGTGGTGCATGTGGATATGATTCGTGTCGTGCTAAAGCGATTGCGGTATACCAGGGAAAAGCTGAAATATCAATGTGTTTTCCGTATCTAAGAAAACAGTCAGAGAATATGACAGATATAATCACGGATCATTCATTGAATGCCATTCTTGTATTGAATGAAAGAATGGAAGTACAGAGAATCAATCCAGTAGCGAAAAAACTATTTCATATCCATAACGAAGCAGACATCCTTGGAGAATCCGTTACAACGATTTTGGATCCAGAGTTATTTGTTGATGTTTTAGATAAACAGGAAAATGTATACGAAAAGATGCAGTATTTATCTATGTATCATATCTATGTAGAAACAACAGTTTCCTATGATGAAACGAATCATTTCCTGATCTGTATGATGAAAGACGTCACAGAAGAAGTGAAAGAAAGAGAAAAGAGAGTCGCAGTGATTGCTAAAACGGCAGAAGTTGCGGATCACGTTGTTGAAAAACAGATGCGTATCGTACAGGAAATTGCTTCTCTTTTAGGAGAAACAACGGCTGAAACAAAGATTGCATTAACAAAGTTGAAGGAGTCGATTTCTGATGAGTAAATACTTTCTAGATATTGGATGGAAATCGATTCGTCATGCAGGAGAAGAGCTGTGTGGGGACCATGTTGATGTCATTGATGATCGCAATGGCAATTTGACAGCAGTCATTGCGGATGGGCTTGGCTCGGGTGTACGTGCTTCTATCTTGTCTACATTGACATCTAAAATCATTTCTACAATGATTGCGGAAGGTCTTCCTTTAGAAGAATGCGTCAGCACAATTGCTTCTACGCTTCCTGTTATGAAAGATCGCAATGTTGCCTATTCAACATTTACAATTCTGCATGTCAAAGATGGAAAAGAAATGCATCTTGTGCAGTATGATAATCCATCTGTCATATTAATACGAAATGGTGAAGTGTTTGACTATGAAAAACAAGAGATGCAGTTTGAAGAAAAAACAATTTACAGTTCTAGTTTTCTATTAGAAGAAGGAGATATGTTTATTGCGATGAGTGATGGATGTCCATGTGCTGGACCTGGCAATACATATAATCTTTCGTGGCAAGTGAAAGATATTGCTTCGTATATGCAATGTCTGTATTTTGCGGGATACGATGCTAGAACACTTTCTAATATGCTTGTAGAGGAATGCAATCAGTTGTATGAATATAAACCTGCAGATGATGCAACGGCATTTGTTCTTTCCATCAAACAAAAAAAGAAAGTGAATGTTCTTTTTGGACCTCCAAAAAAGATGGAAGATACGGAACCAATGATTCGTATGTTCTTTGCGGAAGAGGGAATTCATGTTGTCAGTGGAGGATCAACATCACGTATGGTTGCGGAATATCTTGATACAAAAGTGATTCCATCCATGCAACAGACGGCTCATGATATTCCACCCATTTCTACAATTGCAGGTGTTGATTTAACAACGGAAGGTGTTGTAACAATGAATCGCGTTGCACAATATGCAGAAGATCACATTCAGAATAATGTATGTTATGAACAATGGTCGACAAAGCAGGATGGCGCATCATTGATTTCACGTCTATTATTTGAGGAAGCAACCGACATTCATATCTTTGTTGGAACTGCAATCAATCCAGCACACCAAAACCCAGAACTCGCTGTCAGCTTTAATCTAAAACTGGATATTGTAAATACATTAAAGTCTGCTTTAGAAAAGATGGGCAAAAATGTTAGTTTGTCTATCTTTTGATTGAAAGCCCTTTCAAAAATGAAACTGAATTGTTAAAATAAATCCATAGAGATGCATTGCATCAATATGGATTTTTTTTAATTACAATTTTTAATTTTTTTTAAGAAGAGGGTGTTTATGAGGACAAATGAAGAAATGTTTGCTGAACTGGATGCTTTCATTGAATCTGTTGGAAACAGTCCGTCGGAAATGATTGCTATCTTGCACACAGCACAAGGAATTTTTGGGTACCTTCCAATGAAAGTACAAAAGCACATTGCAGATCGCATCGGCGTCAATGTATCACAGGTCTATGGCGTTGTTACGTTCTACTCCTTTTTTACGATGCAGCCAAAAGGTGAGAATGTGATTTCAATCTGTCTTGGTACGGCATGCTTTGTAAAGGGATCTGGAAAGCTGTTAGAAGCATGTGAGAATTATCTAGGAATTCATAATGGAGAAACAACTGAAGATGGAAGATTTACCATCACAACACTAAGATGTGTCGGTGCGTGTGCCTTAGCACCTGTCATGCAGATCAATGGAAAGACATATGGAAGTATTACTGCGAAGGATGTTCCAGGTATCCTGGAAACCTATATGAAGAAGGAGAAAGAAATATGACAGCTAGATTAAACAGTAGAGAAGATTTACTTTCTTTATATGGTGATTTAAAACATCTTGCGGATGAAAAATTAGAAGCATTGCATTCCAAAAGAAAAATTATTTCTGTCTGCTCCTGTACGGGATGTGCTTCCCAGGATTCTTTGCTTATTGTTGAAGAATTAAACAAGCATATTGAAGAAAGACATTTGGAAGATACGATCGAAGCAACGATTACGGGATGCTTTGGTTTCTGTGCTCGCGGACCAATTGTGAAGATCTATCCAGATGAAATTTTCTATGTACAGGTGAAAAAAGAAGATGCTGGAAGAATCATTGATGCAATTGCGCATGATACTGTCGTAGAAGATCTGTTATATCAACTTGATCATCATGGTCATGCAAAGCATCAGAATGATATTCCATTCTATGGAAAGCAGCACCGTATTGCATTGCATAAAGCAGGATTAATTAATCCAGAAAGTTTTGAAGACTGCATTGCAACAAAAGGCTATCAGGCATTAGCAAAAGCATTGTATGAAATGAGTCGTGATGATGTGATTGAAGAAGTGACACGTTCTGGCTTACGTGGTAGAGGTGGTGCAGGTTTCCCAACAGGAAAGAAATGGAGTTTTGCCAAGGCAAGCTATGCAGATAAGAAATATATTATCTGTAATGCAGATGAAGGAGATCCAGGTGCATTTATGGATCGCTCTATTCTGGAAGGTGATCCGCATTCTGTATTGGAAGCGATGGCAATTGCGGGATATGCAATTGGTGCAGATGAAGGTGAAATCTATATCCGTGCAGAATATCCATTGGCAATCAAACGTTTGCGTATTGCAATCAAAGAAGCAGAAGAATATGGCTGTTTAGGTGACAATATTCTTGGAACAGATTTTAATTTCCATATTTATATTCGCTATGGTGCAGGTGCATTTGTATGTGGTGAAGAAACTGCACTCATTCATTCGATTGAAGGGCATCGTGGGGAACCAACATTGAAGCCACCATTCCCTGCAGTCAAAGGCTTAAATGGAAAACCAACAAACGTCAATAACGTTGAAACATGGGCCAATGTTCCAACAATCATTTTAGATGGTGCAGATAAGTTCGCATCGATTGGAACTGACAAATCAAAGGGAACAAAGGTATTTGCACTTGCTGGCAAAGTGAATAATGTTGGTCTTGTTGAAGTGCCTATGGGAACAACATTACGTGAAATTATCTATGATATCGGTGGCGGTATTAAAAATGGCAGAAAGTTCAAGGCAGTACAGACAGGTGGTCCATCTGGCGGATGTCTGACAGAAAAGGATCTTGATACGCCGATTGACTATGACAATCTTGTACAGCGTGGATCCATGATGGGCTCTGGCGGCATGATCGTTTTAGATGAAGATGACTGTGCTGTTGATATTGCAAGATTTTATCTTGAATTTACAGTAGAAGAATCATGTGGTAAATGTACACCTTGTCGTATTGGAAACAAGCGTATGCTTGAAATCTTGAATCGTATTGTTGAAGGTAAAGGTACACTGGAAGATCTTGACCGACTTGAAAGACTTGCAGAAACAATTAAAGATTCTGCTTTATGTGCTCTTGGTCAGACTGCTCCAAACCCTGTCTTATCAACATTGCATAATTTCCATGATGAATATGTTGCGCATGTTGTAGATAAGAAGTGTCCTGCAGGTTCCTGCAAGAAACTTGTTGCGTTTGAAATTGATAAATCATTATGTCTAGGATGCGGCATGTGTGCTAGAAACTGTCCAGTAGAAGCAATTAAAAAGAGTGATCAGCCTGGCAAGAATCCTAGACTTATGGCGTATGAAATCGATACAGATAAATGTGTTCGCTGTGGTTCATGCTTAAGTGTATGTCCAGCAAAGCCAAAGGCAATTCAAAAATAGGAAAGGAGAATGGTATGTTAAAGAATATTACAATGAATGGAATACGCATGCAGGAAGATTCTTCTTTGACTATTCTAGATGTTGCAAGAAAGCATGGCATTGATATTCCAACGTTATGTTTTTTGAAAAAGGATGATTGTAATTTTGTGCATCGTCCTGCTTCTTGCAGAGTTTGTATTGTAGAAGTAAAGGGTAGAAGAAATCTGAGTCCTGCCTGTACAACGTATATTGAAGAGGGTATGGAAATCTTAACGAATTCCTATAAAGTCAGACAGGAAAGAAAGAATATCGTTGAACTTCTATTAAGCAATCATCCAAATGCCTGTTTGACTTGTCGCAAGTCAGGGGATTGTGAATTACAGGCACTTTCCGCAAAGCTTGGTGTCAGCAATAATCTCGAATTTGCTGGTCCATTATCACAAGAAAATAAAGAATATCGTTTTGGCGCAGTTTTAAGAAATCCTTCGAAATGTATACTTTGTAATAGATGTACAGCTTTCTGTGAAGAAATTCAGGGCATTGGTGCCATTTCCGCAACACAAAGAGGTTTTGCGACTGTGATTTCTGAAGGGCATAAGTGTGTAAACTGTGGTCAATGTATTCAGGTATGTCCAACAGGTGCTTTGATGCAGTATGAAGATGCACCTGATATTGAAAAGAAACTGACAGATCCAGATACGTTCTGTATTGTGCAGACTGCTCCTGCCGTACGTGTATCCATTGGTGAAGGCTTTGGCATGGAGCCTGGAACTGACGTTACAGGTAAAATGATTACTGCGTTACGCTATATGGGATTTGATCGTGTATTTGATACAAACTTCTCTGCTGACCTTACAATTATGGAAGAAGCACATGAACTTGTGGATCGTCTACAGGCGGGTGGTAAATTACCTATGATTACTTCGTGTTGTCCAGGCTGGATCAAATATCTTGAAACACATCATCCAGATATGCTGGATCTTCCATCTTCCTGTAAATCACCACAGGAAATGTTCTCTTCCATTGCACGCAGCTGGTATGCTGAAAAATATGGCATTGATCCAAAGAAGATGGTCGTTGTATCTTTGATGCCATGTACAGCGAAGAAAAAAGAAATTACAAGAGAACAGAATCAGGTGGATGGTGTTCAACAGACAGACTACTCCATGACAGTGAAAGAATTTATTGCCATGGTAAAACGCTATGGCTTGGATATTCGCAATCTTCCTGAAGGAACATTTGATTCTCCACTTGGTGAATCTACAGGTGCTGCTGATATCTTTGCACAGACTGGTGGTGTTATGGAAGCTGCAATCCGTACTGCAGGTGTATGGCTGGATGGCGATGCCCCATGGAATATCAACTGGGAGAGCGGATATGAAGATGGCATCAAGGAAGCAACGGTTAAAGTAGGCGGTAAAGAACTATCGATCTGCATTGCTTCTGGATTAAAGAATGCATCTAAAGTCCTTGAAAGAATTCGTAGTGGTGAAAAGCAATATCATTTCATTGAAATCATGGCTTGTCCTGGTGGATGTCTGAATGGTGGAGGACAGCCAGTTGCGAAAGATGGAAAGTACGCTGAAACAATGCTTGCAAGACGAAAAGGCGTACAGTCTATTGACCGTAACAAGAGTGCAAGAATTTCCTGTGATTCATCTGCGGTACAGAAACTGTATGAAGAATTCCTTGTAGAACCAGGTTCTGAAATTGCACATAAGCTATTACATACATCCTATCGTGACGAATCAGATATTATTTAAGATAGTAATAAAAGGCGTGACCATATCGGTACACGCCTTTTGTAATATGTTTGTAATAATTTATGTTTTTCGATAAAATAAGCTTAGAAATAAACAAGATAAAAATAATTTATAGTGTCAAAAAGACACAAGGAGGATTCTATGTGGATGTTTCAATTCTTCGATGTTATATTTCCAATTGTATTTGCACTTGTTCTTGGAATGATCATTTTTACATTGGTACAAGGAATCATGACATGGCATAAAAATAACCAATCCCCACGTTTAACCGTAGAAGCTACTGTTGTTGCGAAACGCGTGAATGTAGAACATCACCATCATCATAATGCAGGTGATGCAACGGGAGCACATGGTCATCACACTTTAACAAGTACGTATTATTATGTTACGTTTCAGGTAGAAAGTGGTGATCGTATGGAATTTCATGTATCTGGAAGTGAATATGGTATGCTTGTAGAAGGAGACAAAGGAAAGCTGATGTTTCAAGGAACAAGATATCTTTCCTTTGATAGAGAAGATCATGTATAAAAAGAATGCGATTCTGATTGGATGTATCAGCTGAAATATCATTGTTGGCATAATTGCGGGTATGTTGATTCCAGAAGGCGACAATTTCCTGAATTCGTATTTTCATCCAGTCTATTTCTCTATTACACTATTGATTTCTATTGTGCTTTCCTGTACTTATATCATTGTGAAAAATTGATTCAATGAAATAAAACTAATTATTTTTGAAATGGAGGGATGCGGATGAAACAACCAAAAAAACTTAGTATATTT
>Ga0129311_1001306_pt1 | contig 17914 bp, 13 predicted proteins | sample Go1ome_FD_94435 | JGI IMG/M metagenome (GOLD analysis project Ga0129311, IMG submission 94435) | Western lowland gorrila individual fecal microbial communities from Wisconsin, USA - Go1022B metagenome | ecosystem: Host-associated > Mammals > Digestive system > Large intestine > Fecal | place... | reverse complement strand
TCAGATGTACAGTAGCACGGAGTGAAAAAATGGAACTTTCGGTTGCAATCCAGGCAAAGGTGGAAGTTACCCCTTCAAACTGGAACTTTGGATTTCAACCGACCTCCCGGATCTGTGCACGTTGTTCTCGCCTCTTAAGCTAATGCCCCTGCATTCTCGTTTTTTCCTTGTTCTTTTTTCACCCCAATGCTAACATGACAAGTAAGAAACGGGTTTTTTACTGAGTAACTGTTCAGACCGGAAAAGGATGCTCGTTTCTTTTTTTATGTTCATAGCTTTCTATTTAGCTGGTTCCCTTTGAGCACAAACAATTGTGCTCTTTGACACCCCAATCCGTTTTTTTACCGTTAAAAACAACATATCTTCATTATGATGGAAGTAACTCGGATAATCAGCGGAGAAGAAGTGGCCGCTCGCTCCTCAAAGCCGGCCGATGGCCGGTGCTATTTGCAAGATCCAGAAAAAGCGAGCCATACAAGGTGTGATCCGCCAATCAAAAGGTCTGTAGCCTGTCTATTACCCACTTCGCGAAAAAGTAAAAAATATGAACAAGCCCCACAAACGTGATGTTTTCAACATTTGTGGGGCTTGGGCGTTTTATCAGCTGTCAAAGGCCAGATTATAAGACTCTTTTGCATCTCATAAGAAAAATTTCATAACGAAATGGAATGCTTATGAGCTTTGAAAACTCACTTTTAGCAGGAGTCGTTTGAGTCAGATAATTATATAAGCTCGATCTCAAATAACCTTGCGCACGCTTCCTGTGGCAAATGTACATAAAGAGTTCCTTCTTTTAAGGAATAATCACAATCACAGCTACTCGGATACAGCACCTTTGCTTTCGCAGATTCCGAAAGATTCAGACAGGACAAATCAATCTCCGCATTTTGCGTTTTCACAGCGAAAACGGCCAAATATGCCATTTTCTCATCTCTTAAACCATAAGCAAGCACTTCCGATTGCACATTGTGAAGTCCCAATGGCCAGAACGGTACCATCTGCGGCAAATCTTTTCGGATTTTTCCCTTATACAAAGAAATGCCCTCTTTCATTAACTGCAGATTATCTTCAGACATATTCCAGACAAGTCCGCTCACATAAGGCCGAAGCAGCAGCCCGTTTACAACATTATAAACTACGTGTTCCCGCTCATTCACATACGGATACACCCACATTCCAGCCTGTTCCGGAGTAACCGCTGACGCTACATTAGCCGCTATATAGGAATTGGTAATATAATCTGTTTGATCACTAGTTGACTGGAGACTATGAAAAGCCAGAATACCATAATCCATCCGTTGTGCGCCAGAACTGCACGCTTCCACCACAAGCCCCGGGTGCTTGTTGTAGATTTCACGGATCCAATCATAAAATGCACGATAATGTTCCAACATCGCATCTCCGACGCTGTCCGTATTCAAATCGCTCCCAGGTCCCGTCGTAACATTGTAATCCATCTTGAAGAATTCTACTCCATATTCTTCAATCAGGCGATCCACAACTCCCATGCAGTATTTCCTTACCTCAGGATTCCGAAAATCCAAAAGATATCGTTTATTATCAATTCTCCGCTTTCCGTGAGTGCAGATAAACCAGTCATCCGGCAAATTCTTTGCCAGCTCGCAGGCAACCCCCATAACCTCAATTTCCAGCCAGAGCCCCATCCTCATACCCTTTGCTCGAGCATAATCGGCAACACTTCGTATACCATGTGGGAACCTCTCTGTCGATTCTTTCCATTCACCAACTCTATCCCACCAAGGTCCCTTATCATACCAACCACAATCCATACAGTAGTACTCGCAGCCCAATTCTGCCGCAAGATCAATGATTTTCTTCTCCTTCTCTTCTGTTGGATCTCCCATAAGGCAGTTCATGTAGTCATTGAAAATGACGTTGCATCCCACATTGTCCTGATTCGGCCTACGGATTTTTCTGCGATACCTGGTAAACGCCGCCAAAGCTTCCGAGGTGCCGCCAATACAAACGCCAAACGAGGCTGGCACCGTAGTAAAACTCTCTCCTGGTTGAAGATTTTTCCACCACTGCGTCTCATCATTCGGCCCCATCAATGTAATATACAGATTTCTTCCAACATCTGACCCTAATTCAATCTGCCAGGAACCGGAATGCTCGATTTCATAATAACTGATCTCATGGGTTTCACGATTAACGCACATTCCCATCGGCAAGTGTTCACATGAAGACCAAGATCCCATATTCTCATAATGGTACCGATTATTGCTTGTATCTGGCAGATTATATCCTTCAATCGGCATTGCGGAGAGCCCAAGATCACGGATGTCATCCCGCTTCCACTGTGCTTCGCTAGCCCAACTGTTATATGGTACATAAAGATCTGTTTTGTCCGAGTAAATGCCCTCACCATTTTTGGAAAGACCACCATAATAAAAGGATGATACATATTCCAACCCGAGTGGCTCTATGCCATCATTCCGAAGAGTAGTCTGAACGCGAACCATGGCAACCTCATCGAAAAATCTCATCTGATATTCCGCATGAAGTTTGTGTTCCGACTCCATTACAATCGTCAAAAGTCGTCCATTTTCACATTTTTCCACTTTATGATTCAAATATCGAAATCTTGTCGACTCACTCCCCACATTGTGCTTATACGCATGCACGTCCGTTGTTCCTTCTCCTGTCAGATGCACGCAAAGCACCTGATGAAGTCTCGGCACCATGCAGCCACCCTGCTCCAATCTTTTTAACTCTGATTCTGTGTTTTCTGTTCCCAGTGCACTTTCTGCAGAAAAATCAACCAGTTCTACGGTCTTGTCTTCGTTAATCCGAAAACACACCCGCATCCCAGCCTCTTTCATCTCTATTAATCCCATAGTTTCTCCATTTTTCGTAGTCTGTTTGCCATATAGAATCTTTGTGTAACCAACAGTAATACAAAAACAGCCCGGTTCCACCCTCAGCAGATAGGAACCGGGCTAATCTTTTCGTGTTTGAAAAGCTTATTTTCCAAACACCTCTTCCCACTTGTCTTCCTTTACATAAACGGGGATCACATCCAGAGGTGCATTTTCCTCCATGCGCTTTCCACCTTCCAGAACCTCTCCTCGTTTTGTACCTTCCTCCGTGATCTTCACCCGGATCCATCGGCTTCCCTCCGGAAGGTACACCGTGCGGCTCCTCTTCTCTGCATAAAGCACCGGGCATACAAGAAGATTTTCTCCGAGGAAGAACTCATCCTCCACTTTCCACGTCTCCGGATCCTCCGGAAACTGATAGAACAGCGTGCGGATCATAGGCGTTCCCTTTTGATGAGCTTCCTCTGCTGTTTTCGCGACATACCCGCGAATGCTCTCACGAAACCGGATATACCGGCTCATAATTTCACATGCCGCTTCTCCGTATGACCACACCTCATTTGCTGCTCCGCTCGGACAGGATCCGCCGCCGGTTTCTCCCAAAGGCTCCAGCATCGGCTCACGGCATCCGTGCAGACGCATCACAGGGCAGAAGGTTCCGTACTCAAACCACCGGATCAAGCACTCCACAAACGCGGGATCATGGATATTTCCTCCATGAAAACCGCCGATGTCTGTTGTCCACCACGGAATCCCCGCCATACCGATATTCAGACCAGCCGTAAACTGATTCCGCAATGACAGAAAACTCGAATCGATGTCTCCGCTCCAGACCAGTGCCCCGTACCGCTGGCTCCCCGCCCAAGCGCTGCGCACAAGGTTCATGACCTCCTTTTCTCCATCCTGCTTCATTCCTTCACAGGCCATTCGGGAATACTCTCTCGGATAGAGATTTCCCACTTCAAGATCTGCTCCAGCCTCATAGTGATAATTGTCATACTCGTATTTCGTGTATTCCGGTTCTGCCTCATCCAGCCAGAAAACGCGGATACCGTATTTGGAGTAATTCTCCTTCAGCTTATTCCAGACATACGCTCTTGCGTCGGGATTCGTCATATCAACGAATGCAGTCCTTCCAAGATGAGAGAGACGGTTCCCTTCTTCGGTCGCAGCAAGATATCCCCTGTCCCGAATCTCTTCGTAGTTGACGCTCCCTTCTTCCACGGTCGGCCACACCGAAACCATCAGCTCCATTCCCATTTCATGAAGCTCCTTCACCATGGCTTCCGGATCCGGGAAATACTCCGGATCGAAACACCAGTCGCCCTGGTGAGGCCAGTGGAAATAATCGATGACAATCACCGAGACCGGAAGCCCGCGGCGCTTGTACTCTCTGGCAACAGAAAGCAGCTCTTCCTGAGTCTGATAGCGCAGCTTGCACTGCCAGAATCCGGTTCCATAGGCAGGCATCTCCGGTGCCTTTCCGACGACATCGGCATACTGCTCCTCAATCTCGGCAGGCGTATTTCCCGCACAGATCCAGTAATCCATCTGCTTTGTTGATTCCATGTGCCACTCCGTGAGATTGGCACCGAACATCACCTTTCCGACACCCGGATTGTTCCAGAACAGTCCGTACCCCGCACTGGAGAGAACGAACGGTACCGATACCTGAGAATTCCGCTGCGCCAGTTCTATGATGCAGCCCTTCAGATCCAGATTCGGCTGCTGATACTGTCCCATTCCGTACAGCTTCTCGTCCTGTGCCTCGAACCGGACTGTCAGTGCAACATTATCTGTCCCGCGAATGGCATGATACATTCTTGGATCCAGCTCCAGCGCACTGCTGAAGCCTTCATTGTTCCTGCGGAAGCGGTTCCTGTCATATTCCTCAAGAATCATTTTTCCTTCTGCATTGAAAAAGCGAAGCTTCCCCGTGGAAAGAATTTTGCAGGTGATCTCCCCGTTTGCAATCTCTGCATACTCTCCGTCGATGGAGATTCTGGCCGCCGTCTCTTTCTTTTCTCCGTGAAGGCCGTAATTCAGATCACGGATTCTTCCTGTCGTTGTGCTGCGAACACGCAGACCATTACCCCAGCCTTCAATGCATAAAAGCTCTCGGTCACATCTGCGATAGAGTTTTCCATTTTCCTGATAGATCATAGCTTAACCTTTCTGTCCTTATTCTTAACCCATTTCCATTTATCCCTTTACCGCTCCAATCATCATTCCAGACACAAAATACTTCTGAATAAACGGATAAATAAGCAGCATCGGAATCATTGCAATAAACACTTTTGCAGAATCGAGCGATTTGTTAGATAAAGCACTCATCAACTTCATCTCATCCGGACTCATATTAGCAACACTTTGTGTGTTAACAACCATCTGCTGGATATATGTCTGAAGCGGATAATGCTTGTCGCTGCTTGAAAGAACCAGCCCCTGGAAAAATTCATTCCAATATCCCACGCTGGTAAACAATACCATGGTTGCAATCACCGGCTTAGAAACAGGAATAAAAATTTGAAACAGCACACGCCACGGTCCAGCACCATCTACTCTTGCCGCGTCCTCCAAATCTTCCGGAATTCCCCTGAAGAAATTAATGACAATGATCAAATTGAAGACCGGAAGAGAGCCACAGAGTATGAGTCCAACCACACTGTCCAACAACCGATAAGAAACCATGGTCATATACCACGGAATAGCTCCCGCATTGAATACCATGCAAAACAAAAGAATCCACATAATCGGATCATGCAATCGAAATTGTTTTGTTGTTTTGGATAATGGATATGCCATCAAACACAGTATAAATAACGTAAACAACGTACCAAATCCGGCTCTCAAAACCGAAACACCGAATGCATGAAAGAACGTAGAGTCTTTCATGATTTCACGGTATGCAATCGTGGAAAAGCCAACCGGATACAATGTCACCATTCCGGAATTAGCCGCTGTTTTATCAGAAATGGACACACAGAATGCATACCAGATTGGATACAGGCAGCTCAACGCCATTATTCCCAGAATCACAAAAAGAACAGCTGTAAAGATTCTGGAAACGATAGATTTATGTTCCACCATCCGGAGTCCATTATCACTTTCGCCCATTATATGCCTCCTTGTACTCGCTAATTATTAATTCGGTAATGCTTCTCAAACTCGCAGTAATCTTCAGAACACCTTATAATCAGCTGCTTTATAGGCAATAAGGTAAGATACCGCAATCAATATAAAACTGATCACTGATTTAAACAGACCTGCTGTGGTTGCCAGCGAGAATTGCAGATTTACCAGTCCGATGCGATACACCCAAGTATCAATGATATCCCCCGTGGAATATACCATCGGATTATACAGATTGAATATCTGATCAAATCCGGCATTCAAAGCATTTCCCATTCCCAGAACAGTCATGACCACGATGGTCGGGACGATACCAGGAATCGTAATATGCCAAATTCTCTTGAATCTTCCGCACCCATCAATTGCTGCCGCTTCATACAGTGTCGGATCAATTCCCGTCAGTGCTGCCAGATAAATAACTGCGTTAAAACCAAATTCTTTCCAGACATCCGAACCAATTGCCAAGCCTCGGAAGTATTTCGATTCTGAGAAGAAAATCAAAGGCGTTCCACCAAAAAGTCCACGGATCTGATTGACAATTCCATCACTTCCGAAAATGTTCAAAATAACGCTTGCCAGAATAACCCAAGAAAGAAAATGCGGAAGATATACTGCCGTCTGAACAATCTTCTTGTATCTTAAAGATTTTACTTCATTAAGCATCAACGCAAAAAGAACCGGCACAACAATATTAAAAATGATCTTCATTCCAGCAATGATGAACGTATTGACAATAACACGCTTAGCATCTGCTAATTCAAACAAATATTTAAAATTATCCAGTCCTACCAACTGTGATTTCCACATTCCAAGGCCCGGATTATAATCTTCGAACGCAAGGATAATCCCTCTCATCGGGACGATGGAGAAAAAAAAGATCCATAACAATCCCGGCAGGCACATCAGAAAATAATTGTATTCCAGAATTTTGTGAGAACGCGACACTGCGATGTCAGCCTTTTTAGCAGTTTTTTTGTCGCCGTTTTCTTTTTTATTTCGGATTGAAACTGAACCAGTTTTCATACCAGTTCCTCCTCATACTTTGCATATCCATTATGTCTTTTGCTATTTCAAAAAATATGAGCGGCCTCTTATGAGGCCGCCCTACCCTGCAGGAAAGACTTATTCTGCATCCGCCATTGCCTGCACTTCTGCAGTAATGTCGTTGCCGCCCTCTGATGTCCATTGATTCACATAGGTATCAAATGCGGAAATATCATCCTTGCCAGTGATAATGCGAAGTCCCATCTCCTTCTCTTTTGTCTCCAAATTTGCCCACTTCGTTTCCATTGTCGGAGTCTGACTGTAGCATACACTGTAAACGCTCTTGTCCTTCTGATTGGTTGCTGAAGGCTTTACGCCTGCCAGAATGGAATACAGGCGAGGGAAATTACTGTTCTCAATATCAAAGTTCTCAATAGAAAGCTCCTCGCTGTCTGGTACGTAATCATGAACACACTCAGTAACCGTAGAGCAGTCATTGTAAATCAGCTTATAAGGGCTGTCAGAACCAACGTTGTAATCCTCTGCCGTCTTTTTACCGTCCAAAACCTGCATCAGTGCATCATAGCTATACTCACACTCATTCAGCGCTCCCATCGAATTGCGAAGCGGATACCAATAAATAGAAGTGTTCTGTCCATATTGAGTGGTCAGCTTATTCTCATCACGAACCCATACGTTATTAATAATAAGACCAGCCTTTGCAACATCCTCGTCAATGTCCTTATTAAAAATACAATAGGAGGCTACCGGGCACTGTTCTCTGGTATTCCACTTGCCATCATCGGAACGAACAACATAAGACTGCCAGTTGGCAGTAGGATCATTTCGATATGCATCGGTAATGCCATATCCGATCTTCCACCATGCGCAAAAATACATACCAACGTTTCCTGCATTAATCTGCTCATCCTCGTTGTCGCGTACACCCATTTCCGGATCAATCAATCCCTCAGAGTACCAGTTTGCCAATCTTTCAAAAGCTTTGCGACTGTTTTCGGTATTAGTACCATATACAACAGTGCCGTCATCCTGCTTTACCCAATATCCCGGATATGCATCATATGCTGCAAATACAGGTTCAAAGCCGCAGTTTGCAACTCCTGCATTCAGAAAGCTACTATAAACACCGTTATTTTTATCCGGTCCTGCGATCGGGATAGTATTGTTTCCAGCCGGTTTTTTCTCTTTAAAGACCCTTGCGATATTCTCAATATCATCCAAGGTTTCCGGCTCTTCCAGACCATACTCATCCAACCAGTCTTTACGGACGTTAACCATAGATTCGCCAGACGCCGCTACATCTACTCCAACCGTGCAGACCTGTCTTCCGTTATACAGCGAATATGAATAAGCGGATCCGTCACCAGAATCCATGATTGCACGAACCTGTGCAGAAGCAACCTGCGGAAACAGATCTGTGAAATCATAAAGTTCTCCGGCCTTTGCCGCCGCCAGCATAGACTTGCGATCACACTGCATTCCATCCGGAAGCATGTTGCTGGCAATGCACATATTCACTTTCTGTGTGTAATCATTTCCTGTTGCTGCAGACCATTCCACCTGTACGTCAATGTTGAAGTTATCCTTCAGATAGCGGGTATAAACATTATCTTCATTGGTGTCTCCATCCGGAAAGGACATTGTCGGATAAGCCTGCTGTCCAATCTTGATTGTAACCGGAGAATCAAATTTCTGGAATGCTTCTTCATCGGATGCCTTCTCCGCATTTGTTCCAGCCTTTGCCGCCTCTTTGTTGGCGCTCTTTGCTTCTTCTGTCTGAACTGCCGTATTTTCGGTAGTTGCGTTTGCTGTAGTATCTGTCTGGCTGCTTCCACAGCCTGCCAGAGTAAGCAGCATGGCAGAGCTAAGTCCAAGCGCCATAAATTTCTGCATTTTCCTCTTCATGTTTCCCTCCTTATATCATGCGTTCTGCCCATATCGGGCATCTCTTTATAAATAATTTATACACATTGCACATGCCAAACAACTCACAGATGTCATGTAAATTTAGAACATATGTTATTATGTCCTTTGTTTTTCTCTGTTTCGCGTGTTTTATGTGCAATTCGCATCAATTCACACCCAATCAAAAAGACTTTTGTTCTGCATACTCTGAACAACTGTATCCAGTATCCTGTTGAAACAGTCTTGCGAAATACTTCGGCTCCTCATATCCCACCTTTTCTGCCAAATCCGCAATTCGTATCTGCGGCTCTTTTTGCAGGATTTCCTTTGCACGATCCATTCGTCCTCTCCGGACAAAATCATTGAACGTCTCTCCAGTTATCAAACGAAAATTTGTAGAAAAGTAGCTACGGCTCATATTTACCATTCCTGCAATTTCCCCCGAATTGTTCTTTTCTTCAATGTGCTCTTCCACATACGCCACAGCACTCAGAATACAAAAGGGAATATTCTGGTAGTCCTGCAGATGTTTTGCCTGTTCCCGTAGTGTCTCCCTTGTGTTCCGAAGCCAGCAAATTCCTTCGTTTTTATCATTGATCCATACATCTGACAATATGGTATGAAATTCTTCTCCTGTTTCCTGTGAAATCCATAAGAGCAGTCGTTCCAATTGTCTGACTGAAATATTCAGATTTTCCAGTTCTCTGATTCCCGAACGATATACACGTTCATCATAAATCCAGTAATTCGTACACCAAAATCGTCGAAGTTCCTCCATTTTTTCATAGGCTATTTCTGCATCTTGCCGCGATTCTGTATCTCCAATGGAAAGTCCACGTGTAATGGCGTCTTTTTTTTCATTTGTCTCTTTCAGAAGCTGTCCAATTCTGCCAAACACCTCATCCCCTACCATTTCCTCAAGCCGTAGTTTGGAAATATAATCCAGGACCCCAAAGCGAAGCGCATTCTGAACATTTTCAAAATCCTCATGAAATGTCAGGACAACATACTTTAAATTTGGATAAAGTTTTCGCGCCTCACAGATAAAGTCCATACCGGATAAAACGGGCATAGAAAGATCCACAAACGCCAGATCCACCTCATGTATTTTTAGGAAATCAAGGGCCAGCAATCCATTCGCAACATCTCCCACAACTTCAAGGCCGTATTTTTCCCACTGGACCATAGATATCAGACCGTTTCTTGCAAGCTTATCGTCATCAATAATTAAAACCTTGTACAAGTAACTTCTCCTCTCCCCCGAAATATTTTGTTTTTTAATCCAAGTGTTTTTCCGAATTCTCTAACGGTAAAATCATTTTCACACTTGTTCCTTTTCCAGTTTCACTGGAAATCCAGAATTCTGCACGTCCTTCATAATAGGACTCCAGATTCATCCGTACATAACGAAGCCCAATTCCACTGTTTTGCCTCTTTCCTGCTGCCACCGTTCCTCCCGGAATCACAAATCCAGGACCATCATCCCGGATTTCAATGTAAATTCCATTTTCCTTTTTGCTCATCGTCAACCATAAGTTACCGAATTCATTCATATTGTGACAGATCGCATTCTCTGCAAGCGGCTGCAATATAAGTCTGGCGCAAGGTTCCTGAAGCCACTCTCCTTCTTCAATACCGGAGTGTACTTCAAAATCATACCGCTTTTTCTGCAGACTTACATAAACATCAAAAGACTTCAGCTCCGTGGCAAACGTGGCTTTTTTTTCTGTTTTTCCAAGACTGTATCCCAAAATGAAATTCAGCTGATAAATATACTCTTCAATATCTCTCTGATGCGAGGCTGCGGCCATCCAATGAAGTGAATGAAGAGCGTTTAGCAAAAAGTGTGGATTGATCTGATAATACAGTTTTTCTAATTCCAGATTCTGCTTTTCATATTCACTCCTTCGGACATCTTCCAGAAGAAGTGCCACTCGTCTTTTCATTTCATTAAACCGTTCAAACAAGGAGTCAAATTCTTCCATGCCAAAATAGTGATCTACAGGCACGAGTTTCCCTTTGCCGGTTTCCTCCATCTCTTCTCCAAGTTGACGCACTGGGAAATAAATAAATCGCATCATTGTCACAACAATGATAACCACAATTGCAATTCCGATTAACATGATTAAGGCATAGTTCTGGAATTCTGCCCATTGCTGCTCCAGAAACAGGTCTCTTTTGACCAGCAATACATAATGAATTTTTCCACCAAGTCCATCCTGCACACAGTACACAAAGTTTTCTCCATTGCTTTGACAATTTCCCTTCTTCTGATTTAAATCAATCTCCATTCTCGTTCCAACAGACGGAACATCCGGATTCTGATAGCCAAGATTCCCAAGGACTTTCCCATTCTCATCGATTTGAAGGAAGGTATATGCCATATTACGTGTTCTCGCCTCAAGATTCTTGCGGACATCTTCACTGCTGCCCTCAACATAAATCAGGTACTCCTCCCCATCAAAATATACTTTCCGAATGATCGAAACCACCGGGATATGGAGATACTCATTCAATGGTTCATGGAGGCTTTGATAAGAAACTTCATTGATTGATACTGCGGTCTGAAATGACGATGGTTCTTCCTCTCTGACAGGATAACAGCTCAGAACCATCGTTTCCTTGTCCTGATCCCCCGTGCGATAGTAACAAGCCATCGTTCCATAATCATAATTAAAAATCACCGAACTTATCGTCGTCTGTAATTGTGTTGTCTGATGAATTTTATCGTACCGATCTTTTGCTGTCAGAAAGCTTTCGAATGTATTTCCAATTACACTATTATTGGTCATCTGCTGAGAAATTTTAAGAAGAGATGTGTACTGCCGCTCCATAGCTAAAGTAACTGCCAGTGTGTCTGCTTCCAGTTGTTTTTCCATTTCTTCTTGATTTTTGCAATAACTCTGCATAAATAGCAGAACAACAAATGCAAACCATAAAAGGACGGAGACCACCATAATTGCCAGTACCCGTCCTTTCAGTGAATGTACGCAAAGACAGCTTTTTCTTTTTGCTGCTAAAGCTTCTTGTTTCCGGTCATTCTTTAGTTTTCTCATGCTATTTCCAACTCTGTATAGTTGTTTCAACTGTGTCTTTTCGTAGAATTCCAGAGAAATCTCCGTCCAGATATGCCGCATAGCGATCAGACGTCTCCAGAGGTACAACCGTAACTTTTACTATATGTGGTTCTTCCTCTTCCTTCTGTAACTTATCATTAAATTCCTTATACCGGTATGTAATATCCAGAATGGGCTTTCCCTTCACCTGCGTCGGCTTTTCTACATTAAAAACTGTCATTCCGATAAGTTCCTGGTATTTTGGTAGAAATTCCTCCTGCGGCATTATCTCTTCCCCACAAATAGCAGATCCATCTTCCTGAATTTGCCAGGTTTTCTCCGTTCCTTCACATGCTACTGTCACACTCTCCAGATCTGTAAGACTGACCAACCAGATATACGATGCCCTCAGATTCATCACGGAAAGATTCAATACTTTTTCCGCCCACTCTTTTTGAACCAGATATAAAGCAGGGTCGTCATCTATCATCAAATCATATCCATCTTCCTCTTCTTTCCCAATTCGAATCTCATGGGTTTCTCCGTTCATAGAATAGGAGACTTTACAGCAGGCGTCGCCTGCAAGCCCAACTTCTCTGATAAGGCCCTCGCTGCACACCTCTGTTCTTACTTTTTCTACCTGCAACGCTCCCAAAAGATCATACAGTGAGACACTTCCTGTATCAGCATTGGTTTCTCCCAGAAGTGCCTCCGCACGAACCGGTTCTACCATAAGATACCCAGAGGTCACTTCGGCATCCGGCACAATTTGAATATCCTCTTCAACAGTTTCTCCACTGATTTTCAGATACTCAAATTCGTCGTTTGCATATCCTTCAGAATACTTTTGAGGAATAGAAATAAGTGTCTTTTTATAAAATGCTGTTCTTCCTTCCAGAAGCTCTTTGGGAAAAGAATCTAATATCAAAACCTCCCCATCCCGCAGAGCATAATAGGAATTATCTCGACCTGCAACAGCTGTGCCAATCTGTAGTTTAAGATGATTCCCATCCTTCTGCGTAATCACTGCACTGGTTATGCCATCCGCTACTGCATCGTTCCTTTGTGAGACCTTGTCCTCTCTATCGACTATTTTCAAACCATACTGTTCCAGATCCGTCTGTTCCCCAAGGTTCCGAACAACGGAAAGATTTTCCAGTTCCTTAATAACCCTTTCTTTGACTCCGTTTTCAATTCTACTCTCTTCCAGATCAATAATACGGCATTCTTCCCCATCAACCTGAATTTCGAGTTTTTTTCTATCGTCACCGTATTCCACACATATACTGTTAATATTATTCAGAACCAGATCCGGATTTGTCTCTTTCTTCGTATCGCCATACTGGCTGCTTTTATTTGTTGCTTGCGGTGTTTGGGATGTAGTTTCCGATGCAGGTGTTGACTTCAGAAAAAGCCATGTTCCCAGAAGTCCTGTAAAAACGACAGCTCCCAATACTAATTGAACTCTTCCTTTTCCCATCTGGTGATCATCCTTTCTACCGCAAATCTACTGATTTTTTCTGCGAAAAAATACAACTGCTCCCGCAAAGAGAATTCCTGCTGGAATCAATATCGTAAAAATCCACAGCCCCACTGCGTTAATTGTCTGTCGCGATGCGGTAATATCCATCTCGTTCATAAGGATTTGTTCATTCTGAACAGCGGTAAACATCTTGGTATTACTTGCCACACGAAGCAGATCGCGAATATAGGACGCATTCGCAAAACTGTTGGAATCCAGATACGGAGATACAAGCGCCATGGACGATCCAAAAACAATGACATTTCGATATTCATTATTTTGATTTTTTCGATAAGCGTAGGCTGCAACAATTTGTTTGCCAGATGAATTTTCTCCATCCTGCACCTCGCAGGTGTCACCGGTTTCCCAAAGTGGAAACGTATAAATATCATTATTGCTCTCGAACAAGATTTCCAGCGGGCTTGCTGACGGAGCCACCAGATACATGTAATTGCCATCTGCAAGCACAGTTTGCGTACTTCTTACAAAAATCGAAGCAGGATCATTCAAAAACATTCTGGATTCATCTGTCTCCACAATCGTTCCATCTCCAATTTGAATTCCCCAATCTTCCAGAAACTGTTTCAACCTCGGAATATTTCCCTGTGACGGATAAGCCGAGAACAGAATGGTCCTCGCCCCTTCAGAATCATTGTCATTCATAAACCTGCGAAGCTGCTGAATCTCACCTTCTGTATAATCTGTTGTTGGAGTCGGAAGAAACAGGATGCTGGTATCCTCCGGAATAGAGTCTGTTAAAATGTTAATTTCCTTAATTTCAAAGGCATTTTTCTTCATCAGGCCATCGAAAGCCATGCGTGTAGAAGAGTTCAACATTTCCCCATGTCCCAATGCCACTGTGATAACCGGCACGTCTTCCATTGAAACATATGCGATTGCATTCGTGATTGATGATCCTGCTTGAGTATATGTAGATACCGTTCCTGTCTGTGTATTTTGTTCATTGACAAAAAGATCGTCAATTCCCAGTACTCTGTATCGAAGTGAGGATTGAACCAGTACACTTCCATCTGATAGCTGCTCTTCTGAATACTGATTTACAAACCCCGGGTTTTCCTCGGTGTCTATATATTCTACCCGAATATTTCGATTCCATTCCTGTATCCGATCAAGGAGATTGGATACCTGACTATAACTGATTCCATAGGAGGTATACAATTGATCTTCTCTTGCTCTTTCCTCACTTGCAATTACATAAATCTGGATATTCTGATCTATTGTAGTAAGATAATCTTTTTCTTCCTGGCTCAGCGTATTCACTCCCGTTGCAGTAAGATCTATATTCACAGAAGGATACCGTTCCGAAAGAAGACCGGCAATTGCATTAACCAGTATTACCGTTGCAATCAGCACAGTTGCTTTTCCTGCCATTGTGCTTCGGAATCGGAATGTTCCAATGCGTCTTGTCTCCAGCATGAGCGCTGACAAATATAAAAAGATCACACAAATTCCAACGAAATAAACAAGACTCTCTGCAGACAGTATTCCCCGAACCAGAATACCGTAACGACTATAAAAAGATATCTTCTCCACAATCCAACTTAACACCGGCTGATTCACGGCGTCCGCCATACTATTCATGTACATAAGAAAGACCGACACCGCAAACGTAGCAATAGCTGCAACAACCTGACTGGATGTAAGACCAGAAATAAAAATACCAATTGCAATCATCGCTCCGCCATAACAAAGTGTTCCTATATAGTTTCCAAGAATCAATCCCATAGGAGGATTGGCAAAGCTTGTCATTGCAAATGCTGGAAGAAGTCCCAGTGTCGATGCAAGCAAAAAAATGGAAAAACATGCCGCAAACTTTCCACTCACAATTTCCAGTACACTGACTGGAGCTGTCAGAAGAGCTTGATCCGTATGATTTCTTTTTTCTTCTGCCAACGAGCGCATCGTCAATATCGGAATCAACATCATGTCAAAAGAGAACAACATCGTATATACAGCAGTGACATAACTACTGGAACCACTCATCATCACTTGGTAATAGAAAAAGCCATATAATGCAGTGATAGCCGACACAAAAACATATCCAAGCGGCGCCTGAAACCATGACCGCAGTTCTCTGAAACAAATTGCCTTCATAAATACCTTCCCTGCCACAACTCTTCTGCAGCATCTTGCATTTTCTTTTTTGATTTCAATATCCTTTTACGAACATTCGCTGCCATCCGAAGTCAACTGAATAAATCGTTCTTCCATAGACATTCTGTTTTCTCTCATTTCCAAAATCGGCCATCCATTTATTGCGGCCAACGCAGAAATCTCATGTCGAATATCTGTTCTGCCTATGGTTACAACATGATATCTGTTTGTATCGGGATAATCCGCCGGACTTGACTCTACAATTCTTACATTTGCAATCTGAGAAATTGCCTTACATATCAGATCTTTTTCTCCTTCAAGAGCAACAAAAATATCTTCTCCACCCTTATTTTCGTGAAGAACAGCCTCCATTTTCTCATCTAACACAATTTTTCCATGCTGCAGGATCATCATTCTCTCACAAACAGCTTGCACTTCCGGAAGAATATGTGTACTTAGCAAGATTGTATGCTTTTGTCCCAACCTGCTAATCAGTCCCCGGATTTCGACAATTTGCCGGGGATCCAGTCCCGCCGTCGGCTCATCAAGAATCAAAATTGGCGGATTCCCTATCATAGAATAAGCAATCCCAACCCGCTGTCGATAGCCTTTAGACAAATGTCCGATAATCCGATCGGCAACTCTCTCAATACCGCTCTCCTTCATTACCGTATAAAGATGTTCTGCCTTATTCTTCAGGTGAATGTGTTTCAAATCATATATGAATGAAAGATAATCCTTTACTGTCATTTCCGGATAAAGTGGCGGAATCTCCGGCAGATACCCAATCTGCCGGCGACATTCCATCGGATTCTGCGTCATTTGTATTCCATTCACAGAAACCTCACCACTTGTCATGGCGAGATATCCGGTCAGCATATTCATAGTTGTAGATTTTCCTGCACCGTTCAATCCCAAAAAGCCAACAATTTCCCCATCATGAACAGTAAAACTGATGTTGTCCACTGCTGTAAAATTTCCATATTTTTTGCACAGATGTTGTACTTCAATCATTCAGATTTCTCCTATACCAATAGTTATTATTATATTGTTTAGCTATTAATCTGTTTTCTTTTTCATTTTTCCTTCTGCTTTGGTTATTTTGTACAATATAAGCTCACAGAAATCGTAAAATTATTCAAACTACCCGTCAACAGACAATTGTTTGAGCCTTTTCAAACAATTGTATTCTCAAAAGTTCTCTGCTGTCATTCTCCAGGAATCTCTCAGCCACCTCTTGTACATTCCTATATAATAGCATTATATCCATCCTAATCCTTCAGAAAGGCACTTTTATGAATCCAACATCTTACTTCTGGAAAGAGATCCATGATCTTCCTGCCGGGATTGGCTTTGGATTGTTTTCTTCCCGGCATTTCGCTGCTGTGCTTTGCTGCGGATTGGGAGTTGCGTTTGCACTTGGGCTTTTTCTGAAATGCAGCAAAAAGAGACAGGACGTCTTGCTAAAAGCAACTGCCCTGTCTCTTCTTGCCGGAAATCTTCTCCGGGATCTTTTTCTGTTTTCTGTTCACCGCATGAGTCTGGCCTACCTGCCGTTTCACCTGTGCAGCTTCGCCATTTTCGTCTATCTGCTGCAGGCATTTCTGCCGGAGCGGTTTCTCCCTTTTCGGAGGGCTCTCGGTGAAATCGGGCTTGTACTGCTGATGCCCGGAACAATCTGTGCACTGATCTTCCCGGACTGGACCGCATACCCGCTCTGGAATTTCATGTGCATCCACAGCTTCGTCTGGCATGCAGTGCTGGTATTTTACCCGCTTGCTCTTTTTCTTTCCGGCAGGCTTCGTCCCACCATCCGTCACCTGTGGTATCCCGTTCTGTATCTTGGCATCATCGTGCCGCCGACGGCAGTCTTCAATCACTTCACCGGCTGCAACTATCTTTTCATCATGACCCCACTGAAGGGGACGCCGCTCGAGCTGCTCTATTCCCGGATGGGAGCTTGCTGGAGGATCGGCTATGCGCTTCTTGTCCTTGCGGTGATTCTCCTGATGTACCTGCTTCTTTGGATCGGTCAGCGCCTGTCTCGTGCTTCTGTTTCCAGGGTAGAAATGAAATAAGTATGGTCAAATGCCGGCAATTCGGAAACTATAAGTGACTTTCATCATACGTGTGCAGCAGGTCTGCCTCATTCTCCTGCCGGAAGGCTCTGGCCGAGATATTTCTCTGCAAGATCCTGCAGTTTCTGGTATTCCTCCGGAGTCAGCTCCTCTGCAGCAGATTTTGCCGCTTCCTGTACGTTGCCCTGCAGCACCTGGCCGGTAATTTCCGTCACCGCCTTGCTGTCCATGTGATTCTCCACGATGCCGGTCAGGGTTTCC
>Ga0129311_1001304_pt1 | contig 17928 bp, 16 predicted proteins | sample Go1ome_FD_94435 | JGI IMG/M metagenome (GOLD analysis project Ga0129311, IMG submission 94435) | Western lowland gorrila individual fecal microbial communities from Wisconsin, USA - Go1022B metagenome | ecosystem: Host-associated > Mammals > Digestive system > Large intestine > Fecal | place... | reverse complement strand
TTTTTCAATCGTGATATCATCACTTGTCATACCAATCATATACGGGATGTTATGAATTCTGCCATTCTTTGCGGCAACATCCATATCCTCCTGCAGAAGATATCCATCATTCACAGGACCAAATGCAAGTCCACCACATTCTTTATATAACTCTGGTAAAATGGAAACAAATTTATTTGCATCCAGTTTTCTAAGTGCATTAACATTTTTCACTTTGCACAACTTACGAATCACATCTCCTGTATGATATGCATCACTCATTTTTTTTGTACGTGTGATGCCATTTTCAACACCTGCACCTGATTGGAAAATCGCACTGTGGATCAAACCTTTCGTTAAAGGTGAAGTAATCAATGCCTGTGTGCTCATTGCACCCGCAGACTGGCCAAATACCGTAATTCTATTACGATCCCCATGGAATGCATCAATATTGTCATACACCCACTGCAAAGCCATAATTTGATCTAATAAACCATAGTTTCCAGTTGTATGGAATGTATTTTCTTTTGTTAAGACAGGATCTGCATAAAATCCGAATACACCCACACGATAATTTACAGTCACAAGGATAACATCATGAGATGCATATTTTTCTCCATCAAATTCCATTTCTGAAGAAAAGCCATGATCAAATGCACCTCCATGGATCCAGAATGCGACTGGAAACTTTCCTTCTTTTTTTGGTGCCCAGATATTCAGGTACAAGCAGTCTTCACTTTGTGGAGGCAATGGATACTTTGGATCGGTATAGAATTCTTTTCCATAGAAACCTTCCGTAGGATCTTGTTGCGGACATTGGCTTTTGAATTCTAACGCTTCATAAATACCATCCCATTTTGCTTTTTTCATTGGTACTTTAAATCTTCTATCTCCTACAGGAGCTTCCGCATATGGTACACCTCTAAAGATCATAGAATTGACTTTAGATTCACCTTCTAATAATCCGAGTTTTGTTTTTACTTGTATTGTTTTCATAGCAACCTCTAAAAAAAGAACTCATTCATTTGACTTCTTTTACATCCGCAAAGTCAAAGAATGAATTCTTCATAAGATCAAGTGTCATTTGTTTTGTTTCTTCAACACTTTTCGCACCACCAATTTCGTTGACAAACATACGAACATTAAACGCCAAAGATTCTGCATCATATCGTGCCAATAATTCATTTGAATATTGAGGAAGAAAGTTCTCTTTACGATATTTTTCCAGAAATTTCATGACTAATATTCTTAAGTTATCACGAATCATATCTTCAAAGCTATTCTGCCCCGTTACGTGATACGCAATACGGTAGAACTGTTTATTTTGAATGAGAACTTCAAGCGCAGCTGTCAGAGCTTTTTCGAAATCGCCACTTTCTACATAGTCTTTTGTATTTTCAACAATGTCATGATATACGATCCAATTCAAACAGTCATATTTATCACTGAAATAATTGTAGAATGTAGCACGAATCACTCCCGTTGCATCACAGATTTGTTTGATTGTAATCTTTTCAAACATGTGACGCAGCATCAGGCTTCTTAAGTTCTCTGCTAAAGATATTTTCATGAGATTTTTATGATATTCCATAATTACCTCATCACTATATAAGTAGTTATCAAATAAATGCCGAAGAATACCATTAGAATTCCACCAATTAATCTGATGATTCTTTGATACTTCGCACCACAATTATACCCTATTAACAGTGCAGTTAACACAGCTAAAAAAGTAATTACAAAAGAAATAATCAATGCATTGATGGCATGTACTGCTAAAAATCCATACGCTGCACCAACAAAAAATACATCAATACTTGTGATCAAAGCTTGTTTCAATAACACTTTTGAATCAAAACTGTCATCGAGTTTTTCTTCAAAATCTTTATTTAATAATGCTTTTGTTGAAATCATTGTTCCAATAATCAAAATAATCAGACAAGCAATTGCGATTTCAATTTTCACTTTTTCAATGCTGATCATAAATGGTTTACTGCACACAAATCCAAGCATAAACATTCCCATCGCAACAATTGCAAATTCTAATGCATATGCAGAAATTTTCTTCATGTTCATGTTTCTTAATTGTGCACCTTTGTTCATCATCAGCACAAAACTATCAATCGATAATCCAAAAAAAATCATTATCTCCTTCCACATGTTTTCTCTCCTTTATTCGCATTCCTATTTTACATAAAGAATCAAATAATTGTGATATACAATCCTGTACTTTTGTTCAATTCAAAAAAAAGACCTGACTAAGCAGATCTTCTGGGAGGGAAAGAAATTATTCTTCTTGAAAACAATTATATATTACACAGTAGTTGTGAGAAATATATGTGTAATTTGTGAAAGTCTTGTGAAAGTAGTTACTTAACAATGATTCCTAACAGTTGTGCTAAAGCAATTGCCTGTTCACGATTGACAATCATTCCTTTTAAGTTTTCTGGCTGTGTTGCGATACTTGAAATGTCACTAGAAGACACATCAATTCCTGCAAGTTTTGTCTGGTTAAATTCACTGGAAATAAAATCACAATCTTTGATATTGATATCTTTAAACTTTACATTATAGAAAGAAGTTTCCTGAAAACACATTTGTTTCCATTCTACACTTTTCCATGTTGTCTGATTCAGATTTGCTAACAAAGCAAGAGAATCATGCATTGTTATATCAGTAAACGAACAGTCTGAAAAATCAATCCCTGTCATCCTGCAATTGCGAAAGATACATCTTCGAAAAACAGACTCACTGAAACAAGCATTCGATAAATCACAATGATCAAAAATCACATCTGCGAATAAACAAGAAATCATTTTTGTATGAATGGATACATTTTTAAATTCACACTCAAAAAATTCATATTGGTACAAATCATTTGTAATACTGTCATCACTAAAACATGCATTATCCATGCGCTCATCAATTTCTTTACAGTCACAAAGAACACATTCTTGTGAATACTTCGGTAATACTGGTTTTTTCATTTTGCATTATCCTTATCAATTGCTTCACTTGTAAATAACATACATTCAATCCCCTAAACTCACAAAAAGAGTACACCTCAGTATACTCCTAATCATCACGCATTTTCTTGCATTTTAATTGTTCCATCATTCTTCCAGATACTATTTTCAGGAACAACACCTCTTACACAGCTAGTAGGATAAACTCTGCTATTTCTACCAATCACTGTACCAGGATTTAATACACTATTACATCCAACTTCAACATGATCTCCTAACATAGCACCAAACTTCTTTAAGCCTGTTTCCATTTCTTCATGATGAATTCTATCATGTACAACAACTAGATTTTTATCACTCTTTACATTAGAAGTAATCGCACCAGCACCAGTATGTGCATAATAACCAAGAATGGAATCCCCAACATAGTTGTAATGTGGTGTCTGCACATGATCAAATAAAATGACATTTTTTAATTCACAGCTGTTTCCAACAACACAATCTTCTCCAACCAAAGCAGAGCCACGAATAAATGCACAATGTCTAACTTCAGTATTCGCACCAATAATACAAGGTGCACCCAAATATGCAGACGCAAATACATGTGCCGTTTTATGTACCCATACATGTTCTTTCACTTCGTCATATTCATCTTTTGGCAATTGAGAACCAATTTCAACAATCATGTCTTTGATTCCTTTTAATGCTTCCCATGGATATGTAAACTTAGATAAGTAATCTTTTGCCAGTGTGTGATCTAAATCGTATAAATCGTTTATTGTGTACATACATTTTCCTTCTTTCTATTCTTCTACATCTTCGTTGTATGTATTTTCATCCGTATCATTATAGTCCTGATTTTCATCATCTTCACTATAATTTTGATCATACGATGGTTCTTCGAACTCATTAGAATCTTCTACTGGTTCATCATACTCATCGTTTTCGTAGTAAGAATTTTGATATGTTTGTGTGTTTGTTGAAATATGATCTGCAGAATAATCTGTCGTAATTTTACCTTCTGGCAATTCTTCCTGTGTAATTGTTTCGCCATCCATGACTTTTTGAATTTCATTTCTTACAAATTCAATCTGGTTATCATATGGATACACAACAGATAAATATTGACCTGTTGCAGAAGCACAGATTTCCATACCTGTTTCACCACCAACATGATAATTCACAATATTCCATTCAATTCCTTCATCTAATTGCTTATTAATCAAAGCCCAAATAGAATTCATAGATATATTTGTTAAGAACATCCCATTCATACCATCAATAATAGAATTAATCTGCATCATGATATCTGGTGAGCATAGTTTTTCAATGATTGCACGCATAACGATTTGCTGATGCATATTTCTACCAAAATCACCATCTGGCAAATTCTGTCTTTCTCGAACATACATCAAAGCACCAGCACCATCCAAGCCAATTGTACCTTCTGGAAAGTATTGACCATCAATTGCGGTAAACGCATATGGATTATCAATCGTAACACCTTTCAAAGCTTGTATAATAACCATAAACGTATCAAAATTCACAATCATATAGTTTGGAATTTCTATTCCATAAATATTACCCAATCCCTTTAATGTATTATCAATTCCAACAAGTCCTAAATGTGTCAGTTTATCTCTCTTATCATTATAGTAAGGATTCTTTACCCAGGAGTCTCTTGGCAAATTAGAAATAATGATCTGGTGTGTATTTGGATTCACCGTAACCGTCATATTTACATCTGTTCTTCCCTGTAAAGATAATGAGCCTGTTGTATCATTTCCACCAAAGAAGATCGTAAATGGTTTTCTTGTCATATCTACCGCAACTGTATCAGAAGCAGATGCATCAATTGGACGATCAAATGAATACAGAATCTTCGTGTCTGTTTCAAAATTTTCAAATCCTTGAATATCTGAAATGGTTCCCGCTAAAGCTTCCGACATAATCAAAATATCTGTATGGTTATCATAGAATGCCTGCACTGCATCAGATATTGTATTTTTATCGATTGTCTGTACCTGTTTTCCGCACAGCTGTTTTAATTGTTTCAGTGCATACTGTTGATTTGAAGCATCAGTTTCAATTGTTGTGCCATATACCGCATCTGCGTAATCTTGCATATCAACATTTTTAAAATTTCCGTTACTATCCATCTCTGGTAATGTAATCACATTTCTAAAAGTATCAGGATATTGCGATTTATATTCATCCGTTAAAACATATAGATTAATTCTAACTTTATCTCCTAATGCACTTTCAAATAATTCAGTAATTTTATTTATATAGTAAGGTGTTAATACAGATACTAGTCCTAAACATAATGCAAGTGTACAGTTAATAAACTTCTGAATTCTATTTCTCGGAGAAAAAATAGCTGTAAAAATACCTGTTAGAAGTAATACACCTGCCAATAAAAACAGTACTAAAAATGACCATTTTTTTGGAAACATCGGTGCATTAAAAAGAACTAAGAACGTCGCTATGGCAGATATTACAAGCAACATCCAGTAAAATTGAGAAGATAGTCTTCTCTTTCTTTTTTTCTTTTTTCTTTTTACTGGTTGAATCATTTGTATATCTTCAACGTATTCTTCATTTCTGTGCTTATTGCGCATTATTATCCTCTTGAACTAGTTTTCCAATTAGAACATATCTACCATCACTTCTATCATAATTACATGTGCTTAACATAATCATACGATCTGTTGTTTCAATAGACTGCTCCGATGTAAATGTAGATGAACTTACAAAACGATTCACATATGACATGAAGTCGTTATCATCGCTAAAAGACGTACGGACATAATCATCTTGTCCATCTGTCACAATACCAGCAACTGGATATACATCATATGTCGCTGCTTCTGTATAGATATGAATCACTTTATGACCATCATAATACGAAGCATCTTTGTACTTTTCAATAGAAGCAAACATTGTCCCATTCTTCATATTATGCGCATATAGAATTGTATTCTTGTCACTGAAATCTCTATTGTTATTCACATCCATAAATACACAGCCTGAATTATTATATGTTCCATCAAATAAATGTTTTAAATAATATTCATTGTCTGTACCTTGTACAAATGGATAATCAACTGTACTGTCATCCAATCTGATCCATCCAACAAAGTCCCCATTGATGCCTTTCAATTTCTCCCAATCAAATAGAGGTGCAGTATCTTCTTCATTTGTATCTGGATTTTCTATTACAACTTCCGGTGTTAGCTTTTCATATGTCTCTTTACTTTCTTTATACTCATGTAATTCTTTATAAAGATTCCATCCAGAAAAACCAGCAATGACTAAACAAACTACAATGACGATATCTGATAAAATTCTTCCAAATTTTGTTAATTTTCTTTTTTTCTTTACCATAGACATTATTTTAAATGTAATCCAGCTATGATTCAAGGAAGCTTAAGAAAATCATAATAACTCCCTAAACAAACCATAAGCTATTTCACATTGCTTTCCTTTTCAATATAGATTGGTCTTCTCTTTGTTTCTAAGTACGTTTTAGAAAGATATTGTCCCAATATTCCAATACACAATAACTGAATGCCACCAATCAGCATAATAATACATACTAAAGATGGCCATCCACTCGTAGGATCACCAAAAATCAATGTACGGACTATAATAAAGATGATCATCAATAGCGCAATCATTGAAAACAATACACCAAAGATAGATGCAATCTGTAAAGGTTCCACACTAAACGCAGTGATTCCTTCAATGGAATACTTAAACAACTGCCAGAATGACCACTTTGTATTCCCCACAACTCTTTCCACATTCTCATAGGCAATCCATTTTGTACGAAACCCAATCCATCCAAAAATACCTTTTGAGAAACGATTATATTCACACATAGAGAGAATAGCATCCACCATCTGACGCGTCATCATGCGATAATCTCTAGCACCATCTACAATCTTAGAATCAGAAATGTGATTCATGAGTTTATAAAACAATCTCGCAAAGAATGAACGAATCACTGGTTCACCATTACGATTCACTCTACGCGTCGCAACACTGTCATACCCTTCATGTACGATTGTTTCATACATTTCTGGCAAAAGGGAAGGTGGATCCTGTAAATCTGCATCCATGATAACAACATAATCACCTTTACAACGTTTTAAGCCTGCATACATCGCTGCTTCTTTACCAAAATTTCTTGAAAAGGAAATATATTTGATTCTTTTATCTACTTCAGAATATTTTTTTATCACAGATAATGTAGAATCATTGGATCCATCATCAATGAAAAGATATTCAAACGCGACCTCTTCCATCTTCTCAGATACTTTTTTTATCTCTTCATAGAAAAAAGGAAGAGCCTGCTCTTCATTAAAACACGGAACGATAACGCTCAATATTTTCATACAAAACTCCTCCTGATTTTCTTATTTTTCTTCTTCTTGTTTTTGATTCAGTTTATTAACCATATACATCATTGTTTCTCCATTATTTTTTTCAAGCTCTGATGTATTGTTTGTATTTGATGGTTCTTCCTTTGTTCTTTCTTCTAATTCATGTTCTGTATATCCATAATCATCAAAATCAAAATCTGCTTTCTTTTCAGGTGCATAGATACTCTGAAGATACCATTTCAACATCTTTTTCTCATTCAATGTTTCTCCAACATGGAATGCCATTTTACAAATCCATTTCATTTTCTTGCCAAATGGAACATGTTCAGTGGAATGAGAACCTGTATGTTTTCTATATTTCATTAATGGTTCTGTCAAGAATTTAATATGTCCTGCTCTTTCCGCTAAAATACCAATCCATTGATCATGCATTGCCACTGTCTTAGGCATTGGGGTAATAAATGGAACCAGATCCTTCTTGAATGCCATACAGCTGCCTTGATATCCATTGATAAACAAATTCTTCCAGAAGCCAAGTTTTACATTTCGATCAGAAAACAAGTCTTTTCCTAAAGGATTCAAGTTATCATCCACATACTCACAATTATGCATTACAGTCAGAATTGTTTTATCTGAATTAAAAGCATCCATTACTTTCTTTACTTTATCATCTGCCCAGACATCATCTTGATCAGATAAGAAAATATAAGCGTTTGTACAATGTGTAATCGCATTTTCAAAGTTTGAGATAACACCTTTTTCTTCCCAATGATAGACTTTAATGATTTCATACTTATACACATATTCTTCAAGAATTTTTAGTGTATCATCTGTAGAATCATTGTAAGAAATAATCAACTCATCCATTTCATCTAACTGCTTCAAAATAGAATCCAGTTGTTCTCTTAAATATTTTCCACCATTATATACAGCCATCGCTACAGATATATTCATATCTTAGTCCTCCAGTTCTTTTATGCTCTGATCTAATTGTTGATCAATACAGTGTCTATCAAAATAGGCAAGAAATGTCTTTTTCACATTTTCTTTCATCATAAAATATTCTTCTTCAGATAAAGAAGTGATATTTTGAATCAATGCATCATTTACATTCAATCCAATCTTTTCTTTTTCAACAAGTGACAAAGAATCCCCTTTGATATTATTAATCATTGGTAACCCATAAGAAAGATAATCCAATGATTTCATTGTTAAGCCAACATACACACTATCTTTCATGATATTGAACCCAAAATGACAGTGTCTATAAATGTTTCTTTTCTTTTCTTCATCATAAACCAGACCATGATATGTATATGGGATGTGATGAATATCTAACTGTTGAAGAAATGCATCTTTATTTTCTCCATCTCCAATAATATCCAAGTGAACCTTTTTCAAAAGCATTGTATCTTTTAAAATTGATACTATTTTATCAATATCAATAATATGATTGATGGAACCACAATACAAGAAATTGATTTGTTCTTTCAAACTATCATATGTATCAATCATATGATTATCCTGTGATAAATAAATTGTTATCTGTTTCTTTGCATCAACATATTGCTTTAATGTGTCTCTGAATAGATTACATTCAAAAGAGACAAGATCACAATCATTTAAATATCGATTTCTCAATTTTGCCCATTGATTGAAAATACAAGAGCCAAGCTTTTTGATTTTATCAGATACAGGCAAACTTTCCGGCCACATATCTAACACATCAAACCATACCTTAACATTTTCATGTTTTCTTTTATACAAAGCAAATTGCTTCACCATACTATTTGGTGGAACCATGACATAAATCAGTGATACATCTGCATGTTTTTCTGCTTCTTCCACACACGCTTTCGCAAATTTCATATGCGAAGCAATTCTTGCATAAGAAAGATTCTTTTGATATTCACTGACATGAATATAATGTACATCTTCTCTTTTCTTTGTATAATATTGTTTTTTGACATGATCAAAATCCGCAAAATAAATCATGGTTTCATACCCATTTCTTTCTAATGCAGATTTTATGTATTGAATACGAATGTTATAGTCATCGTATGTATCAAATATCAATGCTTTTTTCATATCACTGCTTTCAATGTGTTTGCCATTGTCTTAATTTCATTTAAGAAACTAAAATTCTCAATGGATGCAAGATTATATTTCATCTTGTCCGGAAGTACTTCATGAATATACGCATCATCTGGATCTTTTGCTTTTGATAAGATTTCATCTTCATCCTTGTATTGAATGGATGCAACAGAAGTAATTCCTGCAGGCAATAGAAGTGTTGCATACATTTCATCACTATATGCATTTACATACTTCACCACTTCCGGTCGAGTACCAACAAATGTCATATCACCAGCTAAAACATTCAATAATTGAGGAATTTCATCTAAACGACAATGTCTGATTTTTTCTCCAACTTTTGTGATTCTAGAATCATTTCCAACAGTTACTAATGATCCCTTCTTTTCCGCATTCTCACACATCGTTCTAAATTTAAAAATACGAAACTGTTTTCCATACGTAGTTACACGTACCTGTCTAAAAAAGACAGGTCCTTTTGAATCCAGCTTGATCCAGATAGAAACGACTAAAAATACAGGAGAAAGAATCATTAAAAGAAGCAAGGACATCACAATATCAAATATTCTCTTCATTATTAAAGAACATGTTCTCTTCTTTAATAATTCATAATAAGGTTTCACCTTATCATTTCTCATATATTCAGGTAATTTGTCCCAGCTTCTCAATATCATAATAATTTCATTTCTTCTAATGTGTTTCTTAATGTTTGAACCACAATCTCAACATCTTCATCACTCAATAATGTATGTAATGGTAATGTAATTTCGTTGTGATATAAGCGATACGCATTTGGAAAATCTTTAATATCCCATCCAAATGCTTTATATCCACTCATCATTGGCAATGGTTTATAGTGGACATTTGTAGCCACACCATTTTCTGCCATTCTTGTAATAATTTCATTTCTTTGTTCCACAGAAATATCAGGAATACGAATCATATATAAATGCGCACTGGAATGATACACATCACTGACATGTTGAATATGTTCAATGTGCATTGCATCCATTGCTTCATCATACTTCTTCACAATTTCATATCTTCTTTGGATCAAAGAAGGATATCGTTTTAACTGAACAAGGCCAATCGCAGCCATAATATCTGTCATATTACATTTATACCATGGTCCAACAATATCATATTCCCACGCACCAGCTTTTGTTTTCGCTAACGCATCTTTGCTTTGACCATGTAAAGAATACAACTGATATAAATGATAGAGTTCTCCATCATCAATACCATCAATATGTTTCCATGTAGCACATCCACCTTCTGCAGTTGTCAGATTCTTAACCGCATGGAAAGAAAAGGAAGTAAAGTCTGCAAGATTTCCTACAGTTACGCCATTTCTACTTGCACCTAAAGCATGTGCACCATCTGCCACTACAATCACTCTGCCAATTGCTTTTTGAATATCATTCGTTGGATGAAATAAAGCTTTCTTTTTTTCTACAATTTTGTAAATCGTATCATAGTCGCAAGGCACCCCACCCAAATCTACTGGTACAATTGCCTTTGTTTTTTCTGTAATTGCATTTTCTAATGCCTGATAATCCATTTCAACACTGTCAATTTGAGAATCCACAAATTTAACAGTCGCACCACAATGAATTGCCGCAGAAGCACTCGCTGTATATGTATACGCAGGAACGATAACTTCATCCCCTTCACCAATACCGAGAATTCTAAAATTCAATTCTTCCGCTGCTGTTGCGCTATTTAAACATACACAGTTATCAACTTTTAAATATTCACATAAATTCTTTTCGAATTGTTTTGTTCGTGGTCCTGTTGTGATCCATCCACTTCTTAATGCATTACTCACTTCTTTGATTTCTTCTTCTGTAATATCAGGAGGAGAAAATGGAATAGGTTTACTCATATTTATCACCTTCTTTAGGTAATATTATAACATTTGTATCCATTCCTTTTCAAAACACATTACTTCTCACTCAGTTCTTTTATATATTGATCTGCATCTTTCAAAAAACTCATAGAAATTAAAATAATTACAATTCCAATCGGAAATGCCGCAACGATACTGACAGATTGCAGATTACTCATAGAACTATCCGCAAATAACAATGCAATTGGCAATAATATCAATAAGATACACCACATTAATTGTACTGCCTTATGTGGCTGTTCATCTTCTTTTAAAGAATGATAACTATAACATGATGCTGTTAAAGCAATAGAATCAAAAGAAGTCGCATAAAATGCAATCATTGCAAATAACACAACAACCATGATTACTTTAGCAAAAGGCATTGTTTCAATCATGGATACAATTAATCCATACATATCTCCACTCGCAAGATAGTTTGCAATAAAATCTACAGCGCCACTCATCTGCATTCCCATAGAATAGTTTCCTAAAACAATAAAACTAACCAATGTAGATCCAACGCCAAATACATAACCACCTAAAATTGTCTGACGTACCGTTCTTCCTCTAGAAATATTTCCGATAAAGAATGGTGCCGCTACACACCAGACCATCCAATACGCCCAATAATAGATTGTCCAGTTTTGTGGGAAATTAGATGTTCTTAGAGGATCTGTATATGTAGATAATCCTATGAAATTTTGAATCATTGTTCCAAGGGATGCAAAACCTGTTTCAATGATATATCGTGCTTGTCCACCAAAAACAAATACAAATGCAAGTAGCCCAAAAAACATATAAATGCACGCATTCGCAAGATAACTGATTCCTTTAAAACCATGCAATAAAGAATACGTATAGACTGCACATGTAATCAAAAGAATGATCACGTTGATTGTCGTTCTATCTACTGCGAAATGAAATAATCTTTCAATGATTGCAGCCATCAAAGGTGTCGCAACACTAAATGTTGTTGCGGTACCCGCAAGCAAAGCAAATACAGCTAACAAATCAATCACTCTGCCAATAAATCCATCCGTATGTTTGCCAAGGATTGGTCTACATGCCTCTGAATATTTCTGGCGATTTCTTTTTCTTACATGAAGCATAAAGCCAAAAGCAACTGCTAAAACAAGATAAAAGGACCAAGGAATAAAACTCCAATGGAATAATGGGAATACACCAGCCCAATCTTGAACATTCCCCAATTCCTGAATATGTGGATCTGTCGCATATAAAATCCATTCAGAAAATGAATAAAATAAAATATCTGCCGCAAGTCCACACGTAAACATCATAGATCCCCATGCAAAAAATGAATATTTTGGCTTTTCATGCTTTTCACCCAGAACAATATCTCCATATTTAGATAAAGCAATGTAAAAGGATAATAAGAAAATACCAAGACCAATCACCAAATAATAGACACCAAACGCATCTCCAAAAAAGAAGCGAATTTCAGATAAAACTACATTAGATTGTTCTGGCATAAAGAAAAACAAAACGCAAAGAACAATAATCAACGTTAAAGGAACAATTGTAATCATCCAATCTATTTTTTTCTTATTCATGATTTTTTGCCTCATAGTTTACATATCTCTTATCTAATTGAATCAATTCGTCATAGTTATCAATTTCAATCACATCATTCTTTTCCATAGGATAAACACCCAACTGATATTCCTTAGGATAACAGAACATCGCAACGTCATCCCAATAGATTTGTCTGTTTTTCTTCTGTTCAAATTCTATTTCTAAGTGATGTTTAAGCTTCTTGCCATCTTCTTCATTCCATCTTGAGATGCTATAAAGCTGCCATCCCTTTTCTCCACCAGTACGACTACAATGCGTCACAATACCGTTTTCTACTGTCTGCAGCCATTCATCTGTTTTTGTTTCCGTATAAATACTGTTATATCCAGATTTATCAAACTCTTTAAAAAGAATCTTTGGATTATAAATAATCTGATCTCCATCTAAAATGATCGCATTACAGATATAATTCCTTGCGACATATAAAGATGCAATATTATTACAAGTATCATAATAAGGATTATCAATGATATGAATATCTGGATACTTCTCTAACAATGCATTAAATTTATCTTTTAAGTATCCTACGACAACATAAATATCATGAATATCATTTTGATGCAGTGCGTCAATGACAGTATCAATCATTCTTTTTCCATTTACTTCAACCATTGGCTTAGGAGTATCCAAAGTTACTGGATGCATTCTACTCCCAATTCCTGCAGCCATAATAATTGCTCTCTTTACCTGATTCATAGTTTTCCTCCCAACTCTTTTTCAACAATACGATAATACTCTTTGGCGTATCGATATTGTTTTAAAGAATATTCACCAAACTCAATGCCAAGATTTCTTTTATATTCACACCAGTTGCTCCAGAGAAGTCCACATAAAGCTATATAACAATAAATCTTGATTCTCGTTTCTTTTAAACAATTTCCATCAAAATACTGATCAATCAACATATCCACATGTTGTCGATCATATAACGCATAGATACAAAACATTGCAATATCCACATGTGGATCCTGCATGCCAGCATATTCCCAGTCAATCAATCGCACACTTCCATCCTCAACAAACAAGAAATTATCCGGAACTGCATCGATATGCGTTAAGCAACGCTTCTCAATATGCTTTTCCACATAATTCTTTAATTTCAAAACATTTGTCTTCGTTAGTTGATAGTCTCGATAAACAGATGGTGTCCCATCCCAAAGCGATTCATAAAATGCAATCTGCTTATAAATATCAAAATCATGATGCACCTGTAAATTCATAGAATGAAATGCCTTTAATCGACACATACATTTATACGTATCTTCTTCATTCAGTGGATCACATACTCTTGCATTTTCCAGATATTTTGTAATCTTGTATCCATTTTCTGGATTAATATAAACAATATCATCACAAATATCTTTATCTTGAATGACTTGATATACTTCTGCTTCCTGCTTACGATCAATTAGTTGATCTGTTCCTTCTCCAGGAATACGCATAATGTATTTTTGTCCACTACATGTAAATAAAAACGAACGATTTGTCATTCCTTTTTTCAACACTTTAATATCTGTAATCTCATGATTTGAAACATGCAAAGAATCACAAATAATACTCATTGCATCTGACTTCAAATGATTCGAATGATGATCTAATTCTCTCAATTGTTCATACGTATTGATTTCTATTACATCACTTTCATGAACAACTCGAGAATATAGGATATATTTTCCATCTTTATACAATGCATCTTCCCAGAATAAATTATCATTTTTTGAATTCTCACAGAGTTTAGAAATATTATTTCTCAATTCAGATGCATCCGTATGATTCACATAAGCAATTCCAATCATATGATTGCCAGCTTCATCATTCTGTACATCCACAAGTTCCTCTTTTCGATTCACACGAACAGGACTGTTTTTATCTTTCTGATCATTCACCATATACCATGATACAAATTCATTTTTAGAAAATGGATTCATATCACACCAGATATCACACGGAATAATATAACAATTCTCTAAATGATCTTTAACTAAACTTAAAGAATACAAATTATTTTTTGTAGAATAGTCTGGATTATAAATCAAATTCACATGATATTGATCAATCAGAAATTCAAATTGTTCTTTCAAAAAACCGACAACAATATCAATTTCAACAATACCAGCTTCATGTAATTGTTTTATCAGTCTCTCAATTAAAGTTTCATTACCAACTTGTAATAATCCTTTTGGTACTTCTGTATTAATTGGCACCATACGCATACCAAAACCCGCAGCGAGTATCACAGCTCTCTGCGGTTGGTTTTCTTTGAGTTCATTGTATGCTTTTTCAGATAATTGCAAATTATCATTGATATAGCCTTGATCTATCAAATGATTTACTAAACGATTTACTGTTCCTAATGAATAATTAGTAGATAAGGCAATACTTCTTTGTGTCTGATTTTTTTTATCAATTAGATTTTTTAAAACTGTACTATCTTGAATGTTCATAAAAGCCTCTTTTTATATTTTCGTGAACATTATGTCATAAGTTACAACGATTCGCAATCTTTATTCATCAAATTTTAAAACAGCCGGGAAATGACAATGTCTTTTTTCAACAGGAGGCAATGTCATATATTCTCCATATGTTTTCCTTAAATACAAATCACTATTCTGTGGAACTTTAATATTCTGTGATTCATATTTCATATCCACAGCAGGCAACAATTCTTCTTCAAGATACGTAACATCTTCTTTTCCATAATTATCTTCATATTTATATAACATGAATTCTGCATATCGATTTGTATCATGTTCTTTTCCATATTTTGATGCAACTGCACTATAACGACTTTGGAGTTTTTTAGCATTCTGACCCAAAAGCAATAATAAACCATGCACAATATAGCATCCAAAATATGCTACTTGTTTTTTGAATCCTTTGACACTAGAAGGTAATTTTGGTTTTGGATAGTCACAAAGAACCATCAATCTCGCAATGATCCAGCATTTCTGCTGAATTTTCTGTCTTTGTATAGCATCTTCAGGAACTTTATCAAAAGGAAAAATATCAATGAAAATACCTGAATGATACTTACGATCTGTATCTGTAGCTTCAATAAATGTTGTGTCTGACCGTGTTAATTTTGCGAAAGGAAGAACATAACCTCTTGTTTTTCTTGCTTCCAGCAACGCAAAAGTACTACCCAATTCTTTTGGAGCGACTTCCAAAAACTTCTCATAATCTTCTCTAGGCATGCCAACATCCATATCATCATCCCACGGAATAAATCCACGATGTCTCATTGCACCAATCACAGTTCCATAGGAAGCAAAATAACGAAAGCCATACTTATCACAAACTCTGGCAAATTCATTATAAATACTCAATTCATAGTCCCACAACTTATGTAAAATATCTTCAGAATATTCTCCCATTTTTACTCACCCTTATTTCTTTTTCAAAAATTCCCCAATGATTTGATTACATATCAATAAAAAGAATGTATCTTTCAATAAAAACAACATTGCAATATATGCAACAATTCCAACCAAGATAGAAACAACAATAGATAATGAAATATTTGTGATGAAATATCCTGTTAGTACTACACAAAACAACATCACTGTTCCCGCAATCAAATACTTTATCGATGGTTTAAAAAACTCTTTCACAGATATATCCTGATGCACGAAATATAACTGCACCGCAAGAATCGTATATTCAGCCAATACTGTAGAAATGACTGCCCCAATTGTCCCAATTGCATGAATCAAAATAAAGTTGAAAATCATATTTACAATTGCACCAACAACAACTGAAAATGTATAGATTTTCTGTTCCCCCACCTGAATCAGATACTGGATTCCTGTAATATTACTTAATCCAATTGCCAATAAAATTGGTGTTGTTGCACACATCAAATATCGAACAGGTTCATATCCTTCTCCAAAATACCACGGAACAAATGCTTTCGATATTCCAATCAAACCAAGCGTAAACGGAACCGCAATCATCCATACCAGATGAATCGATTGTCGCAAGTATACTTTCATATCATCCTTATTTCCTTCCGCAAAGGTACTGGCAATACGGCTAGACATCACAGAACTCATTGCGGTAACAAGACACAATAAAGCTTTTACAATTTTCTGTGCATTATCATAATAACCAACTTCCGCCATATCATTTGTGATATTCCCAACCATTGTTTTATCCAAGACCGTATATACCTGTGTTGCAACCTGTGGAATAAATAAAGACATGATTGGTGAAAAATGTATCTTAAATGATAATTTCTTTAATGGAACAAATGGGATATATTTCGGAAGATATAGCCATAATGTAATATTCCCTAAAAAATCAGATAAACTATAAATCAACAAATATTTCCATAAATCATTTTTTGTTTTCACAAAAGCAAAAATACAGATCAATCCAAGTATTTTCACAACAATATTACGCACGACTGGTTTTCCAAACTCTTCTATTCCCATGAAATACCAGCTCACATCAATTGCATTTGCAACAAGTTCAAAAATTAAAATTTTATAATATATTGCATATGCACCATTCATACAGAACAACAAATAAAAAATAATGAGTGCAATAATGTTTGTAAAAATACGAATCGTTACTAACTCCCAAAAAATATTTGCCTGTTTTTCCTTGTCGTGCTGAACGTAGGCGATTTCCCTTTGCCCATACATCGCAATACCCAAAGATCCAAAAAGAATAAAATATGTAACGATAGAGAATGTATATCCATAAATACCATTGTTTGTTGCACCTAATACTCTAGCTACATATGGAGTTGTAATTAACGGTGTAATTACCGTTAACATTTGAAATATTAAATTAAATATATAATTTTTTGCTAATGAATTTTTCATACAGCTATTATTATATCATCAATAAAAAAAGTGTTACAGAAGGCAAAACATGATTCCTATTTCAACTGAATATCCAAAATTGGTTGAGGTTTTGATATATTCCAAAATAACATGATGTTCATGAGGTCTTGATGAAAAATCAACGTTCAAATTTTTTGAGGTGCATTTTTATGCATCTTTTTTTATGA
>Ga0129311_1001303_pt1 | contig 17929 bp, 10 predicted proteins | sample Go1ome_FD_94435 | JGI IMG/M metagenome (GOLD analysis project Ga0129311, IMG submission 94435) | Western lowland gorrila individual fecal microbial communities from Wisconsin, USA - Go1022B metagenome | ecosystem: Host-associated > Mammals > Digestive system > Large intestine > Fecal | place... | reverse complement strand
CTCGTAGGGAGTGACGGTCTGGTACTCGCCGGTGTGGATGCCGTCGAGTCCGAGAGTCTCGGTGGTCATGTGGTTCGCGGCGATACCGTTGTAGGTCGCTTTCTGGCCCTGGAAGGTCAGACCCGCGAGAGCGTTGATACGGTGTTTCTTCGCGATGGTCTTGCTGTAGGTGAGGGTGTTCTCGTTCAGCCATTCGGTTCTGTCACTGAACGTTATGGAACCGTTGATACCCTTGCCCGTCCTCGAACCGGGATAGCCGGAACGGGTCTTGGTGTTGTTGAACACCTCGTTCCTGCTCTTGTTGGAAGTATAGCCTGCGGTGCTCTTGAACTTGAGTTCGGGAGTGATGGCATATTCCACGGCGGCGTTCACGGTCAGGACGTCGTTGACCCTCTTCTTGTACTCGTTAAGTACGGAAACGACGGGATTGAAGCGGTTGTCGCCGAGATTTCCGTTGGATTCGTCGACAAGGTCCTCGATGAGCTGATCGTTGTCCTCCATATTGGAGAGAGGCAGTGTGGGACGGTAGCCCCATACCGAGTACATCAGCCAGCCGGACTCGGAACCGGAGACCTGCGCACTCGTGGGAGTGGTTCCGTTGGTGATGTTCCGGGAGTAGTTGGCCCTGATGGAGAACTCGAACTTCTTGCCTATCTTCTGGTGGAAGGAAAACTTGCCCTGATAGCGCTGGAAGTTGGATTTCTTGATGATACCGTCCATGTCGAGGGCGGAGAGGCTGGCCATATAGCGGTTGCCGGCCAACTTGCTGCCGCCCGTGACGGAAACGCTGTAATTCTGCCTCGGCGCATCCTGGTAGACAAGGTCCTGCCAGTCGACGGTCTGCGCGTTGCGGTAGTCTTCCACAGTGTAGCCGCCGGTCAGGTACATGTTCGAAGAACCGAGGTTGTCGGCTATGTCAGTCTGCAGGTCCACGAACTCGTAGGCATCCAGAAGACGCAGTTTGTTCGCGACACGGTTCATCGAGAAAGAAGCGTTGAAACTGACCTCGGGAGCACCCTCCTTTCCGGACTTGGTCGTGATGACCACGACGCCGTTCGCTCCTCGCGCACCGTAAATTGCTGTAGCCGAAGCGTCTTTCAACACGTCTATGGACTCGATATCCTCAGGGTTCATCGCGGTTGCGAACGAACTTTCGGAGGGGAAACCGTCGATGATGTACAGAGGTTCGGAGCTCTGGGTCAGGGAGTTGTTGCCTCGGATCATGATCGAGGCGTTCTCACCGAGGGAACCGTCGGCCGTAGTGACCACCACACCCGCAACGCGGCCCTGGATGGCCTGGTCGAAGTTGACCATCGGCGCCCTGCGGATTTCATCCATGTCGACCTTTGCGACAGAGCCGGTAAGGTCGCGCCTCGCAACAGAGCCGTAACCTATACTGACCACCTCAGCCGCGTCGAGAGAAAGGTTCTCGTCTTCCATACGGATGTTCAGGGTAGAGGTCTTCCCGTTGACCTTGTGGGTCTGCTCCACGAATCCCAGGGAGGAGAAAACGATCTCGGAACCTACGGGAACTGTGATGCGGAACTGACCTTTCATGTCGGTCTGGGTGCCGTTGGACACGCGTGACTTCTGGAATACGGTCACGGAGGGCAGGGCCTCGCCCGTTTCATCCGTAACAGTTCCTGAAACCGTCACATTCGTGACTCCCTGCGCATACAGGGAAAATGCAGACGCGAAGCATAACAATGCACAGAGCACCTGCTTGAATATCTTATACATAGGTTATTTCTTTACTGTTACGGTCTTGATGCAGCGGACGAAACGGCCCTTGCTGGACTTCTCGATAGTGGTGTAGCTGGGACTGCCGAAGCGGAAGTAGTAGGCCTTGACTCCGGTCGTCGCCTCCTGGCATAGCCAGATCGAGTCACCGTTCTCCGTCGGGGACATGGAGTTCATGGGCACGCCGCCGATAGAAGCCAGTACCGCCTCGAACGCAGCCCTTGCCGCCCTTTCAGCATCGGTAATCGATGACGGTTTGTCTACGGTTGCCGGGCCTTTCTTGTTGTCGAAACGAAGTGAGTTGTACGCTTCGAAGAGGTTCTCGGCATCATCATGATTAGGCATGTTCCAGCCCTCGCCGAGTGCGTCGCAGAATTTCAGGCCGTAATCCGCCGTTGCATAGTCGCCGTTTGCCCTGATTTTCTCGCAGGCGGCTTCCGTAGATAACTTAGAACCGGAGCAGCCGGCAACGGTGGCGGGTCCCCAGGCAAGTTTCTCGGCCCGTGCGGAGACGACCTTGTACTCGTACGGGTTGTCAGGATTGCGCCAGAAATAGACGCCCTCGGTTCCGTAAGCCGTACCCACAAGGCTCGCAGGCAGTTTCGCGTCCTGGATGACAGGGACTTTCTTCACCATACGCCTGCCGTCGATAACGAGGTTCGCGCTGCGTTTCTCCGTGGCGGGATTCGCTTCAAGCACGGTCACGGTGATGACCAGCCCGGACATTTCGGCCTTGCACCAGGAAGCGTCGGTGGACACCGTTATTTTCTCCAGATTGGTGTCGGTGATTTCCAGAACGGCGCTGTCGCCCTCGGACGCGCCCACACTCACAGACTCCTGCGAGAGGGTGAGCACAGGCTTGGGAGAGCCGCTCTGAACGACCGAAAATTCAGCGGAAGAAGCACTTACGCCCTCACCTGCGACCAAGGTCAGAAGACCGGTACGAGGTTTCGACGCAGGATTCTCCTCTTTGGTCAGGACCTTGATCTTGCCGTTTTCGAAAGTGTAGCTGAGCCATCCTTCGGCGTCAGAATTCAGAAGTACCTCCACATTCTCCTGGTCGGTCACGACGAGGGTGCTGTCCTCAACTCCGGCTACATAATCAAGCGTTACAGTCGGAGGATTGAGGGAAATGGAGGCAGGGACGGCGATGACAGGATCCTCATGGAACCTGTCATCCTCTTCGGTAACCGGCCCGATGCAGGACAGGGCCAGTACCGCTAAGCTCCCCAAGAGGAACCCGGTGCGCAAATGCTTCATCATATAAGTATTTTATTCCGAGACGGTAACCACACGGACACAGCGTGCCCAACGGTCCTTGCTGGCTTTGCTGCCGTTGGCGCTGCCGGGAGAACCGAATCTGTAATAGTAGCCCTTTCCGTTTGAACTTTCCATGCAGAGCCAGATGGAATCTCCGGTCGCAGACCAGTCAGCGGTATTGAGCTTGTCTCCTCCGATGGAGAGAAGGGTGTTTTCAAAAGCCGTACGAGCGGCCTTCTCCTTTTCGGTGCATTTGTCAGGAACATCCTGGGTGGCAGTACCGGTCTTGCTGGCTGCAAAGTAAGTCTCGCCGTCGTATGCCAGGAACAGGGCGTCGCATTCGTCACGGGTGGGGATATACCAGCCCTCGCCGAGACCGTCGCAGAACTGCTGGGCGTAGGACTCGGTAGCATAGTCGTCCGCCTCTCTGACTTTGGCTGCGGCATCCGGTCCGCTGATCTTCGAGGAGTTCACTCCGTTAACCTTGCCCTCAGGTCCCCAAGGACGTTTGTCGGACTTGGCGGAGATAATCTTGAACTGGTTGGGGTTCTCGTCATTGACCCAGAAGATGACTCCCTCTGTGCCGTAAGCCACGCCGACTTTGTACTGGGATTCAGCTTTCTGCTTCACTGTTACGGAGACTTTCTCGCCGCCTGCAGTGAGTTTGACCGTGGTTTCGCGGGGAGAGGTCGCGGCCGAAAGAGCGGTGAACACAACCTCGGCAGCGGAAGCGGTGCAGGACAGCCAGCTCTGGGCGTCAGCGGGGATTTCCGCAGAGACCGAAGTCTGGTTGGTCACAAGCTTGACGCTCGCCGTGCTGCCGGATGCGGCTTCGAGAGTGGCGGATGTGCTTTCTGCATAAAGCTCGGGATAGACCGGAGCTGCAGGAGCGCTCTTGTCATAGACGAGACGGTAGACAGCATCTGCATACCTGCCTCCGAGCACAATCTGGGAAGCGCGGTCGTGGTGCAGGTGGTCGCTGTTCAAGGTAAGTCCCTGAGCCGAGACCCAGTCGGAATTGGTGATGGACTCGGAGATACCCTGAATCATCTTGTTGAACTGCATCGCGTTGGAATGCTCGTGGTGGATTTCACCCGCCACGAAAGGAAGATCCGCCATGCCGAGATCGCTGCGGAAGGCATCGACCATATTCTTCAGATGACCCATATAGGTAGTCCAGGTGGAGGCGTTGGATTCACCCTGATGCCAGATGATGCCTTTCAGCGTGCCGTATTTCAGAGACTGCTTCGTGCGGCGCAGGGCGGCAGAGTAAAGGGTGTCGGAAGTGGAATTGGGAATCCAGTTGCCGATGCCGGTGCCTCCCTTTGCGTTGACCACGAGCAGAATAGGCTTTTCGGTCTTCTCATACAGTTTAGTACAGAAGCCGTACGCCGGGCTCATCTGCTGGACGGAGAGGTCCTTGCGGACGGATGAATACTTGTTCAGGGGGTTCGTGGCTTTCTCGATACCTCCGTCGGGTTTCAGAATCCAGACGCCCGGGATCGAGTCCTTGTCGCTCTCTATCAACTCTCCGCGGCCCGCCATATTGGACTGGCCTATGCAGAGGAAGATGTCGAAAGTCTCGGGAGTGGCCGGCTTGTCGGGGTCCTCTCCGGGATTGTCCGGATTGTCAGGGTTTTCAGGATCATCCGGGTCCTGATCGTCAGGGTTCTCTATGGGATCTTTCTTCCCGTCTTCATCGGGATTTGCTGGTTTCGTGCATGCGAACAGCATGGCAGAAACCGCCAGAACGGTTAAAAACGTTTTTTTCATGGTCAGTTTCAGCGTATTTTCGCTAAAGTTATACAAAACCGAATGAAAACAAAAGGATTAACCGGGGTAATCGCCGATGCAGGTATGCGTTTTTACGTTATTTGCTGCATGATTCGCAAAAAGAGGGCGTCCGTACCGTTTTGCGCAGAGTACGGCGGTAGGTAGCGTCAGAGTAGCGGATTCTGATGCGTTTTTCGCCCTGCAGCCCGCAGGACCAGACGTGCGGCGAGCGAAGCCTGCGCATAGGAATGAACTCCTCTTTATGCGCCCTGCGGTATTCGCGGGAAGCCGAGCGGTTGAACTCGATTATTTCCTGAACTTCCGGACAGGGTTCGGATGCGGGTTCGAGCGGAATCCAGCGGCCTTTAAGTTTCACGCAGACCTTCCCCTCGGTCGAGCCGCCATAGACGTTTACGAAGAGTTTTCCGTCCCGGACCGTCGCGGACAGCTGGTCTTCTGCGTTTCTACCGACGCATTTGTATTCAAGTGAATACCAGTTCTTTTCCCGAGGGTTGAAATCCGCAACGAAATAGCCCCGGGGAGCTCCGCAGTTCATAAGCGCGATCGGAATCCCGTGTCTGTCCTTCACTCCCCTCCACCATGAGCCGCAGGTGGCGCCGGCAAGCACCTCTTCGCAGCCGTATCCGGACTGAGAGCGGCGGACGGAATGGGTGTGCCCGCAGACCATGAGCAGGCGCTCGGCGTAAGGAGCGAGCATCGCGCTCAGGCTGTCCCTGCCTTTCATTGCGCTGAAAGGGATATGGGAGCAAAGGACTATCCGCCCGTCGGCCTGTTTCAGGGCTTCTTCGAGCCAGGTCTTCTGTGTCTCTCTCAGCCCGCCCTCGTAGGAGGCCTTGTCGACCGTACGGACATTGTCCATGCAGATGAAGTTGACCCCGGAAAAGACAAAGGCGGTATCGGTGTAGCCGAGGACCTGTCTGAAAGTGCGGGTGTCGCGGGGACGCTGCGACTCCTTGCTGTGGACATCCTTGTCGTGGTTTCCGGGTGTGCAGATCCAGGGACAGGGCAGGGAGTCAAGGGATGCCTTTGAGGCTGCGATCAGGGAGGGCTTGTCGTTGACAAGGTCTCCGAGTATTATCACAAGGTCGAGGTCCTTTCTTTCGCGCAGTTCGGAATAAATGGAAGCCCTCGCGTAGGAGAGCTCTTTCTCATTATCAACTTGAGGGTCGCCTACAAAGGCAACCCTCAATATTGACAAGATGAATATCAGCGTTTTCAACACTGTCTGTAAGATTTATTCTTCGGGGCCGAATTTGTAGATACAGATACTGGTATTGCCTTCTGCATCATCAAGAGTAGTTGTGAACACACCGCTTTCCGCGCCTGTAAATTCCATAAAGTAGGAAGAGTATTTACCAAGGGTTCCCGGCATATACAGGTTATTTGCAAATTCCCACTGCTTGTCGGCATTAAGGACGTAGAACTTATCTGCTACAACTGCAACAAACTGTCCTTTTTCGGAAATATCGAAACTTGCCTGGTCCTTGATAGCACCGGAAGAGCCGGGAGTACATACAAATGCATTACCATAGATATCAAGACTCTTTCCTGCCTCATTAACTTTATAGAGCTGCATCTTTGCCGCACTTGAATGAGCGGCAAACACATAGACATTTCCGTCAGCATCCGCTTTGATGCTGAGATTGGAAGGTACGCCGTAGGGTTCTCCTTCCGGAACAAAGTTATTGACCACGCACTCCCATGAAGAATCTGTCTTCTTGTACACATAATAACCTTTCTGGTTACATGAGGTGACTATCCATGCTGCATCCTTTGTGTTGCAGGCAGCGGCCATATAGAAGATTGAGCCATCGCTGTATTTAGGAAAGTCTCCGAGAGAGCCGAAGTCCAGTGACCAATCGGAACCGTTGTAAGAAGCTTCAGTGTAGTTGCGATAATTTGGATCCGTCTTCGACGTGCTGCACATATAGAAGAATCCGGGATTGCCTGTCTTGGGATTGAAATAGAACTGGGGAGTACCATAAGCAACGCTGAACTTTTGCGAAACTCCCTGATCGGTACCGATAAAATTCCAGTTTCCACCATTGAATTCCATAACTGAGATAAGTCCCTTTACCAATCCGCCGGAATACATCACAACAGGATTTCCTTTAGAGTTAACCTTAACCGAAATAGGATAGGATACAGGATTTGAACTCACATCGACAAAGCCGGCCTTACCGACCTGCGAAACTGCAGTACCATCCCATTTGATTACGGAAAGGTTCTGTTTCTGCTTTACTCCATCTACAGTGGCCGTGCTCATATATGTGATATATACATCACCATTGGGAGCTGCGGCCATTCCAAGCCTGTCTTCCATTCCAGCCGCGCAGTTTTCTTCAACATACTGATTCACAAGGTCTATTGTCATACCGACGGTATTCTTGACCTTGAGTTCGTATGCAGTGGTGATATTGCCGACGGTATCGCGAACAATGATGTCGACAGGGAAAGAGGCGTCGATTTTAGCCTTTCCGCCGATGACTTTCTCCTCATCGATGAAAATGGCGTCGTCCTTGCCTGCAACGAGGGTGAGGACAAGTTCCTTGTCCCTTCCGCCGCCTGAAAGACGGACCGCCATCGAACTTTCAACGGGGATTTCGATGTCCTCGGAGATGAGTTCCGCGTTGTCCTCGGCGAGAACTGAAACACTCGTGAGCTCGGCGGTGTAAGTTTCCTTCTCCGGGCCGTTCTTTTCGCAACCTGCCGCGACAACTGCCGCAACGAGGATTGCCACTACTAAACTCTTTTTCATAACACTTATAATTTGGTTGATTGAACTTTACTGTTTTGTAACAATATGTTTGCTGAACAAGGCTTTGGGTCCTGGATAGCCTATGTTGATGTCCTTCCTGCTGACTCCCGTCAGTTGAATCGTAACCGTATTGTCCTTAGCCGGGTCAACTGCGTGCTTAAGATAGGTGATGCGCACCGGCATCCTCACCACGCCGCGGGCGATGGTTACGCTGCGGGCATTCCTGACGACTTCGTAATCCACGCCCTCCTCAAGGCCGTCACCGGGGATGACATCGAAATTCACTGTCAAGTCGGAATCCAGAGTCGGGGCCACCAGCTTGACGTAGTAGGTCATTGTAAGGTTATCGGAACTTGACTGAATTACAGAAGTCTCGGAATCGTTCTCGTCCATAATGCAGACAAAGTAGTCCTCAAAGACTCCGGCCGCCCTCTCCTGGCAGCTGCACAAAAACAGGACTGCTGAAAGTATTGCGATTATCTTTTTCATTTGTCGTATCCTTCGTTTTGAATCATCGCCTCGTTCGCCTGCATTTCCATCTGGGCGATGGGCAGAATGAAATTATATGCAGGGTATTTCAATTCCTTTACCCGGGCATTCGAAGTAGCGCTCCTTTTAAGGTCGCTTCCCGTGCGGAGTATGTCGAACTGCCGGTGCCCCTCGTATGCGAGTTCGCGCCTGCGCTCAAAGTCTATCAGTTCCTCCATATCCTTCTGAGTGGAATAACTTAGACTGACCGCACTCTTGTCGCAGCCTTTCGCGCGGGCTATCAGAGCTTTAAGGTCGTCGGCCGCTCCGGCTAGGTCGTGCTCCGGGCCTTTTACAACAGCTTCCGCGTGAATGAGGTACATCTCGGAGACCCTGAGCACAAACGGATCGGGGACACGTTTTGTCTCGTCAGTTATACTCTTGTATGCTAGGTATTTGCAGACAGCAGAAAAAGTCTTCCCGGCGTATGCGTCCTCGCAGGACTCCCCTACGTATGTAAGCAGTTCCTTGCGGATATCGTCATCGTCATACCAGGTCGAAACTGTAGGGTCGGGATAGAACTTGATATTCGTCGTAGGGTCATAGAACGCCCTCATTCCGCTCGTCTTTCCATAGCCGTTCAGGCGGAAAATGCTCTCCTTTCCGTGAGTTTCCTGGCTGTTGCGGTACATGGCGACATACTCATCCCGAGGGGAAAGTGGGACTTTCTTCATTACCTTGTCAGACCACTTCGCAGCCTCTTCCCAGTCATTCTTGTAGAGATAGAAACGGGCTAGCATAGCCTCGCAGGCGATACCGGAGACATGGTACACGTCGCTGACCGAAGTTTCCTCCCCGCCGGCATTCTTATTGAACAGCGAAAGTGCTTCGAGCAGGTCTTCTTCTATCTGCTCATACACATAACGGACAGACCTGCGGGCTATCACATCGTCGAAACCCGGGATATAGGTAACAATCGGAACACCGAGATGGGACTGGTCAGCTGTGTAGATCCAGGGCTGGGCGTACAGATTGCACAGCTGGAAGAATGCGAGCGCACGGGCGAAATAGGCGTATCCTACAATACGGTTCACATCCGCTTCACGGTTGGGGTTCTTTTCGCGCAGACGAGGACCATAGTAGATGATATTGTTGGCATTGGTCACCACAACATAACCGGTAGAATAAGCCTTGAGCGGGTACGAACTGTTGTACGAAGGGTCAAGGGAAAAATTGAAATATTTGTCGCTCCCGTCATCGGCATACAGGGAGTTTTCATTCAGCATATCACCGCCGAGTTCGGGGCAGCGCAGGACTATGTCGTCGTAGAAATTCAGCATGGTGCTGTGAAGGCCCTCTCCGGCGGACACAAGACCGGACATATCGGAGAAAAACGACTCGATAGTGCTTTTGCCGATCATTTCGACATTCAGGAACGAGCACCCGCTGAAAGACAGGCACGCCGCAGATAAAGCTATGATAATTGTCTTTCTCATTTTAGAACTGGAGTGAAAGTTGTGCTGAAACGGTTCTCATCATACCGCTGCGGTATTTGATGGTCTTGTACGAGTTATGCCTGGAGTTCTGCCAGGGAGTCCAGAGGTAGAGGTTGTCCCCTATCAGGGACACTTCAGCCCCGCCGAGCCTCAGGGTCTTGCATACACTCTTCGGCAGAGAGTAGGAAACGGAAAGGCTCCTGAGCTGGACACTTGTCATATTGTACAGATTCCTTGTGGAATTGATAGTCGAGTTCCTGCCTGACAGATAGATATACGAAGGATTCATCGCCTTGTCGCCTGGATTGCGCCAATGGTCCAGCGCCTCGACAGGAGGTGTGTCGCTTATACAGGATGAACCGTCGTCAAGCATGTACGAAGAGTACTCATATCCTCCCAAGGTATAGTCCAGCTGTATTCTTGCGGAAAAATTCTTCCAGCGGAAAGTGCTGTTGATTCCGCCATAGAGGTCCGGTTCATTGGAATACTGAGGCAGAAGCACGCGGTTGTCATAGCTGAAGACATAGGTCAGGTTGCCGTCCTTGTCATACCACATGGGGCGTCCGTCAGTAGGATCGACACCTGCCCAGCGCACCAGCCACCAGGAATCCTTGCTGGCACCCTCAATCCATACGGAAGAGAAGAAACCGGTATGCATCCCCTTGTAGAGCTTCTCGATTCTGTTCCAGTTCCTGGAACCGTTGAAATCCAGATCCCAGGTGAAATCACGTGTTTTGACGGGAGTGGCCTTGATGGTCAGTTCGAAGCCCCTGTTGGAGATTTCCCCTACGTTGCGGGTGACGCTGTCGCTTGTGATCACAGCCGACACGCGGCCGTCGTAAAGCAGGTTGTTGGTACGTCGGTTATAGAGTTCCAGAGAGAAATTCAGCCTGTTCCAGAAGCCTATGTTGGCACCGAGGTTCGCGGAATAAGTCGTCTCCCAACTGAGCCCCGGGTTTGCAGGTGATCCTTGTGTGGCACCTGCAACTCCTCCATAATACTTCCCGTCGTTCATCAGATACGAACCGTATGAAGCGGAAGTATCCACGCGCGAGTTGCCGTTATTGCCGTATGAGAATTTGAAATTCAGAGTCGTAATGGTCTTTGAATCAAAGAAATGCTCCGCCTTTACGTTCCAGTTGAGGCCGACAGCGAGGAAATCTCCCCAGCGGGCATACTGGCTGAACGAGGAGTAGCCCTGACGGCGGTAGGTAAGCGTCGCGGTGTATCTGCGGTCATACGAATACATCGCAAAACCGGAGAAAGAAAGGGAGCGGCTGTGGCTGGTATTGGAAGAGCCTTTCCTTGTCTCGGCATCAGCATATTCAATTTCCTTGATAGAATCGTTGATGAATCCGTTTCCGGTAGCATAGAGATTGTCATAGCGTTTGTCGATAAGTTCTATACCCGCCATTCCCTGCACGCTGTGCTTCTCCGCGAAAATGCGGTTGTAGTTCGCTCGGAAGTTGCCGTTGGTAACCATGGAGAATACTCCGGAGCGCCTGGAATAACCGTTTTTCCCGTCAGTACCCAGCCCGGAAAGGGTGCGTGAGTCCTGGTACCTGGCCTCGTAGGTATTCATAAGGTCGGCGGAGACTATTGCCGAAAGTTCCATGCCCTTGAACGGTTTCCAGTGCGCCTGGGCATTGGCCGTGAGGGTACCTGTGCGCTGGTAGTTGTCGTTATACTCCCTCTCGGGCAGATAGGTGTAGAACTTTTTCTGCGAAAGCGTTCCGGAATCGTCCAGATACCAGTTATAAAGCCGGTAGTCTCCGTTCTCCATATATGGTTCGAAAATAGGAGGAGTCTTGTCGAACCACGAAGTGAGGGAGAAAATGTCGTTATGGTTGTATGTGCCGGAAATATTGGCCAACACCCGGAAAGTGTCGGAAAAGTTTATTGTCGTCTTGTTGCTGAAAGAGGCACGGTTCTGCACGTTGCCCAAGTAACTGGTCTTGTTGTTATAATAAGCAGCCGAGAAGTAGTTTTTCATCTTGGATGTGGATGAAGAAGCGGAGAAACTCGCCTGCATATTCTGCCCGAGTCCGGTGTAAACCTTGTACCAGTCGGTATCGGTAGTGCTGTAGCTGTTGTATTCGTTGTCCTGGTAAGGGAACAGGGCTATGTCCCTGCCGGAATTCACCCAGCCCTCCTTCGCAAGTTCGAGGAACTGAGCGCCGTTGACCCTCTTGGCGGTAGTGCTGCGGTCAATGGAAGATACGCCGTACTTGACGGACGCAGTGAACTTTGCACCTGAACCGGATCCGCTCTTTGTCGTGACGAGGATGACTCCGTTGGCACCGTCAGCACCGTACAGCGCCGTCATCGTAGCGTCCTTGAGGACGGTCATACTTTCGATGTTCTCGGGATCAAGAAACGACATCGGGCTCATCTCGGAATAGGTACCGTTCACCTGATTGTTTTTGGTCCCGGTAAATATGGGAACTCCGTCAATGACCCACAGAGGCTCGTTGCTTGCGCTGAGCGAGCCGTCTCCGCGAACTCTGATTGACACAGAAGTACGCCCGTTGGAATTACTTTCCGTAATACGCATACCCGGAATCTGGCCCACGAGAAGGTTGTCGATTCGGGCGGCGGGGAGCTTCTCCAGCTTGTCGGAAGTCACTTCGAAAGCCGAGCCCGTCAGGGTCTCGCGGTTCTGCACGACACCGTAACCCGCCACGATGACCTCGTCCAGCATATTGTTGGGCTTCATCCTGACTACCACGTTGTTCTGGTTCGGGGCGATTGCAAGATTCACGTCCCCCATGCCGAGGAAAGTCACGGTAATCTTGTTGAGTGCATTCGGGAGTTTAAGGCTGAACTTGCCGTCATTGTCGGCAACGACAACGGTCTTGGTCCCGTCGACCATCACCACGGCACCCGGCAGGGGCAGATTGTCGTCATCCACGACCGTTCCGGTCAGCTGACGATAATTGTTGGACTGGGAAAAAAGAAGTGTGCTGACAGTCAGAGCCATCAGCACACACATTATCTTGTAGCGCATACTATCCGAACTAACGCTGCAAGTCTATAAAAAAAAAAGCTAATTTCCAAGCATCTCCCTTACGGCGGCCTCTATCTGGCTGTCTCCTCCGGAGAGTTCCGTGGCAGGATTGTAGTCAAGACCTGACCCAAACGCAACGGACGACAAGCGTTTCCTTCTATTCGCCGTAGTTGAATATCGGCCATCCGTCGGGTCCTGCGACCCATGTTCTTATTTCGGGGAAGTCAGACACGTAGTTATTGTTCTTGATATTGTCATTAAGAACTGTCACGAGATCGCTCAGAACAACGTCAATCCCCTCTCCCGCCGCCGCTCCGACCGCCTTGCTTCCTCCAGTCTTCGCTCCGGCAAATTCAGTGTTGCCGATTGCTCCGAGATTGCCGCCGTCACCCTGGTTCGCGCTTGTGACAAGGGCATCGTTGTAGTAGTTGGCTGACCACTGTCCCGAAGACTTCGTTCCTACAAAGAATCCGATTCTCGGCTTTACTGTGCAGGCATGGTCTATCATTCCTGAAACGACGACATTGTTCTGTATCTTCCCGCCGTTGACAGCCTCCTTTCCGAGAAGCAGGCTGAGGTATGCCTCACTCGTATTGGTCTTATTGCTCACTGTGCAATTCTTTGAAAGATTGTTTACGATATGCAAGCCGCCTGCTGTCGAAGCATTTGTTCCCACAAGGACCCCCGTCCCCGAATTGGAGACGGTCGAAATCGTATTGCCGTCAGCTATGCAGTTTACGATATAACCAACAGCTCCTGTTCCGACGATGGAGCCGGCGCTGCCCTTGGATGTGATGGTTGTGTTCTTGACTACGCAGTCGACAACCTTTGAACCTGCAGCCGCGAGGTAGGCCACAACCGCACCTGCGCCGGCGTCAATACCGGTAATTGTGCAGTTTTCAACGGTGCAGCCCTTAATTTCAGTCGCTCCGCTTCTGATGCTGGCGGCTATCATATTGCCATAACCACGACAGCTGATGGATGAATTCAGAACCTTGCAGTTTATTATTTTTGCGTCCGGTCCGGTGTCACCGCCGGAAATCACAGAACCTTTTGTCACGCCCGTTCCGGCCATTGAAACTGTAATACCGTCAAAAACCACGTTCCTGACCACACCGTTCAGTGCCACAAAGAATCCGGCAAGAGTTGCAGATCCGCCGCCGATGGAGGCATTCCTCAATTCTCGCCCGCATCCGTCCAGCACTCCTTCAAAACGGGCTGAGGAAGAAGATCCTACAGTATTGACGGCAGATGAAGCAAAATCGATGTCAGCACCGATCGACACATACTCCGAGGTAAATTTGTGTTTGGAGTTCACGAGAGAAGCAAAATCAGCCCAGTCGAAACTGTCATAGAGCATCCAGGGATCACTCTCGGTCCCGGTTCCGAAAACCTTGATTGTAACTATCCTTGAAATTTCCTCGCTCAGGCTGTGAACGCCGTCTCTGTCTCCGTTGTACGCCTGTACACTTACCGTATGTACTCCGGGATATGGAGAAAGCTCGAATTCAAGTTCCGTAACCGTTGCAACCTCAGTCCCGTCGACCCTTACAATATACCCATCCGCCTTTTCGACTTCATCCCAAGTCATTATGGAAGGGACGGCAGTATTCGAATACGCCTCCATAAATGAAGATTGTGCAATTTTGATTTCGGTATTGCCGAGAACTCCTGTAACGGAGGCAAGTACGCTTGTACTCCAAGGAGAGTCCGAATAATTGCGCCCGTCTCCCGCCGCATATATTCTGACCGTATAGTCCCCCGCTCCCACATGTTCCAGATCCAGGAAATTTTCCGCCACTGCGATGAATACGCTGCCATTCAGTTCTACTATATAATTTACGACACCGGGAATGGCCTCCCACCTGACAATTGATTCTTCAACACTGATGGTGGGAGCTGGAAGCGGCTCCGGATTATATTCGGGGCTTTCTTCTTTTTGAACGCAAGATCCAAGAAGAAATACTATAATTAAGAACGCTAACTTTTTCATATCACTCTATAACAGACAGTTTAATTTCAATGTTATAATCTCCGCCTTTGACAACGGGAATTTTATATCCAACCCTCATCTTACCGGTATTGGGCGCGTCAAAATTCTCTCCCGTCGTTGCGGTGACAGCATAGGCGACAGCCCCCGGGACATTGCATGTCAATTCAGCGCTATGATCATTCGAAGTCAGCCGGATGGAATTGCCGGCAATTTTTGCCACTGCCCCGGTTATCATATTCCACCTCAACTCACAATCCTCCTTCACTCCTTTGATGTCATCCTGAACTGCCAAATTTTCGGAGGCATCCAACCATACGGAACGCCTTACCGACGATGCCTGCAGGGAATACATCCGGTCAAGGTCGACTGCACATCCTTTTTTATCGGGAGAGTCATATCGCTCGATAATTGCCGCCCTTGCATCGACTTTCTGGTTGCCTGCCCCGAACTGGAGAATGTTATGGCCTTGAGGTCCGTATCTGAACACTCTCCAGCACTGCCCGTTTTGCGACCTGTCGGACAGCATGCTCTGGATACTTCCATAACTCTGATTGCCGCAATCGCACGCCCAGCGGACTCCCTTGTTCTCATAATAGAACATTCCGGCATCCATATGGGCGTGGCTGTCAATCGGGCATCCGCCCTTGACTCCGAGATACGCATGTCCCACACTGTTCCAACCCTCTCTGTAAACGTAGACCTCCTGATTGCCGGACGCATAAAAGCTTTGCTGTGAAGGAATCTCATACCCGGAGAACGGGAATCCGGCAGCCCGTATCAGGAGCATCGGAAGGAACCTGTCTTCATTTGCCGAAAAGACAAACTTGTCGGCATCAATCATTCTCTTTGTTTCCCATATGTATGTCGGGTCTCCGGTCTTTGCGGCGAACCATGCCTGGGAGGAGCATAGTTCCGCTTCAGTACCGGCATCGGAATATGCAAAGCAGCCATAGGAAGGAGTGGACATGAACTGGCGGTAGCGGGCACTTCTCATAAATCCGGTTGTCTTGTCAATACCGGTTTCAAATCCAAGTGCAGACTCAAAGGCATCCATCACCAGCAGATAGTAGGCTGTACCATATCCCCAATACGTATATCCTTCAGGATAAGCTCCTTCAGGGCCATAACAGGGAAGACCGAAATGCAGGTTATGTCCGGCGTCATTGATAATTGACGAACACAACAGAGGATCATTTTCGTACAACGAGAGTGCCGCGATGACAGTACCGCCGTTGCATACCGGATTCCAGTTATTCGATGAGGTGATCTGCCTGGCAAGATCGTTCGCAAATGATTTTGTCTTGACTGCGTCCCATATTTTAGCACGGTCCGCCTCCGACAGCTTGTCATACAGCCAGTCATAACCGATTGCGACGGCAAGAGAGGCCTCCCCGACATCAAGATAATGGGAAGGGTTCCAGTCGTCGAAAGAACACAACGAGAGCAGTTCCTCACGAGCCCTGTCAGAATAGCGGCCGTCTCCTGTCACCCTGCCCATATACGAAAGATAAAAGATTCTCCGCAAGCCTTCGCGGGCGACATAGAGCATGCTGCCGGACCAGCTTCTCGAAATCACGGGAGAGGAAATAATCGCTTCCGCCTGCGAACGGATGAAATCATAGGCTTTTTTCAGATAATTGTTCCCTATAACTCCGAATCCGTCAAACACCTTCGTTTCCTCTCCTTTGGGAAGGAAAAGACGGGGATGAGATGAAATGGAGGAATAGTCATCAGGCAGAACAAGTGGAGCGGCGAATGAACTTGCGGTTACCGTCACTTCATTGCTCCATTCGGAGTCCTTGCTGGAAATGCCGTCTCCGCATGCTTTGACCTTTGCATAGAAAGTCCCGCTTCCAAAATGCTGCATAAGATCAAGCCAGAGACCGTCTTCAACCTTTATTTCCTGCCCGTTTGAACTTACCACATACGCGATTGCTCCCTGAACCGGAGTCCAGGCGATACGGTTGAAGTCAACCGAAGCCTGCGGTGCGGAAAGCTTGGTTGCCGTCATACCGTGATTCTTCTGGCAGCCGCCGAGCGTCAATGTCATTGCGCTCAAAAGTATAATGAATCTATTCATTTGATATTCACTTTAAATTCAATATCCTCCGGAGTTATGGAACCTGTATAGTCACTGCAGCTCAGATAGAAACTGTCCGAAGTTGCTGCGTCAGAGTTGAAATACTGCACGACACCCGCGTTAATCTGGGACTGGTTGAATATCCTGCCGATGGTCAGCGGAATACCGTTCAGTGTCAATGTGCCGTGGGAAGGGAGCGTCGACAGGGAGTATGTGATGTTCCTGTCAATAAGGTTCAACTTTCCGGGGTCATCCGAGGCCGTCCGCCGGAGATGTCCGGATGTTACAACAGCACTGCCGCCGGTTGCGCAGTCAAGCTCTTTCAGGTTTTTGACAACTGTTCTTGAGGGAATGGGACCGAGTATTTCCAGATAGGACGGATTGTTGGCCATACTGCCTGTCGAGTTGTTTTTCCAGCCGAGAGGGAGCAGTCCCATACCGGTCCTGAAAGGGATGACCGGGGACAGCGAGAAAGCGAGCGGAATTCTGTCCTCCCTGGGCCGTGCGTAATATTCCTTGACATAGGAAGTGATATCGACGGAGAACCATGTGTTCTGTGTGGATGCCGGCGGAAAACTTACAATTGAATTTTCAACGGTATTGGAAGGGAGGAATGTTGCAACAACAGCATTCAGGAGTGCGCCTGCATCAGTTCCGTTCGCAGTCAGGGTCCATACCTGATCCGATATGTCATGAAGTGTGAAATCCGTTGCAACAGTGCCTTCCGCCGAACTGCTGGAACGATAGAAATACACCTTTGCCGAAGCGATCTCGTCCGTGAAGTTCAAATCTTTGTCATAATACCATATCACAGGTACCCGCTCTGAATTACAGCAGATGGCCCTTGAGGATTGAGGCACGTCAAAACCGGCGTGGTTATAGATATACGTGTCGATGTTTGTCTCCAGCACCGTCTTCTTTTCTGTTTGGAGTGTACCGGTAAACACTTCCGGTAACTGGACAATCGGCGCATAATATGGTACCGCATCTACAACATGAACGATATTGCCGTCATTGAACAGCATGTCCTGCATGGTCACCGTTGCCGAAGGGCCTCCCTGCTTTTTGACATAGGAAGGATAGAATGTGTTTACATACAGACGATATTTGTTGTTTCCGGTGGACTTTCTCGTGAGATACACAGGTCTGCCCGACCCGGAGACTATGGGGAGGTTCTCGTCAACCGCAAAGTCAGTTGATTTGATCACTGCTGGAAGCGCCGCTCTCGTGAGACCCTTGGTTCCGATATGTCTTTGACCCCCGATAATTTTTTATTTTTGACCCTATAAAGTCCTGGCCGACGGGGTCATTTTATTCCGTTTTTACTTTGTCT
>Ga0129311_1001301_pt1 | contig 17940 bp, 14 predicted proteins | sample Go1ome_FD_94435 | JGI IMG/M metagenome (GOLD analysis project Ga0129311, IMG submission 94435) | Western lowland gorrila individual fecal microbial communities from Wisconsin, USA - Go1022B metagenome | ecosystem: Host-associated > Mammals > Digestive system > Large intestine > Fecal | place... | reverse complement strand
TTTTTTTCCTGCATTATATCTGCTGTAATCATGTATTATAATCTGATATATTCCGGGATGTTCCCTAAGTACAATAGACACATCTGTATTTCCACTGTGTTTCATTATATTAGATACTGCCTCCCTGACTATACCTATTATGGCATATTTGTACCGCCTGTCCATTCCATCCTGTATATCATAGTCTATAGCATAATCAAAATTACCCTTAAGCCCACCTGCAATATCATCTATGGCCTGCTTTAAATCAACAGACTCATCATGTAAATCATGTACACTCTCACGCACATTATTCATAGCAATATCAAGGTTCTCCCTTACCAGTCTTAGCTGTCCATGTAACGGTTCATCCTTATATATGGTCATAAGTGCTCCCATCTGTAAAATGGTTCTTGTCAGTATATGCCCTACATTGTCATGTATCTCTCTGGCTATCCTGTTTCTCTCCTTAAGTGTCGCTACATATACCTCCTGATCCTGTTTCTCAATCAGGCTCTTGTTTTTCTCTGCGAGAAGAATATTCCTCTCCTCCTCATCATCACGAATCTGTCTTATATCTGATTTAAGCTTAGTTAAACTATTGCTCCTGCAATACATATAATATGCCATTACCACAAGTATCAAATTAACGATAATATTATACACATTCCAGCCTGTAAATGCATTAATCTCACATATAATATATAAGACAGCAGGTATCAACATTCTTATTCTAAACACATCATATATAATCACAGGCAGCATAATTCCAAGCTCAGGAATAAAAAATGTAAGAATACCATATATAGCTGTAATTATTCCAACATACACCCTCTTTTCAAAATATGAGCCAAGTCCAAATGCAATCACCGTAACCAGCATTGCAATAAGTGTATTCTTATCCGTCCCATTACTTATTGCAAGAACAAATGTGATTGCCATCAAAAATAATTTATCAATAATATAAGACATTTATCCACTCACCCTGCTTCACATAATATAATCATTATATCATTCCAGCCATACACACACAATTTAAAACGCAATAAAAAAGTCCGCCACCATATATTCTGGAAACGGACTTTTAATATCAGTATTACTCTGCCCTTGCGAGCTTCTTTCTCTTGGATATCAGCATTGATATAACCATAAATGCTGCCGCAAACAACACTTCTATGCCTATATACTGCATAATATTACCAATATTCTCATCTAACATTATTCCATCATTTGCCATGACATACCAGTATGTAGGGATAATCATGGATATCTTCTTTAATCCCTCACTAAATATCGACATTGGCACAAACACTCCGCCAAGAAATGAAAATCCAAGTCCTACAATATTAGCTATCATTGCTATGTTCTGGGTTGACAGATTAAAGCTTCCAACAATATTTACTATTCCTACACTAATTAATGTAAATACCAGCGAATTAAGTATAAGATATATAGTTTTCGCATTTATAAGCACTGCTCCATACATGATATATCCCAATATCATAAACAATAACCACGTACCTACGCCCAATGTAACAACTCCCGCTGCAAGCTGTATATTTCTTTTTCTTATCGGAACAGGAGAAACATTTACTCTGTCACTCACATTTTGCCTGTTAAACGCAATAAGCACAGCACCAAGACCATCAAAAAGCATCATTATTATTACATATGGAAGGTACAAAAAGAAATAATAATATTCCGGTTTTTTCTCTACCGAATTACCATATACCTTAACAAGTCCCTCATCAGACATTGCCTCCAATGTAATATCATATGCGCTGTCCATATCATAACCGGCATCTATAAGTGCCGACATCGAGCTCTCATATGAAGCAATCTGATTATCCACATACATTCCAGTGTTACTTCCGGGACGTTTTATATTGGTAAGTCTGCCTGAATTTTCATACCCATTTTCGATATAAAGCACATAGTCCAATTCCTGAAAATATAAGTTATTCTGTATAACCTTCTCATCATCAGGAACATCAACCATTTCATGAATCTGGCTCAGATAATCTGTAAGCATCCTTGAAGCTTCCGAGTTATCCCTGTCAAATATTGCAAGCTTGCATGAGTAAGTCTCATACTTATCAGTACCTTTGCCACCCATCTTGGAAAATCCTATCATAAGGCCTAAAAAGATACAAAAGTAAATCATACAACTGCCTATCTGCTTTTTAAATATTCTCAAAAAGGTTTTATATACTTGCATATGTTCTCCTCCTTCCTATCAGTGTTCCCGCTATAACAAATACAACAGAAATCACAAGCAGGCTGAGTATATTTTTCATATACTGTGTATTTTCCTGATATACATTGAGTGCATAGAAGGTATCACTTATGAGTGCAGCTGGATTAAGCTTATTAAATAACGGACATTTCTCCTTCATTATAAACTTCATATCTGCAATCATAAGTCCTGACAGGAAACACAAGGTTAATGAAACTCCAACTGCAATTCCTTCCTTAGCATTCTGATTTAACTTACTTATACTTCCTATAAAATATCCCATAGAAAGACCAGTCCATGTGCCGATTAACACAAGTAATGCCATCTGCCACAGCTTATCACCAAAATCTACACCTATTATCGTAAGATAGACCATCGCAAGTATCTCACATATATACAGTATTAACAAATTAGCGAGAAGTGCAGCAGTTGTAGATGCAAATGTGCTTGTCTGCGCCACACATTTTCTTGCCCCAAGAGTTGACAGATTTGCCTGACTGTATTTTGTTATAGCAAGACCTGTAAATGATGCAAACAAACAGCCCATAGCTATAAGATTATAGAAATACTCCGTAAATGCGTCCATTTTTCCATCAGCTATGACCTTTTCCGTGTTGTTATCTCCATTTGAGGACATAAGCCCAATCAAAGATAAAGGATTTATGTCCGTCTTTTTATTTATTGCATCTGCAACAGTAAATATCTGATGATAATCAGTGACAACAGACGCAAGTATACCATCCTGAATATCCATTCCACCCTGATTTAATCCGGCAGCCCTCACCATAAGCTTAAGCTCATTATCTTCCGAATAAAAAACACCTCTTACCTTCTTATCATCAAGGAGACCAGCAGCCTCGTCTATGCTGTCTGCATATGTGATATTAAGCAGCTTTTCACCATCACCGCTTATAGATATATTGGCGATGAAATTATCAAATATATAGCTTACATTCTCATCCTCAATGTATACTGCTACATCCAAATCACGGACAAGCTCAGATTTACTATACGCATTTCCAAATGTAACCTGAAAGAGTGTTCCAAGTGCTATTACAAATATAAAGCTCCAGAAAATCTGTGCCTTATCACGCAGAATGATAAGCAGATTGTACTTGAAATTATGCCAAAACATAACCTACACCTCCCTGTCACGCAGTTCTTTTCCGGTTATCTCAAGAAATACATCATTTAAGGTAGGGAGCTCTGAATACACTCTTCCACTTGGGATATCATGCTTATTTATATAATCCAAGACCTGAATCAGATTATGCTTTCCTCCGCTGCATTTAAGTGTAAGTCTGCTTCCATCATATAAAACCTCATATACATGATTAAGCTCACCAAGCTCACGCTTGTTTTCATCTGATATACCAACTGCTTCAATAATAATAGTCTCTGTGTTCTTGATAAGCTTCTTTAACTCATCCTTCGTGCCAAGTGCTATTTTTTTGCCCTTATCCATAATTGCAATTCTGGTACAAATCTGCTCAACCTCTTCCATGTAATGTGAGGTATATATTATGGTTGCCCCATCTGCGTTAAGCTGCTGTATTCCCTCCAATATCTTATTTCTGCTCTGAGGATCTACCGCAACTGTAGGCTCATCAAATATAATCAGCTTAGGCTTATGTGCTATTCCACAGGCTATATTAAGTCTCCTCAGCAAACCGCCAGACAGCTTCTTAGGAAAATATTTTCTAAAATCATTTAAACCTACAAAATCTATCGCCTCATCTACATACTTTTTTCTTGTTTCTTTATCGTGTATGTAAAGGCCGCAGAAAAAGTCAATATTTTCATATACCGTTAATTCATCGTATACAGCAACATTCTGCATGACAACTCCTATATTCCTTTTAACCTCGTAATTGTCGTATGACATTTTCCTTCCAAATATCTCTATATCACCCTTATCGTATGACAAAAGAGAAAGTATACAATTAATAGTCGTAGTCTTACCGGAGCCATTTGGACCAAGAAGTCCAAATATCTCTCCCTCCTTTATATCAAGATTAAAGTGGTCAAGTGCAAGAGTTTCTTTATAACGCTTAACTAGATTTTCAATTTTAACTACAGTCTCTCCCATGGTATCCTCCTTATAAATAATACATCTTATATTTATGATAGTAGATTTGCCTTATAATTTGTAGTGTATAATGTCAAAATAGTAATATTACATTTGTCATATTATACATAGAAAAATGAGCCATATTAGAATTGTACATATAATTCCAACACGACTCATTTTCTTATATTCTAATTATAATTTTGTTTGCTCTATTTCTTAATACAGGCAAATACACTGTCAACCTTATCCCTGCTAAGCTTCGGTGTGATAAGACTTACAACAGGAACGATAATTAATCCTGCAAGCATTGCAAATGCTCCGCAGTTAATTGGAGACTGAAGTATGGTCGGGAAGGCTTCCTTACATAACATATTTGCAACCATTATTCCACATCCAAATATAAAATTAACTATAACCGAAAGCTTAGTTACTCCCTTCCAGTACAAGCTGTATATGAATGGTGCAAGGAACGCTCCTGCCAAAGCTCCCCATGAGATACCCATTAGCTGTGCTATAAATGTGACATTGCTCTTATACTGTACAACCGCTATTATTGCTGATATTGCAATAAATATAACTATGAACACTCTCATTATAAGAACCTGCTTCTTCTCATCCATCTTCTTTACTATGTTGTCCTTAATCAAATCAAGCGTTAATGTTGAGCTTGAGGCAAGCACAAGGGATGACAGAGTTGACATTGAAGCTGAAAGTACAAGTATAACAACTATCGCTATAAGTATCGGAGCTAATCTCTCTATCATGGCAGGGATTATAGCATCATATCCCATTGAAGCTGCATCTATATCATACAGTCTGCCGAAGCCGCCTAAGAAATAACATCCACCGGCAACTATAACTGCAAATATAGTTGATATAATTGTTCCAGTCTCTATAGCCTTCTCATTTTTTATCGCGTAGAATTTCTGAACCATCTGAGGCAAGCCCCATGTACCAAGTGATGTAAGTATTACTACACATAACAGTCCAAATGGATCAGGTCCGAAAAATGATGCAAATACACCTGGTGTATCAGATACAGCCTCATCGCTCACACGTGAAAGAGCGTCAAGTGCCTCTGTGAATCCACCATTTGACCTAAGAACCGCAGCTATAACAAGTATTATACCTACTATCATAACAATTCCCTGTATGAAATCATTGATAGCAGTTGCCATGTAACCGCCAGCTATTACATACACACCTGTAAGTACAGCCATCGCTATAATACAGACTGTGTAATCAAGATTAAATGCCATACCGAACAGTCTTGAAAGTCCGTTATACAATGAAGCAGTATAAGGTATCAAAAACACAAAAACTATAATAGATGCAACTATCTTAAGCATCTTAGAATCAAATCTGTTCTCAAAGAACTCTGGCATTGTCTTACTTTCAAGATGCTGTGTCATAACTCTTGCACGTCTGCCGAGAACAACCCACGCAAGCAGTGAGCCTATAATGGCATTACCTATTCCTATCCATGTTGATGCAAGACCGAATCTCCATCCAAACTGTCCCGCATATCCTATAAATATAACAGCAGAGAAATATGATGTTCCATATGCAAATGCTGTAAGCCAAGGGCCTACACTTCTTCCACCAAGCACAAATCCATTTACATCTGTTGCATGCTTCCTGCAATAAATACCCACACCAATCATAACACTGAAAAATAAAATCAGCATAATAACCTTAACCGCCATAATTAAAACCTCTCCTCTGTAAAATGTAAATGCGTCACTTTATTGCGTTACGCTTTAACGCCTTGAAGTGACGCATAAGTTATTATGCCATATATATACATTTTGTGTCAAGCAATTATTACTCTGTATCAGCTATTATCTACTCAGCAGTTCTTCCAAGCTCAAATGCTTCCTCATTCATCTCAAGGAACTTAGCAGGAACTATAGCCTTCATAGCCTCATGCCATGCCTCGTCAGGTATCTCTGGGAAGTATATTGAAAGTCTTCCCATAAGAGCTATATTAACAGCCTTAGCTGAACCTGCCTTTTTGGCTATTGCAAGAAAATCCTTGGCGTCAACCTTTGCTCCGGCTTCCTCCATCTTCTCTACAAGTCTGTCAGGATATACCGCTGCCCCTGTAATTACAGGCATTGGTTCCATCTCCTGAGTATTTGTAATTATCTGTCCGCCTGGCTTAAGGAACTCAAGCCATCTGGCAGCTTCAAGCTTCTCAAATGATATAATTACATCTGCCTCACCCTTGTCAATTACAGGTGAATATACCTTATCTCCATAGCTTACATATGTAACTACACTACCACCACGCTGGCTCATTCCATGAACCTCTGAAACTTTAACATCAAAGCCCTGATTAAGTAATACATATCCTAACATTTTGCTGGCAAGAAGAGTTCCCTGACCGCCAACTCCGACTATCATAATCTTTTTTACTGCCATTATGCTGTCACCTCCGTCTTGTCTGCACTCTTTAATGCATCAAATTTACACATCTGTGTACATACCTCACAGCCAATGCAAAGAGTTGTATCTATGTCTGCTACCTTACGTCCTGAGCCATCCTCTTTATCTGTAACCTTAATTGCAGGGCATCCAATCTGCATACATGCCTTACAGCCAACGCATTTATCCTTATCGACATGAAGCGACGGCTTGTGAACCATTCCCTTTATCATAACACAAGGTCTTCTGCTTATAATTATGGAAGGCTCCTCCACTGAAAGCTCCTCCTTAAGAACTCTGTCAACCTCTGCAAGGTCATATGGATCTACAACGGTAACTCTGTTAAAGCCAACTGCATGACAGAGAGCCTCAAGGTCAACCTTACCTGCCGGCTCACCTCTTAAATTCTTACCTGTTGTAGGATTTTGCTGATGACCTGTCATACCTGTTATTGAGTTATCAAGTATTATAACAGTTGAATTAGTCATGTTATATGCAATATCTGTAATTCCTGTCATACCAGAATGTATAAAGGTTGAATCTCCTATAACACCAACACTCTTCTTCTCTCCTGCTTTACCCATCGCTAGATTAAAGCCGTGAAGTCCCGAACATGAAGCTCCCATGCAGACATTAAGGTCCATGGTATTAAGTGGTGCAACCGCACCTAATGTATAACATCCTATGTCACCGTATACCATACAATTATTCTTATGAAGAATATAGAATATTCCTCTGTGCGGACAGCCTGCACACATAACAGGTGGTCGTCCCGGTATCTCATCATCTATGTGAATACTCTCTGGTACTTCCATACCCATACATTTACGGACAAGGTTCTGTGTAAACTCTCCACATATAGGGAATGTGTCCTTACCAGAAACCTTTATTCCAAGCTGCTTACAGTGATTCTCAATTATTGGATCTAACTCTTCTAACACAATTACTCTGTCAACCTTGCCTGCAAAATCAAGTATAAGCTTCTCAGGAAGAGGATAAACCATACCAAGCTTAAGTATGCTTACATTATCTCCCCACACCTCACGGGCATACTGATATGATGTTGATGATGTGATTATTCCGATTGATGTATCGCCCATCTCAACCCTGTTTATATCATCTGTCTCCGCAAATGCAATCAAATCCTTTGTTCTTTGCTCAACTCTCACATGTGCATTTCTCGAATTAGCGGTCATCATAACCTTAGTAGGATCCTTTACATAAGGTACCTGCTCTGGTACAACACGCTCTCCTGTACATACAACACTCTGTGAATGGGAAACTCTTGTACACATCTTTATAAATACAGGTGTATTAAATTTCTCCGATATCTCAAATGCACGCTTAGTAAATATTCTTGCCTCCTCTGAATCAGATGGCTCAAGCATAGGAACCTTAGCGGCAATCGCATAATGTCTTGAATCCTGCTCATTCTGTGAAGAATGCATACCCGGATCATCTGCAACACAGATAACCAAGCCTGCATTCAATCCCTGATATGATATTGTAAACAAAGGATCTGCTGCAACATTAAGTCCTACATGCTTCATTGCACATGCACTTCTTACTCCACCTAAGCTCGCGCCGTGTGCTACCTCAAGTGCCACCTTCTCATTTGGTGCCCACTCACAATATATCTCGTCATACTTAGCTGCTTCCTCAGTAATCTCTGTACTCGGTGTACCCGGATAACTTGATATCACCTTACATCCCGCCTCATACATACCACGGGCAACAGCCTTATTTCCAAGCATCAATTCTCTCATTATAATCTCGTCCTCCTGTGTATACTTATGCACGATTTTCCTGTGCGACAAGCTGGTCTGCTCCATACATCTTACGAAGCTTAGGCTTCTCTATCTTACCTGTCGCATTTCTAGGAATCTCACTAAATATAATCTCCTTTGGTCTCTTATATCTAGGAAGCTCCAAACAGAAATTCTCTATCTCCTCTGTCGTACACTCATATCCATCCTTAATCTCTATAATTGCTGCGGTTTTCTCTCCCAAACGTCTGTCAGGCAGACCGATTACCGCAACATCCTTAACCTTGTCAAACTTCCTTATGAAGTCCTCAATCTGAACAGGATATATATTCTCACCACCGCTGACTATGACATCCTTCTTTCTGTCTACAAGGAAATAGAAACCATCCTCATCCTGCATAGCCATATCGCCTGTATAAAGCCATCCATCCTTAATTGTCTCGGCAGTTGCTTCTTCGTTTCTATAATAGCAGGTCATGACACCAGGTCCTTTGACACAGAGCTCTCCTACGCTTCCCTGCTCAACCGTGTTGCCATGCTCATCAACAATCTTACATTCCCAGCGATATCCCGGTACGCCTATTGCTCCAACCTTATGTATATTCTCAACACCTAAATGAACACATCCCGGACCTGTTGACTCAGAAAGTCCATAATTTGTATCATACTGATGATTAGGGAAATACTCCTTCCAACGCTTGATAAGTGAAGGTGGAACAGGCTGTGCTCCTATATGCATAAGTCTCCACTGATCTAACTTATAGTCAGCAAGCTTTATATCTCCTCTGTCAAGTGCATCAAGTATATCCTGCGCCCAAGGAACAAGCAGCCACACTATTGTACAGTGCTCAGTTGATACAGCATTAAGTATAGTCTCTGGTCTTGTTCCCTTCAACAATACTGCCTTGCTTCCTGCAACCAGACTTCCCATCCAATGGAACTTCGCACCTGTATGGTACAATGGCGGTATACACAAAAATGTATCATCGCGACTTGTGCTATGATGATGCTGCTCCATCTCTGCCGCCTGTGTAAGGCTTCTATGCTTGTGTAAAATTGCTTTAGGAAAGCCTGTAGTTCCCGATGAAAAATAGATTGCTCCGTAGTCATCCTCTGTAAGTGAAACATCCGGTGTCTTGCTTGAACAGTCAGCCACAAGCTCATGGTAGCTCTCTGCAAAGCTAGGACAGTTATCTCCCACATATATGAGAAGCCTTCCCTTAGAAAGTCTCTCTGCATATGTCTCTATACGACCTATAAATGCAGGACCAAACACTATAATGTCTACCTCTGCAAGCTCAGCACAATATAATATCTCGTCCGCATCATATCTGAAATTAAATGGAACTGCTATAGCTCCAGCCTTTAAAACTCCAAAATAAATAGGCAGCCACTCTAAACAGTTATACATAAGTATAGCTACCTTGTCACCCTTTTTTATGCCTCTGTCTATAAGCATATTGGCAAATCTGTTTGCCTTCTCGTTAAATACATTCCATGTAATCTGTCTTCTGTATGGCTCAAATCTGTCAGGTTCAACCAACTCAAACTCTTTCCATGTAATTCTTCTAGTATCCTTTTCGTCCGGATTAAGCTCAACAAGAGCAACCTCGTCCGGGTAGAGCTTAGCATTTCGCTCCAAAAACTCTGTAACTATCATAACCCTGTACTCTTCTCCTGTAATTCTCTTCATAATGTACTTTTATACTGCGACGCAATATAGTATCTATTTTAAGATATTACAGATTAGTTTACAAGTATAATTTTCCAAACTATATTATTCTCGTTGAGCTGTTATATACTTTCTTTACATCTTTTAATCTCTGCTTGCTGATTGCTATTTTACTTCCATCCTCCAAAAATGCGTTGTTTCCCTCTATTTTTACAACTCTTGCACAGTTAATGACATATCTTCTGTGGCAACGCACAAATGCCTCATTATCCCATATCTCTTTATAGCCATCAAAGGAAGTCTCACTTATCACAATGCTCTTGTCAATCATATTAAATAATATCTGATTTCCATTTATCTCAGCATACACTATATCCTCTATAAATACCTGTTTTTTACCATTCTGACTATATAAATTAACAACATGCCGTCTTGATAAATGATTAATAAACCGCTCTAATGAAAATATCATATCATCAAAATCGTCATCCAACTTAGTCTTAGTTATATATCTAAATGGTCTTAATTTTATATAAGTGTCAATATTACCCTCATTTTCCGCAATAAATACAACCGGTATGTCATATTCAAGTCTTAGTTGTTTTGCCATCTCCTCAACCGAAATATCAGAAATCCCATCATTGATAATCATTGCTTCAAACTGGTATTTATTCTCTAAGGTTTCTGCTCCGCTGTTATATATCTTTACACTAAACTCATGTCCTACTTCGCTATCTAATATTCTATCCCTAAGAATTCCTGCAAAGTTCTTATCACTGTCACATATTGCCAACCTTATCTTGTAATCGTCACTCACCATAATCACATCCTTATGTTTGTTTCATCTATTAATCTTTATATGTATTATATATCATTATTTTGATTTATCAAACCTTTTTTCTTAATTACATAAAAAAAACTGCTGTAACATCTCTGATACAGCAGTTTTGTTGTTCTAATAATATAGCTTTTATTTCGATGTATCAACTGAACGTATTTTTTCCCTCACCTTTAATACAAATGTAGGTGACACAGATAATTCATCCAGTCCCATCTTAAGGAAAGTCTCTGTAAGTGTTATGTCAGCACCAAGCTCTCCACATATTCCTACCCAACAATTTTCTTTGTGCCCATTATCTATAACCATCTTAATCATTCTTAAAACAGCCTCATGATGGGAATCATATATACTATCGAGCTTAGGATTCTGTCTATCTATCGCAAGAGTATATTGTGTAAGATCATTTGTCCCTATACTAAAGAAGTCAACCTCCCTGGCAAGTAAATCACTTATCATAACTGCCGCAGGTGTCTCTATCATAATACCCTGCTCAACATCTCCATATGGAAGTCCCTGTGCATCAAGCTCAGCCTTTACCTCCTCAACTATTTTCTTTATCTGTTGAACCTCATTAACTGATATTATCATAGGGTACATAATTGATATATTTCCATAATAGCTTGCCCTGAATATTGCTCTTAGCTGTGTCTTAAATATATCTGGCTGAGAAAGGCAGATTCTTATCGCACGGTAACCCATAGCCGGATTATCCTCCTTCTCAAGATTAAAATAATCTACCTGCTTGTCTGCACCTATGTCAAGTGTTCTGATTATAACCTTCTTGCCTGCCATATTCTCGGCAACTGTCTTATAAGCATTAAACTGTTCTTCCTCAGTTGGAAATGTATCTGTTCCAAGGTATAAAAACTCACTTCTGAAAAGACCTATGCCGCCTGCATCATTCTGAAGCACTGCCGCAACATCCGATACACTTCCTATATTGGCATAAAGATTAATCCTCTTACCATCTATAGTTACATTTCCCTTGCCCTTAAGCTCCTGTAGAAGTCTTTTCTTGTTGGCATCCTCTTCGCGCTTTTGGGTGTACTCATCAACTACTTTACTCTCGGGCTCAACATAGAATATACCATTATAACCATCAACTATAGCTTCCTTACCATTCATATCATCACTATAATCAACACCTATCAATGCAGGTATATTCATAGTTCTTGCAAGTATAGCTGTGTGAGAGTTAGTTGAACCATGTCTTGTCACAAATGCTAGAACCTTGCTCTTATCAAGCTGTACTGTCTCACTAGGTGCAAGGTCATCTGCAACAACGATAACCGGCTCATCACTTGACAATCCGCTGTTGTCCCTTCCCTGAAGAATTGAAACAACTCTGTTAGAGATATCCTTCACATCAGCAGACCTTGCCTTCATATAATCGTCATCCATTGAAGCAAACATCTCAGAAAAATTATCTCCGGTTGTCGCAACTGCATATTCAGCATTGATTGACTGATTCTCTATCATATGTGTTATCGCCTCAACATAATCAAGATCATCAAGCATCATCTGATGTACTTCAAATATCATAGCATTTACTTCGCCGACTTCACGGAGAGCTTTCTCATACAGTTCACCCAACTGCTCCTTAGCCTTTTCCTTGGCGGCTTCAAATCTCTGTATCTCTGCCGCTGTATCAGTAACCTTTTCACGTTTTACCTGTCCATCTCCTTTGTTATAGATAGACACCTTACCTATAGCAATCCCACTAAATACGCTTTTTCCATTCAATACTTCCATTGCTGCCGCCACCTCTTTCTGTACAAAAGTGAACTTAATTCACTACAGGTTTTCCTTCATAAATGTCTCAAGTGCCTCTATAGCATCATCCTCAGACTCTCCATCAGCCTTGATAGTAACTATATGTCCCATCTTAGCACCAAGGCTCATTACACCCATGATTCTCTTTGCATCAACTTCTCTTCCGTCTTTAGCAATTGTAACCTTACATGGATATCCTGCTGCCATTTTAACCAACAACCCTGCTGGTCTGGCATGAATTCCCTGTGCATCTGTTATTGTGTAATTAAATTCCTTCATGATAAATACCTCCAATTAATTCTATTTACTATTAATACTATACTGTTAATATGCTAAGCTACCTTTTTCTTTAATACACCAAGTAATAAAGCTGATATAATACTACCTACAACAAGTGATACAAGATACATAACTGCATTTCCTACTACAGGGAATACGAAGATTCCACCATGAGGAGCCATAAGTGTACATTTAAACACTGCTGATAATGCACCTGCTACTGCTGAACCTACAACACATGCAGGGATTACATGTAATGGGTCTGATGCTGCAAATGGTATTGCACCCTCAGTTATGAATGACAGTCCCATGATGAAGTTTGTAGGACCAGCCTTTCTCTCCTCTGCTGTGAACTTGTTCTTAAATAAAAGTGTTGCGATTGCTATTGCTATTGGAGGAACCATACCACCAATCATAACTGCTGCCATTATTCCATAGTTGCCTGCTGCTATTGAAGCTGTTCCAAATACATAAGCTGCTTTATTTACAGGGCCACCCATATCAACAGCCATCATGCCGGCTACAAGTGCACCAAGTATAACCATGTTTACACCACTTAAGTTAGATAATCCATTATTGATTGCTGTGTTTAACCATCCTACTAAAGGCTCTATCACATATACCATAGCTACACCGACTATAAGCATACCAAACAGAGGAATAAGAAGTACTGGTTTTAAGCCATCCATAGCTGCCGGAAGCTTTGAGAATACCTTCTTAAGAAGTACGACCGTGTAACCTGCGATGAAACCTGCAGCTAATGCACCAAGGAAGCCTGATGTACCATTTGCTGCGATTGCACCACCTAAAAATCCAAGTGCAAGTCCCGGTCTGTCACCTATACTCATAGCTATAAAGCCTGCCAATATCGGAAGCATAAATCCAAATGCTACTCCACCGACCTGTCCTTTAAGGAAGGCTGCAACTGGTGTAAGTGTACCGAAGTTACTCTTTACTGCTGCTATAGATCCATATTTGTCTATCAAATCCTGTGGAATATTGTTTAAGTCAACAAGTAAACCATCTATCAAAAATGCAAGTGCTATAAGAATACCACCGCCTACTACGAATGGAAGCATATGTGATACACCGTTCATAAGATGCTTATATATCTTATGACCTGCGCTCTCTCCATCATCTGATGAATCTGATGCACCCTCACTGCCTGTAGCCTTATATACCTTAACATCTCCGCTCACTGCCTTATTTATAAGCTCCTCTGCCTTACTGATACCATCAGATACCTTGCAGATAATAACCTTCTTGCCATCAAATCTGTCCATAGGGACCTGTGTGTCAGCGGCTACTATTATAGCGTCTGCCTCTGCTATCTCAGCCTTGGTCAATACATTCTTAGCTCCTCCTGAGCCTCTTGTCTCAACCTTAATGCTGTGTCCTAGCTCTGCCGCCTTTTTCTCAAGTGCTTCTGCTGCCATATAAGTATGTGCGATACCTGTAGGGCAGCCTGTAACTGCAAGAAGCTTAGCGCCTGTTGCTTTGACATCATCCTCACTCTTGCCTCCGTCCTTTACATTCTCGGCATCGTCAATTATCTGTAAAAACTCCTTTACGGATTTCGCCTTTTTAAGATTAGCTGTGAAGTCCTCGTCCATAAGTAATACTGACAGCTTACTCAATACATCCAGATGTACATTATCCTCTGTATCAGGTGCAGCGATGAGGAATAAAAGCTGTACCGGTTCACCATCAAGTGCATCAAAATCTACTCCATTAGGAATAACCATAGCTGCAAGTCCAGGCTTAGAAACTGCATCTGATTTGCAGTGTGGAATGGCGATACCTTCACCTATACCAGTTGTTCCCTCTTCCTCTCTTGCGTATACACCCTTTAAGTATTTCTCTTTGTTGTTAATCTTCCCACTCTCTACCATAAGCTCGACTGCTGTATCAAGTGTTTCCTGCTTAGTCTTAACATCAGCGTCAAGCATTATGCTTCTCTCATCAAGTAAATCAATTATTCTCATAACAATCCCTCCTCTTCTAGAAATTTTTTTCAAGTAGCGCTAAAACCTCTTCTTTAGTCGCTAAATCTTCTGAAAATGCACTGGCACTTCCTGTACAAACACCCATCTGAAATGCCTTCTCATAGCTTCCACTCTCTAAATAACCTGCTATAAAGCCTGCTACCATTGAATCTCCTGCTCCAACAGAATTCTTAAGCTCACCCTTAGGTGCTTCTGACTGATATATTCTTCCGTCCTCAGCTATAAGAACAGCTCCGTCACCAGCCATAGATACAAGTACGTTTCTTGCGCCCTGCTCTAACAGCTTCTTGCCATACCTTACAACATCCTCCTTGGACTTAATTTCCACATTGAATATCTCACCAAGCTCATGGTTGTTAGGCTTAATCATAAATGGCTTATAAGGAAGAACATTGACAAGCAAATCATTTGTTGCATCGACAACTATTTTAATACCCTTATCCTTAAGCAGCTTCATGATATCCATATATGCGGACTTTGGCATAGAATCCGGTATGCTTCCCGCAAGCACTAATATGTCATTATGGTCTAAATATCCAAGCTTCTCATGTAAGCCACTTATATGGTGTTCCTTAATAAATGGTCCCTGACCATTTACCTCCGTCTCATCCTTGGCACGAAGTTTAACATTTATTCTTGTCATACCATGCTTTAAGTGAATAAAATCTGTATTTACGCCCTTATCCTCGAGCAGTCTCTTAAGAGCATCACCTGTAAAGCCTGCTGTAAATCCAAGTGCCTTATTCTCTATACCAAGGTTGTTCAAAACTATTGATACATTGATTCCTTTTCCGCCCGGCATGATATTCTCATAAGATGCACGATTGACTTTTCCTGTTTCAAATTCCGGAACATCAAGTACATAATCCAACGACGGATTAAATGAAACTGTATATATCATTTTTCCACCTCCGTTATATTTTTATATACCTTAAATGAAGTATCTTCAATCTTCGAGGTAATTATCCCTGCACTTTCAAAATCTGCAAATGTTACGGAAGAAACCTGCGAAAATTTTGAACTGTCACATAAAATATACTTCTTCTTGGTTTTCTGTACTGCTTTACGCTTAACCATTGCCTCCTTGACATCAGGGGTTGTAAATCCATTCTTGACAGTCACTCCGTTAGTTCCAAAAAAGCCTTTTGTGAAATTATATTTATCGAGTCCAAAAATAGCTTCCTCTCCAACTATCGCCTCTGTTACAGCCTTAACTTCACCTCCAAGAATATATGTAGTATATCCTCTTTCAGAAAGTCTCTTGGCATGTGAGAATGAATTAGTAACAAATGTGACATCGCTCTGATTTATAAAATCAATCATAAGCTCTGTCGTTGTACCTGCATCAAGGTAAACCAAATCTCCCGTCTTGATAAGCTCCGCTGCATATCTAGCTATCGAGAGCTTCTCATCACGATTAAGACCTTTTCTTACCGCAACCTCATCATCAATAGTGTGATAACCACTGTTGTTAGCCATTGCTCCGCCATGAACCTTCATAAGCTGTCCTTCACGGTCAAGCAGATTAAGATCTCGTCTTATCGTTGATTCTGATATGTCAAGAATCTTCATCAGTTCTTGTACAGTAACGCTTTTCTTGTCATTCACGATAGATAGAATAGCATTCTGTCGTTCCTCACCAAGCATTATTATCACCTCCCTGTAAATCTTTTTTCCAATTTATGTTATTATAATACATCCATTTTCAGTCATTGTCAATCATTTTCTTTCATTTTCAGTCACGTTTTTTCAGTTTTTTTCATTTTCATTCAATATGTATTGTGTTTTCTTTCATAAAAAGTCATACATCATTAAAAAAAGAGGTTAAGTAACAAATCGTAAGTCTGTTACTTAACCTCTTTAATATCTTATATCTGTGTCTAAATCTATACCTGTTCTAGAAATTTTCCTCGTACAGCTTCATGACTTCATCACGGGTTGCCATCTCCTCCGAAAAAGCACTTGCACTGCCTGCACAGATTCCAAGCTTGAATGCCTTGTCAAAATCCTCGTATTTTATGTAGCCTGCAAGGAAACCTGCAAGCATCGCATCTCCTGCTCCAACAGAGTTCTTAACCTCTCCCTGTGGTGCATCTGCCTCATATACATCGCCATCTTCTGTTACCATCACTGCTCCTGAAGCAGACATAGATACAAGAACGTTTCTTGCCCCCTTCTCTATAAGCTTCTTAGCGTACTTTACAGCATCCTCTCTTGTGTTTACTTCAACTCCAAAAAGATTGCCGAGCTCGTGATTATTAGGTTTAACCAAAAACGGCTTATAAGGAAGAACATTTAGAAGCAATTCGCCTGTTGCATCTACTATTATCTTACTATTGTTATACTGGAGCATCTGCATTATATCCATATAAGTAGACTTAGACATCGTATCAGGAAGACTTCCTGCGAGTACCAGATAATCCTCCTCGTCAAGATATCCAAGCTTCTCATATAACTCAGCTATATCCTCACTCTTAATCTCAGGTCCCTGTCCGTTAATCTCCGTCTCTCCACCAGAGCGAAGCTTAACATTAATTCTTGTCAATCCCTGTGATATATTAATGAAATCCGCATTCATATCACGCTGCTGTAAAAGTGTCTTTAATGCATCACCTGTAAAGCCCGATGTAAAGCATATAGCCTTGTTGTCAACTCCAAGATTGTGCAGCACTATAGATACGTTTATTCCCTTTCCACCAGGTAATATCCTCTCAGCGCTGGTACGGTTTACATGATTCATATTTAGCTCGGACAAATCAAGTATATAGTCCAACGAAGGGTTAAATGTAACTGTGTAAATCATACGCTTCCTCTCCTTTTCTCTATCTGTATTATTTATAGGTTCACATCAAGCTCAACCGGACAATGGTCTGAGCCATATATTTCAGTA
>Ga0129311_1001300_pt1 | contig 17990 bp, 18 predicted proteins | sample Go1ome_FD_94435 | JGI IMG/M metagenome (GOLD analysis project Ga0129311, IMG submission 94435) | Western lowland gorrila individual fecal microbial communities from Wisconsin, USA - Go1022B metagenome | ecosystem: Host-associated > Mammals > Digestive system > Large intestine > Fecal | place... | reverse complement strand
CCCAAGTCCTTCAGGAGATGCAGCGCCTCATTGATAGCGAGCCGACGGAAGAAACACGCAGCAGATACCAGACCGAACAGCAGGAATTGCTGACCACCTACGGCTATCTGTTCATGGATTCAGATATTGTGTAGTGTGTTCCGAAACCCTCTGAATGTCAAAAAAGTGTTCACTATTGCCGTCCGATTCAAATAAAATGACTACCTTTGTGACTTAAGAAGTTTCTTTGCAAGAGACCGCATCAAATTGAATGGTTTTTATGAACGCTATATCATTTTCAACTACTAGACGATTGCAACCATCCCCGATGTTTGCAGCCAACGACATAAAGTAGAAAAGAATTTATGAAACCGGATGGTACGGATTCTTCTTCTATCGCCAACGAGAACCCCGCTTCTCCAAACGGCACCACGTTCCTGAGCCAGACGAACAGACTGGTTCAGAGGTAAAGAAGTATCCGTAAGCGAAGGTAAATTCTGTTCATATTTAGTTTTCTTTCGTAGATGAATTTTTGAGAACACAACCTCCATACCAATATGTAGGCACTTGTAAAAGTGCTTAGACAAAGGGCTATGCCCTAAATTGAGTACTAACTAAAAATATGAAAAGAAACTTGTTGGTGTGAGGGGAAAAATGTATTTTTGCGTTTGAATTCATTTTAAACGTTTAAAAGGAGAAGATAATGAGAAAGATAGAAGAACGATATATAAGCTTATTGACCGATTTCGGTTTTAAGCGAATCTTCGGCACAGACCCCAATAAGGAGTTGCTTATCAACTTCCTCAATTCTCTTTTTGATGGTGAGGAAGTGATAAAGGACGTGAAGTTTCTCAACAGCGAGAATGTGGGCGATGTATATACTGAACGCAAGGCCATATTTGATGTTTATTGTGAGAACGAGAACGGTGAGAAGTTTATTGTGGAGATGCAGAATGCCTACCAGACATACTTCAAAGACCGTTCACTGTTCTACTCTACCTTTCCCATCAGAGAGCAAGCTCCTAAAGGTTCTGACTGGAACTTCTGTCTGAAGAAGGTGTATGTCGTCGCCTTGCTCAATTATAAGATGAGCGATGAGGCTTTCGACAGTTCAGACACAATCCACACAATAGCCTTGATGGATACGAAGACCAATAAGGTGTTTAACACCAAACTGATGTTTAAATATGTAGAAGTCGGACGATTTGACAAGACCGATGAGGAGCTCACTTCATTGTCTGACAAGTGGATGTACGTGCTTAAGAATCTGTCACGCCTAGATAACCGCCCTGCCGCTCTACGCGAAAAGATATTCTCCAAACTCTTTGCTGCTGCTTCCGTAGCCCGCTTCACTCCTACAGAGTTGCGTGAATACGAGGATAGCCTCAAGGCGTATCGCGACATCAAGAATTCGCTGGACACAGCAAAGGAAGAAGGACGTGAAGAAGGAAGAGAACAACGCAATATTGAGATTGCAAGGAAGATGCTAGCTGCTGGTATGCATATTGATATCATCATAAATATGACAGATTTGTCAAAAGATGAAATTGAAAAGTTAACTATTCTGCAGTAGGGGGTAAGCCCCCCTATTTTGGCGTTTTGAAAATAGCATATATAGTAGCGGATGTATCATGCCTCCGCCACACCAAACCCAACTTGCAAGACGCAAGCACTCAAATTAGGGCTTGAATTAGAAAGAAGTATCTTTGCTGCTGATTTTAAAACATAGAATTATGTACAGCAATGAAGATACTATAGAAAGGGATATGCCCTAAATCGTGTATTAACGTTCTCAATAAAGAATCATTAATAGATGGATACAAAAGACATAACATATTTCTTGAATGCGGAACAGGAGTTTTGTAATGCTCATCCTACTTATGGGAAGATGTCTATTAATAAAGATTCAGAAATGACCTTTATTGGGTTAGATGATAGAGCCTATTTTTTAATAGGAAAACCTTTTGCTAAATATTATCATCATACAAATAAGATAATCGAAAATGAGGAAGTCTATGGTCTAACGTTGGCAGAACGTGTTTTGCTCAAAATGTTTTATTGTGAACATTCTGTTGAGTTTAGGGATGATTATTATTATGACAAGAAAAACATTCCACAAGTTATATCTGAAATGTTCAATGGTCTGAATAATATTGTCAAAAAAGCGCCTCTGAATAATGATAAAATACTTTACCGATTTTGTTGTGATTATGATCCCAATGATATGAAAGTTGGAGATGTGATAACTTTTCCATATAATCTGACTTGTACAAACTTCGATTGGCATCAAGATAAAGATAAAAATGTGTATGTGATCACACCATTGCCAGATGGCAATACTAAAGCACATAATCTTTATGAAATATATGAGCATGGGGATGAGAAACAAGTCAACTTTTTAAGAGAAACTTCTTTTAAGGTTACAAAGATAGAGAAGACTAAAGGTTCTGATTTTGTTAAGATCCATTTGGAAGAGATAGCATAATTTCATTTTACTGTTTTCTTACAATTAACCGCGTACTTAGTAAACACTCAAATTATGGCTTAAATAAGAAAGAAGTATCATCCTAAATTGTGTACTTACATAATAATTAATAATTACAAAATAATAAATTGAATACTATCCAGATAATAATAATGGCAGGCGGCGTAGGCAGCCGCTTCTGGCCAATGTCAACCCACGATTACCCAAAGCAGTTCATTGATGTGATGGGTGTCGGTCGTTCCCTCATTCAATTGACAGTAGATAGATTGAAGCCAATCTGTCCTGTTGAGAACATGTGGGTTGTAACAAACGAGAAATACATTCGCATAGTCAAGGAGCAAATCCCTGACATGCCTGTAGATAACATATTATCAGAGCCGGAGGCTCGCAATACGGCTCCATGTATTGCTTATGCTTGTTGGAAGATCCAGAAGCAGCACCCCGATGCCAACATCGTTGTAACCCCCTCCGATGCTCTGGTTATAAACACAACCGAATATCAGCGCGTTCTCAGCAAGGCATTAAGCTATACATCCGACAAAGAAGCCATCGTAACCATCGGTATTAAGCCAAGCCGCCCAGAAACAGGCTATGGCTATATCGCTGCTTCAGAACCAACATCCGTAGATGAAATCTACAAGGTGGAAGCTTTCAAGGAAAAGCCAAACCTGGAGACAGCCGAGCAATACCTTGCCGCTGGCAATTACTATTGGAATGCAGGCATCTTCGTATGGAACATTGATACCATCAGCAAGGCAATCCGAACCTTCCAGCCAAACCTTGCCAGCATCATGGACGAGATGGCTCCTTCTTTCTATACCGATAAAGAGAAAGAGGTTGTAGGCAAACTCTTCCCCACTTGCGACAAGATCAGCATCGATTATGCAGTAATGGAGAAGTCAAAGGATATCTTTACGCTGCCAGCTGAGTTTGGATGGAGTGACTTAGGTAGCTGGGCAGCTTGCGAACCTTACTTCCGCAGGATGAGGATGGCAATGCCAAAGTAGGCAAAGACATCCGATTGTATGAATGCAAGAACTGTGTTGTTCATGCAGCAGATGAAGCCAAAATCGTGGTTCAAGGCTTGGATGGCTACATCATAGCCGAGAAGCACGGACAACTTTTGGTTTGCGAGCTGAAAGAAGAACAGAGAATAAAGGAATTTAGTAAATAAGTAAAAAGACAATGAATAATTTCAATGATATAAAAATAGCCGTAGCCGGTACAGGCTACGTCGGTCTGAGCATAGCTACATTGCTGTCTCAGCACCATCATGTTACAGCAGTAGATGTAATCCCTGAAAAGGTGGAGAAACTTAACAATCGTATCTCGCCGATACAGGACGATTATATAGAGAAATATTTGGCAGAGAAGGAACTGAATCTGACTGCCACCCTTGACGGCAAATCAGCTTATAAGGATGCCGACTTCGTGGTGATTGCAGCACCCACCAACTACGACCCCGTAAAGAATTATTTCGATACTACACATGTAGAGGAGGTTATCGATCTGGTGCTTGAGGTGAACCCCGATGCCGTGATGGTTATCAAGAGTACCATACCTGTGGGCTATACTCGCAGCCTCTATTTGAAGTATGCGCAAAAGGGAGCGAAGAAGTTCAATCTTTTGTTTTCTCCCGAGTTCCTTCGCGAGAGCAAGGCGTTGTACGACAACCTTTATCCAAGCCGCATAATAGTAGGCTATCCTAAGATTATCGAGCGTCCTGAGTTTGCAGAAGAAAACGAGGCAATAAAGGCTGTGACTGACGTAGAGAAGATGAAAGAATCTGCCAAAACATTTGCTGCACTTCTTCAGGAAGGAGCCATCAAGGAGAATATTGACACCTTGTTCATGGGCATGAAGGAGGCGGAGGCAGTGAAACTCTTCGCTAACACATACCTTGCTCTTCGTGTAAGCTATTTCAATGAGCTCGACACATACGCTGAGGTCAAAGGTCTTGATACCAAAGCTATCATAGAAGGTGTAGGTCTTGATCCACGAATTGGTACTCATTACAATAACCCAAGCTTCGGCTATGGTGGCTATTGTTTGCCAAAAGATACCAAACAGCTTTTGGCAAACTATGCCGATGTTCCTGAAAACCTCATAGAGGCCATTGTAGAGAGCAACCGTACACGTAAGGACTATATAGCAGATGCCGTATTACAGAAAGCAGGCTGGTATAGCTATTCCGAGAACAACCAGTTTGGTGCAGAGGTAAATTCATGCGTCATTGGTGTCTATCGTCTGACGATGAAATCCAATTCCGACAACTTCCGCCAGTCTGCCATTCAGGGCATTATGAAGCGTATCAAAGCAAAGGGTGCAGAGGTCATCATCTATGAACCAACATTGGAAGACGGCAGCACTTTTTTCGGCAGCAAGGTCGTTAACGATTTGGATGCCTTCAAGACGGAAAGCCATGCAATCATCGCTAACCGCTATGACGCATGTCTGGACGATGTCAAGGAGAAGGTATATACCAGGGATATATTTAGAAGAGATTAACCTATTAAAATAGGGTAGAAATGAAAACAATAACAGTACTACCTAACAATGAAATCAAGTATGTAAAGTCTATCATTTTCATGGTAGAACTTTTTGGAAGGCTATATACTGGTAAAATTGTGTATAAAAGAGAACCTTCTGACAATTACAAAATGGATGAAAGCAAACGCTCTTCAATAGATAAAATGATGTGCGATTATCCTGAAGAATGTTATCCGTCAGATATCATAGACACACTTATTTTAGAAGGAGTACGTAAGAAGTATCCTTCTGCACAGGTTCATACTCATCTGATGATATTTGGTTGTGACAAGGAGCGAATGGTGGCAGAATTGGCTTCTTATGCAACTGTTTCATTTCAGATAAATATCCAGCCACGTATAGACGATATCGATGCTGTTGTAAAGAGTGGCAAGACGTCTTGGCGTGTATTTACTAAAGTGTTACCACTTTATTTGACGAATTCAAAGGATACTACCCTATTCCAAAACGAAGGCTCTTTCATTTACTATGACTTGGACAGAGAACAAGACATGATTAGTCTTGAACCTCAACTTTTAAGTGAGGTCACTGTGTTTTAGTCATACAACTTGACATTATAAGACAACCTGTATTTATGATTATTAAAACATTATATCATTAGTGTCCCGTTAAACTCGGGATCAGAAAATGATTATTTAAATAGCCCTTTAAAAGATAATTATATCGTTCTTTGATATGATGATGTTGACTTGTAACTTTGCAGTCATTTATATGATGCTGCTTAGTTAAGAAATCAAATCATCGCCTCTTGAAATCTCTTGCAAAAGAATGTATTTCAATTAATTCAAAGAACGGTTAGTCCACTTTGACGGGAATATTGTGGTATAAATGATGAACTTTGGAAAACAAAAATGTGTTTAGGTTTTGATAATAAGTGTGCGATACATATTACTCTGATTCTGATGAGTTTAATGCATCTAAAAATGAAGAATATGGGTGGTTTTAACTAGTATTTAAGAGACTTAATATGAAATTGATTACTTTTTATGTAGAGAATATGCGAGGGTATATAACCAAAAAGATACTCTTCCGCAATAGCGTTACATTTCTTATTGGTATTAACGGCTCTGGAAAGACAACAGTTTTAAAACTTTTGAACGGATTATTAAAGCCAAGTCTTAAAGATCTTGTTGAAATAGAATTTTCTTATTTAAAACTGGAACTTGAAGATAACCAAAGCAAGAATACATTTCTTTATTGTCGCAAAGAAGAAGGTAAAATAAATATTGGTTATATTGATGGTCTTAAGGAAGAAAATTATTATATTGATGTGTCTAGATATCTTCTTCTTAGCAAGAGTAAAGAGAACTATTCGTTAGAAGATGAGGAGCTGGAACGAATGTATATGGATTTTTCCGCAACCAATGTATATAAATGCATTAGAAAAATATCTATGCCAGTCATTTTGGGGCTAAATCGAACGTATTCACTCCAAAGGCCAATAATGAGAAATCGATCTATATCATTTCCAATACAATATGAGAGCGACAAAAAAGATGACATGGCAAAGGCTCTTATGAAGGTACAATCATTGGTCTATGACTATATCCTTGAAACAGCAAGAAGACAGAGTAAACTATCTGAAGAGTTTAAAGATAAAGTATATGACGAAATGTTATCACCATTGGATAATGATTCCTTTAAAAGTAATTGGAGTAAAGATTATAAAAAGTTACAAGAAGCAAAGGCGGCGTTATCAAAACTGTCAAATGATGAAAGTCAGACAAAAATAACAAGGAAAATATCAGAGTTTATTGATGTCTTTGAAAGAAATATCAACGAATATGTTAATTCAATAAATAATACCCAATCTGTGTTGCCTAACATACAACATGATAAAGCTATGCATTTATTGATGTTGAGTTTTCAGCTTAATAAGATAAAGAAAATAGCTGAATATGCTAAGGAAAATTCTGATAAAATTTCAGGCCTTCGTTCCCCTATTACAAGATTTGTCAATAGTGTTAACATGTTCTTTGAGGAAGGAGGAAAGAACATCATGGTTGCTGGTAATGGTGATATTATTGTTATGAATAAAAGAAGGAAAAATAAAAAAATGCAGGTCGAAGAGCTATCTTCAGGTGAAAAGCAGATAATAATTCTTATGGCATATCTTGCATTTAAAGTTGATGGGCGCAGACAACGTATATATATAGTTGATGAGCCAGAAGTTTCTCTTCATATAACATGGCAAGAACGCTTTGTTGATGCACTATTAGAAGCATGTCCTGATGGTCAGTTCATTTTAGCCACACACTCTCCTTCAATAATTTCAAGAAAGGAGCGTAGGTCAATGTGTGAAGATATTTCTATGAGTGAATAAAATATGGAATTAGTTTATTCTGAAGATAGTTTAGAACTGACATCTGCCTTTAAGTCTTATAGAAACAGTGTAAATATTTATACAGAAGACAAAGAGGAGGACTGTCAGTTTTATATGCGATTGCTTAGAAGATTGTTAGATGGAACAGGATGTATAATAAATGACATAACGCCTCTTGGCTGTTGCCATTCAGTAGAGCAAGCCAGTAAGAACAATCCTGACCCTAAAGGTATTTATATTATAGATGGAGACATATATACAATATTTTCCCCCAAAAAATCAACATCATCGTTATACGTACTTGATGCGTATTGCATGGAAAACAAGGTGATAGATTATAATAGTATTATTAACCTTGCATACTTTCTATATGGTAAAGCTGAGAAACAACAAGTATCGAATATTTTGGATCTTGAAAGTTTAATATCATCTATAGCCAAGCCACTTATACAATTATTTTTTCTTTTTGCTTTAGAACAAAAATATATTGGACATTTTAGGATAAAACATTTCGACAACTATAGAGGCAGAACGTCTACAATAGATTGTAATAGAATAAATGCGGAGATTGAAAACATCAAAAGTCTTTTAGTTCCACAATACATGAATGAAATTCAGTTTTCTGATGAATTTAATAGCATGAGCGCTAAATTCCCCATTGAGTTAAAGTCATTATTGAAAATTGTATCGGGTAAAGATTATCTGATTCCTTGTATCAGATTTTATATTTCAGAACGTCTCAATCATAAGTTTTCAATACCACAAGAATCTTGGAAATTCAATATGGCAAATTATTGTGATTTAGAAGGCTTAGAAGATTTAAAATCTTTTATATTACAAAAACATAAAGAAATAAATGCAAATAAAACAACACTTATATAAGTACTAATAATAAATGATACAACAGTATACAGAAGATAAACAGAATTCAAAATGCAGGAATACCAATATTGAGATTTTGCGCTTCATATTGATGTGCTTTATCTATTTGTTATAGTAATGTCTGTATCATTGTTCTATGTAGTCAAGAATCTACCGGATTTGAAAAATGCAATACTCAACAAAATACTTTCAGCCAATTTGTTCATATACTTGATAACAGAGGTTGGAGGCTTTGTTTCGTACCAAAAGATTGCAAACGAATTCGACAGCAATCCATACCTTGGGTTCTATCATAGTATTTTTATCATTGTGTCCTGCTTGCTCGCAGGACACGTTATATTGGAAATCTCAAAATTAATTTTACGTAATGTCTGATATTTCAGCAAATAATAAAAGAATTGCGAAGAATACATTGCTGCTTTATGGCAGAATGTTATTGATGATGCTTGTGAGTCTTTATACATCTCGTGTTGTATTGAATGCATTGGGTGTTGAGGACTATGGTATCTACAATGTAGTTGGTGGTGTTGTAGCAATGTTTTCAGTTATATCTGGTTCCTTGTCGGCAGCAATCAGTAGGTTCTTAACATTCGAGTTAGGAAAAAAAGATATTGTACAACTAAAAAAGGTTTTTTCAACATCGGTTATTATTCAATTTATATTGGCTTTAATAGTCTTTACATTAATTGAAACAGTAGGTCTATGGTTCCTAAATAATAAATTGGTTATTCCTGAAAGTAGAATGACAGCTGCCAACTGGGCTTTTCAGCTGTCGATTGTTACTTTTGTATTTGGACTAATGAATGTGCCATATACAGCTGCGGTGATAGCTCACGAAAAGATGTCTGCTTTTGCATATTTAAGTATATTGGACGCCATGGAGAAATTAGCGATAGCGTTACTTGTTGCGTGGTCTCCTATGGACAAATTGATACTTTATGCAATATTGATGTGCTTCACGTCTCTGTTAGGAATTTTGATATATAGGTTTTATTGTAAAAGAAAGTTTGAAGAATGTAGTTTTCACTTTATTTTTGACAAGACCGTATTAAAAGGAATGTTCGGATTTGCAGGCTGGAATTTCATAGGTGCCTCTTCTGCTGTCTTAAGAGACCAGGGTGGTAATATTATTATAAATTTATTTTGCGGACCTGCAGTTAATGCGGCTCGTGGCATAGCCTTGCAGGTTAATGGTGCTGTCTCAGGATTTGCATCAAATTTTATGACAGCGTTGAATCCGCAAATAACCAAATCGTATGCGTCTGGCGACCATGATTATTTGATGAAATTGATATTTCATGGATCACGTTTGTCTTTCTATATGCTATTGTTCTTTTCTGTTCCAATTTGGGCAAACACACATTATATTCTTATAATTTGGCTTAAGTTAGTTCCTGCACATTCTGTGTTCTTTGTTCAGCTGATATTGTTATATACAATGTTGGAAGCGTTGTCTACCCCATTGATTACAGCTATGTTGGCTACTGGAAAGATAAGAAACTATCAAATCATTGTAGGTGGAACACAAATGTTAAATCTACCGCTATCTTATGTTTTTCTACGTTTGGGCGCAGAGCCAGAAATGGTTTTAATAGTAGCAATAATTGTTTCGCAACTCTGTTTGGCAGAGCGATTGGTAATGTTACGTAAAATGATAAATCTACCATCAGTTGACTTCTTGAAAGAAGTCTATCTGAATGTAATACTGGTAATGCTCCTATCGTGTCTTTTTCCAGCCATTTTATCTCATTATTTGGAGGAATCATTCATCTCATTTATAATCGTTTCTATAGTATCGGTTGCTACAACTTTGATAGTTATATATTATGTGGGATGTAAAGACACTGAAAGACAATTTGCAAAAGACAAATTAAAGATTTTGAAATCTAAAATCATAAAAAGATGATAAATATCAAAACACCAGCCGACTGTTGTGGATGTACAGCGTGTGCTAGTATATGCCCTCATGATGCTATAACGATGAAACCTGATGCATTAGGCTTTCTTTATCCAGATGTCGATGACAATAAGTGTATAGATTGTGGATTGTGTGAAAAGGTTTGTGCATTTAATGATAATTACGACACAAGTTTGAATCTTGACAAGCCATTAGCTTATGGTGCTCGCCATAAGGATATGAAAGAGATTGAGACTAGCCGTAGCGGTGCAGCCTTCATTGCTATTTCTGATTATATCTTGGAACAAGGTGGAGTAGTATATGGCGCAGGTTATACAGATCATTTCCGAGTGGTTCATAAGCGTGCAACAACCAAAGAAGAAAGAGATGAATTCAAAGGTAGTAAATATGTGCAAAGTGATATGTGTGGGGTCTTTCGTCAAGTGAAAAAAGATTTACGTGACGGATTAATAGTTCTTTTCTCTGGCACTCCTTGTCAAACTTCTGGACTTAACTCGTACGTAGGCAAGAAATTGAGAGAGAACTTGTATTTAGTTGATATCGTATGTCATGGTGTGCCCAGTCCTTTTGTATGGAGAGATTATTTAGCATATCTTGAAAAGAAACAAGGATCACCCATAGTATGGGTTAATTTTCGTGACAAGCAAAAGTATGGTTGGGCAGCACACCATGAAACCTTTAAATTTAAAACGGGGGGGGCAAAATGAGTTTTAAATATCTTTTCTATAAGCATATTATGTTTCGCAAGTCTTGCGGTAAATGTCATTTCACCAATCTTAAACGACCAAGCGACATAACTATTGCTGATTTTTGGGGTTGGGAAAAAACAGACCCTCGTTTTAATGAAGACGATAAGGGCTGTTCCCTTGTTTTGCTAAATACAGAAAAAGGTAGAAAGTTGTTTGAAGCGGTTAAAAAACAACTGAATACAATTCCTGTAGAACTGCAAGATTGCATACAACCCAACATGCAGCATCCGTCAGTAATAGACGAAAAACGCGATCAGTTTGAGAGAGAGTATGCAAAGCATGGCTTCAAATACATTTACTTCAAATATGGAGAAGATGGCATCAGATATAAGTTGAAACAGTTAAAGACGAAGATTAAACAACGAATCAAAAGATTTCTGAAAAGATGAAGATAGGTATAATAACATTCCATTATGCCCATAATTATGGTGCAGTCCTACAAGCCTTTGCTCTTTCTTCGAAATTACGAAAAGAAGGATACGATGCAAAAATTGTAGATTTAAGACGTTCGTTTATATATAATCAATATCTGCCTTTAGAGTTGTTTTATTTCTATAACAATTATAGATGTCAGAACTCAAAGTTGCTGTCTTTAATTAAGGCTTGCAAATGTTATTGGGCTAACCGTAAAAGGGATATACAATGGAAGCGTTTCGATAAGTTTATAAACAATGTTCTGCCTCGTACAAAAAGAATATTTGAAGTAAACGAGATAGATAAATTAGGATTAGATGCTTACATCTCAGGAAGCGATCAAATTTGGAATGACCATTTAACTAATGGTTTTGACTCTTTATATTTTTGTGACGGCTTTGGTATTGACAAGCTAAAGATTGCTTATGCAGCTAGTAATGGCTTCGAATCAATAGATGATGATAAATTTGAAACCTTCAAATCTCTTATATCAAATTTTGATGCCATCAGTATTAGGGAAAAAGGTTTGTCAGATTTTCTAAAAGCAAAGGGTGTAAACAATACTAATGTACTTGACCCTATATTCCTATTAGATAAAAATGATTGGGCTAATATAAGTGCTAAGGTTCCTTTTTCCAACTACCTCTTAACATATTCTTTCAGTGAAGAACCAAACTTTTTTTCAGATGTTTTAAGTTTTGCTAAATCTAAAGGTTTGAAAGTTGTAAGTATTCTGTTTAATCACCGAGATGATATTGATCCTGATATAATTCAAATAACAGATGCTGGTCCAATGGAATTTTTAGGCTATTTTAGAAATGCCTCTTTTGTAATTACAAATTCTTTTCATGGTACAGCGTTTTCAATACTACATGAGAAGCAATTTGTATGTGTTCCACCACAAAAAGCTCGTGGTCGAATCGATTCTTTGCTTAAGAACTTAGGATTGACTGATAGAATGCAGACTTCCAATTTTAATTCAGACTGTTTTATTGATTACAAGAATGTAATACTAAAACTGAACGAATTAAGAAATGAGTCTTTATTATTTTTAAAATCTAATTTAAAGATAAAATGATGAACATTTCCCTATGCACTGACAACAATTTTGTCAAGCCGGCACTGGTATGCATCACCTCCATATTTGAAACCAACAAAGGAGAGAATATATCTGTCTATGTTCTTACCGATGGCATTTCAGAAAAGGCAAAAGCAATGTTTTCTCTGCTTGCCAAACAATATGGTCAGCGGATAATCATAAAAGAGATAGATAAGAGTTGCTTTGATGGATTGACGGTCAACGAGCGATTTCCGATATCTATGTACTATCGCTTTTTGCTGCCAGACATGCTCCAGAATGAAGACAAGGTGCTTTATCTTGATTGCGATATCATTGTTCGTCATTCTTTGAAGCCTCTTTATGACATAGATCTTTCTGGCAAAGCTCTTGCTGCGGTTGTTGCTGAGAGTTGTGACGATATTGTTTTTGAGAACACACTTTTACTCAAAGGAAAGTATTTCAATTCTGGTGTATTGCTATTAAATCTTGACTATTGGCGCCAAAACAATACAGCAAAAAGACTTATCGAATGGGTGGCAGAAAATCCAGATAAATGTTCTCTTCCCGATCAGAATGCTCTGAATAAAGTATTGGATGGGTGTGTTGTCTATGCTGATTATACATATAATTATCAAGAATGGTGGTTCAGAGACTCTCTTGTACATTATATGCATTATAGCAAGTGGAATGAAATCAGAGAATGTGGTAAGGATCCAGTTGTAGTCCATTTCTGTGAAGCAGAGAAGCCCTGGTTTGCGGAATGTAAGAACCCTTACCAGAATGAGTTTCTGCGTTATGCCAATTTGCATGACTTTATTGGTTTCAAACTTCAAAAACGTTATGGCTTTGCATATCAATGCGCTAATTTCGTAGACCGCATCGGTCTGAAATTCAGATATTGGGCAGAGCGATGGCAGAAACATATCATTAAGAATATAAAGATTAAATAATTATATGTGTGGAATTTTTGGAACGACGCGACGTTATGAGCGTAGCGTTGTAGAACATAAGCTGGAACTGATGAACTTCCGTGGTCCCGATCATACGGGTGTGGAAGAAATTCAGACGCCTGATGGCGAGAAGTTGACATTCGGACATGTGCGTCTCTCTATCATCGACCTCGACCCTCGCAGCAACCAACCGTTTGTGTATAACGACGATATCAGCATCGTCTTCAATGGCGAGGTTTACAACTACCTTGAACTGAAGAAACAGTATCTGGGCGATGTCGCATTGAGAACAGAGAGCGACACAGAGGTTATTTGTGCCATGTACGAGAAGTTGGGTGTCGACTCTGTGAAGCTTTTCAACGGTATGTTCGCCTATGTTATCTACGACCGTCGTAAGAACATAATGGTAGGTGCTCGCGACCGTTTGGGCAAGAAGCCGTTCTATTTCTGGCATGAAGGCAAAGACTTAGAGTTTGCTTCTCAGCCTAAAGTCATTAAATACGGCAACAATCTTCATGTTGATGCGACGGCGCGCCAGTTCTATCTGCTGCAAGGCATCATCCCCGACCCTTATAGTCCGTTTGCGGAAGTGAAGAAGTTGAGAGCAGGCGAATGTTTCACCTTTAACCTTTCTTCCGGTAAACTCGACCTACAGACATATTGGGATGTTGACACAAACTCTTGTGGTTTCACGGCACCGAAAAGCTATGATGAAGCGAAGCAGATGGTCAAAGACTTGCTCTTCGATGCAGTTCGTCTGCGCCTCAATGCGAATGTGCCGGTTGGAACGTTCTTGTCTGGAGGCATTGACTCTTCGTTGATTTGTGCCATCGTTTCAAAGTTCAACAAAGACCTGTGTGCATATACTGCTGGCTTCGACAACCAGCAATTCGACGAGAGCCATTTTGCAGTAGACGTAGCCCGCTCCCTGGGTGTACCTATTAAGGTATGTCCGTGCACCGGCGACGACCTCATGAAGGTCTTCAACGATTACATCACCTATTTTGATGAGCCGTTTGCCGACGACAGTCTGATACCGAGCAGCCTTGTCGCAGAAAAGGCACGTCAGGATGTTACGGTGATTCTTGGTGGCGATGGTGGCGACGAGCTGTTCTATGGCTATCCTAAATACGAATGGACAAAGGCACGTCTGCACCAATATCAGAAACCATATTGGCTCCGTAAGCTATTCACGCCATATTTCAAGCATAAGGGCGGTGAGGAAGAGGTGATGCAGTCTACCCAGCACGATTATGCCGACGTATATCGCAGTCTTGGCATGTTCTGTTACGATATGGGAGGAGCAGAAAAGTTCGACCGTATCACTCTTGGCAAGCAACAGTCCGACATGAAATACCTGCAGAACAAGCAACGTGGTATCCTTGCATATAGCGATTACGACATGAAGACATTCATGAACGCCGTAAACCAGAAGGTTGACCGTGCCACAATGCGCTGCAGCATGGAGCTTCGCAGTCCTATCATGGACTATCGTGTTGCTGAATACTCTCGTCTTCTGCCATACGAGTATATGATAAATGGAGAACTTGGCTTGAAACGAATATTGAAGGATATCCTCTATGAAATGGTACCAAGAGAGTTGCTCGACCGCCCGAAACGCGGCTTTGTTCCGCCAACCAAAGACTGGTTCAGAGGTGAGATGAAACAAGATTTGTTTGATACCGTTTCACAAGATAACCTCACGAAATTATTGCCGGAATTGGATGCAGACAAGTTCATCGCTCTAAGAGATGCGTTCGTGAACGGCAAGGAAATTAGCTCACGTATGTTCTTCACGGCATACACATATATAAAGTGGTTTAACAAATACATGTAAACTTTGTAATTATGAAAACAAAAATTGTATATGCCTTAATCGCTTCTGAAAATGATTTGTTTTTGGAAGAGTGTTGGACGTCGATATATTCTCTAAGAACATTCCACGATGATGCTCATGTGGTGTTATTAGTCGATCAAAATACGAAACAATACATAGAACAATTTGAAGATTTCTGTAAATTGATAACAGAAATAACAGTTGTTCCAGTACCGGAAGAGTATACTGCAAAACAAAAGTCAAGAGAATTAAAGACCAAAACGAGACTCTATGTAGATGGTCCTATGCTTTTTCTTGACAACGACACTGTGATATGCAAACGATTGGATGAGATTGACAACCTAACGTGTGACATCGCTGCTGTGCCTGAAAATCATTTGCCTCTTGCCAAGATGCCATTTAAACCATTAGGTTCTGTAAAGTCTGTGTTTGGTATAGACGCATCTGACAGTAAGTTCTATTTTAATTCGGGTGTCATATATGCTGCGGATAACGAGCTTATACGTTCTTTCTTTAAGAAGTGGAATGAAAACTGGAAATTCTCTTGTTTTGAAAAGGAAAATTCTCAAGACGAACCTTCGTTCTTAATGGCGAACCGAGAATTTGGTAACATTATTGAAGAATTGCCAGGAATTTATAATGCTCAAGTGCAAATGAGCTTAAAGTATTTTGCAGATGCTGCGATTGTTCACTGGTGGCACATGAACTTCATAGAGAATCAAGACTATTCCCCATACTTTTCTCAATCAATATATAAAACCATCAAGCGAGAAAGGAGAATTAGTGAAGAAACAGATTGGCTGATACGTAATTGTAAGCAATCATTTGTTTCGCCAAGTATGCCAGTCGGCATTGACCAGATGTACTTTTTGTTCTCTCCAGCAGGCAAAATTTTTAATAAAATTTACAAGGAGGGTGGAGTAGCATCCGCACTTATGCTTAAAGTGTCAACGCTACTTGAGAAAATTCATAACATAACAAATCGAAAGAAATGATTTCTGTTATAATACCTGCTTATAACGCAGCCGGAACCATTCGTCGATGTATACAGTCTGTTCTTGAACAGACATACACGGAATGGGAGATGATAATAGTTGACGATGGTAGCAAAGATGATACTTTAGGCATTTGTCAGTCTTATGACGATAGTCGGATACGAGTCTTACATAAAGAGAATGGAGGTGTGAGTTCTGCCCGTAACATGGGATTGAAGTTTGCTCAAGGTGATTATATCGCTTTTATTGATTCCGATGACTTCATAGAGACCGATTATCTGCAACACTTGTCACAGGGCTTTGGTTATGATATTGTTATTACCGGCTTTTACTATGGTGCTGTTCCCGAAGCCTCTTGCTTTAAACTCCAACTGTCAGACAAGCAAAAGGTTAGTCAAGAACTTTCAAAACTAATAAATGCAGATCAGCTCTGTTTCCCTTGGGGACGCTTGTTCAAGCGTTCTATTTTAGAGACATATCAGATACGCTTTGATGAACAAATGCGTTTCGCCGAAGATAATGTTTTCAATTGGGAGTTCCTTTGTCATGCCGAGTCCATTTATATAGATTCTACACAGAAAGATTACCATAAGTCTTCTGGCGAAGGCGGAAGCGGCTATAATCTTTCTTTTGAAGAGATGGAGTATATAGATAGACGTTTGTTTAAGTTGGCTAACAAGTTAGAAGGCTACTACAATGTTCAACTAAATTTGGAGGCCAAACAATTGATGCATGTGTTGTTCCTGAAAGACATGCTACTGTTGACAGCAAGTAAATGGTTCGACTACTATAAGAAGTATCATCCAACAGGAACCAAGAATGAGGGATATAACTTTATTATGCAGACAATCTACTACATGACATTGGCAAAAATCTCTCAAACAAAAGATAAGCATATACAAATGCGGATATTAAAGCAATTGAATAGTTTTATAGATGAACCATTAATAATGCTAACTGCATCTTCTATTAAAACAAGACTGCTTATTCCGTTCGTTAAGATGAGGTTATATGCTATAACTTTAAGGTTCATTAAAAAATACTTTAAGATTGGACTATAATCTAGTTAAGAGTATGATTATGGCAATATTCTCTATATGTATTACTACATAATAGTTTTTGATAAAATGAAAATTAGAAAAATAAAATTCAATGATGATTTCTTGTTTGGTTCTTTGGAGTTAAACTTTTTGAAGTCTGATGAAACGCCTTATGAAAATGTCGTTTTTGTCGGTGAAAATGGAGTAGGGAAGACAACACTATTGAACTTATTGAAGCAATTTGTGGGTGGTCCAGATAGATGCTATTTTTATGATTTTGTCGAATACGAAATAAATGGTGGTGTTTATCAGTTTGAAAGAATGCCAGAAAGAGTTAATGGTATTGCTCAATTTAACTTTCATGATTTGACAAATAAAAAAACCTGGTTATTGGATGGATTTGAGAATGAAGACTATCCAGACGAAGGTAATCCTTATATTCAAAATAGTATTTTTTCTTTCTCTCAAAACGACAAAGTTTATGAAAATGAACATAATTTCGAGAAAGTCATAGAACGTTTAAAAAGTATTCAAGAAGAAGATTGTATTAACTATGTTTTCGAAAATATCAAACATCCTGAAAAAAATATAGCATGGACTGATTTTTTCGAAACATCTAAGATGAGTTCTTTTGCTAAAGCTTTTAATTCTTTCTTTGAGGATATGAAATACTTTGGTTTAGGTTTTAACAATACTCTGTTAATTCTAACGTAATCGTTTGAAAATGAGGGAGTTAATTAACGTAATATAACTAATAAAATTTGGTTAAGTGGCTGATTATCAGTAACTTTATAGTTCCCCAACATAT
>Ga0129311_1001295_pt1 | contig 18041 bp, 18 predicted proteins | sample Go1ome_FD_94435 | JGI IMG/M metagenome (GOLD analysis project Ga0129311, IMG submission 94435) | Western lowland gorrila individual fecal microbial communities from Wisconsin, USA - Go1022B metagenome | ecosystem: Host-associated > Mammals > Digestive system > Large intestine > Fecal | place... | reverse complement strand
CAATCAGAACTTTAAGATTAAAGATAATTGCATTGAATTTCCAGTTCTGATCAACGGTAAATCAAGGCGTATAGCTGTCCGTACTTCTATGACGGATAATCAGAAATTGATATTTGCGAATGCAAAACATGGAACCATGCGTATTGTCTATAAAGGCAGCAAGATAGTTGCTCAAGTCGTATATGAGGTTAATGAACCTGAATATACTGACGATGGCAGTGCTATGGGGGTTGACCTTGGTATTAAATGTCCTGCGGTATCATATACATCTGATGGCAGCGTTAAGTTCTATGGCAATGGTCGTAAAAATAAATATATGCGCAGGCATTATAAATATCTTCGCAGGAAGCTAGGCAAAGCTAAAAAGCCTGATGCCATAAAACGTATCAACAATAAAGAACAGCGCATCATGAAGGACATTGACCATAAGATAAGCCGCGAGATTGTTGAAACTGCTGCTGTTCATGATGTTAAAGTTATAAAATTAGAACGTTTGGCAAACATTCGCTCTACGACAAGAACAAGTCGAAAAAACAATCCCAGTCTGCATACATGGTCTTTCTACAGGCTTGCACAGTTTATAGAATACAAGGCAAAGTTAGCAGGCATAAAAGTTGAGTATGTTAATCCAGCATATACAAGCCAAAGATGTCCTGTCTGCGGTAGTGTTCATCATGCCAAAGACAGAAACTACACATGCTCCTGTGGATTCCGTATCCATAGAGATTTGCTTGGTGCAATAAATATTTGCAACTCAACTGAGTATGTTGGCGATAGCAATATCAGACATACTGCCTAGAGAACTATATGTTCTGCTCTAGGATGGGTAATGGCATACCCGTAACTTGCACTGCGACAAGCCAGAAATGGACTGTTCAGCCAATAAACTTGGCAGGTAGCAAGAATCCCCTGACTTTAGGCATGGGGAATGTCAAATGTCTCGTTCTAACATGGCCTATATTTTAAGCAGGCATTCTAAAGAATATTCACTGTATGTTTATAAAACAATCAAAGATACAATTGATATGTACGATATTTTAATGAAAGGTGAACATTTTGGAAATCAAGATTATCGATTTTTTAAACAATTTAAAGATGAAATTGGAAAGATATATGGAATAGATATTGTGATAGATAAACCAAGTTATGTCGAAAGTGAATATATTGTTCATTTGAATTATCATGGTAGACGAAAACAAAAAGTATGAAAGCATATGAACGTTATAAAGGACAAACGAATTTGTTGATTGATATCCGAAAGTAGTATATACTTCAAATAACAAATACTGCGAGGCTGAAAGAATCCCTGGACAGCTGATGATACGATATGTGGGGTCTGCTATTTTTGATAGCTGGGGGGCCCACGGCAGTATTGATGAACATAGGATGACTTCGGTCATCCTTTTGTTTATTAATAGTAAAAATGATGTAAAATACTATTTAATATTCTGGAGGTGATGTGAGTGAAAGGAAATATGGTGAATGGAAATCCACTGAAGTTGATTTTGAACTTTGCTTTGCCACTATTGCTTGGCAATTTATTTCAACAAACGTATAACATGGTGGATGCTGCTATTGTAGGACAGACATTAGGTTCTTCTTCTTTGGCTGCTGTTGGTGCAACTTCTTCTGTACAGTTTCTAGTGTTAGGATTCTGTATGGGAACATGTGTTGGCTTTGGTATTCCAGTTGCACAAAGATTTGGTGCAGAAGATTATGATGGTTTAAGAAAGTATGTGTATTGTGGTGGTATTTTATCTGCAATCATTGCGATTGTAATGGCTGTTGGAACCGTTGCATTATGTGCTTTGATTCTTGAATTATTACAAGTTCCATCTGATATTTTTTCACAGGCATATAGTTATTTAGCAATCATATTTGCGGGAATTCCTTGTACAATTCTGTATAACTATTTATCTAGTATCTTACGTGCAATTGGTGACAGTAAAACACCATTCTATTTTTTGGCAATGTCTGCAGTATTAAATATCTTTTTAGATTTATTCTGTATTATCGTTTTGAAATGGGGTGTTGCAGGTGCAGCAATTGCTACGATATTCTCACAAGGCGTTTCTGGAATTCTTTGTCTATTATTGATTGTTAAAAAGTTTCATATATTACATCCTCATAAAGAAGATCGTCATTTGAATGGAAAGATTTCAAAAGATTTGATTGTTATGGGAATGCCTATGGGACTGCAGTTCTCTATTACTGCGATTGGTTCCATGGTTATGCAAAGTGCAAATAATGGTTTAGGAACAATTTATGTTTCTGGCTTTACTGCAGGAATGAAAATCAAGGCATTTATGATGTGTCCTTTCGATGCAATTGCTACAGCAGTTTCGACATTTGCTTCCCAGAACTATGGTGCTGGAAAGATGGATCGTGTGAAAACGGGTATTAGGCAAGGTACGGCAATTGGCGTTGGCTATGGTGCGATTGCTGGAATTATATTGTTCTTTTTTGGAAGAACATTATCAATGCTATTCGTTTCAGCCAGTGAAGCAGCAGTATTAGATGCAAGTGCATTATATTTAAGAAGAATGGGTATTTTCTGGTGGACACTTGGAATCTTGAATGTTTTAAGAACATCTGTACAAGGTCTTGGCTATGCTTCACGAGCTGTCATGGCTGGCGTTACAGAAATGTTTTGCAGATGTTTTGTGGCAATCTTATTGGTACCAGTCTTCCATTATGATGCAATTACATTCTGTGATCAGGTTGCGTGGGTTGGCGGATGCCTATACATTATTCCAACTTGTATTCTAACTGTGAAACACTTAGAAGAGGAAATGAAATCTAGAGCAAACCTAGACCAATTAAAAGCATAGAAAAAAAGGATTTTGAAGTTAGACTTCAGAATCCTTTTTTAGAAGTTACAAGTATCTGGATTAATATTTTCTGGGCCATAGTTTTTCATGGCATCTAAGAATTTCATATCTGTATCACTGATATCAAAATTAAATGCTTCAAAACATTGTCTTAATTCTTCTTCATTCTTTCCAGAACATAGTGAGATACAATCTTTTTCAAGATGATATCTTGTTGCAATTGCACGTGGTGTTGTGTGATACTTTTTTGCAAAAATTGTTAATTCATTAGAATTGAGAATGACATCATTCATAGGGGGTAAAAATGCTTCTGTTTGAATGTTATGTTCATTTGCACAATACAAATTGTCATTGAATGGGAATCCTGGATAGATTCTTGCCTGGTTTACCATTGGGGCAATTTCAGACTGTTCTAGACAGAATTCAATATGTCTAGCTTCATAATTTGCAACACCAATTGCTCTAGCTTTTCCTTCTTTATAGATTGTTTCTAATGCTTTCCATGTTTCGATTGCAGTTTCTTCATATGTATCACGATATTTTGAAGGATTTGGCCAGTTGATTAAGAAGAGGTCAACGTAATCTGTCTGTAATCTTTTTAGTGTATGATCAAATTCTCTTAATGCCTGTTGATATCCATGATTATCATTATCTAGTTTCGCTGTAATAAAAAGTTCGCTTCGATTGACTTTGGAGTCCTGGAAGGCTCTTCCAGCAGCTTTTTCCGTAATGCTTTCTGGAGAGATATCAAAATGTCTAAAGCCGACATTGATTGCACTTAATATTCTTTCATAGTTGTTTTCACCATGATTTTTATCTACGCGATATCCAAGAGTTGGAATCACAACTCCATTATGTAGTTGAATTTCTTTTGTATCAATTTGACTCATAGGTACCTCCGACTAGTATTATACGCCTATTATTTACGTACGTTAAAAAACAAAAACCATAAATTGTATATGTGTCCTAAAAAACGGACTGTAAAAATCAAGAAGAATGCTAAAGTATTGGCGTACAAAGAAAGAAGGATACATATATGAACACAGAACAGAAAGTATGCATTAGAATTTGGAATCATGAAGTTGACGCAGATCAAATGACGGCAGAAGAATTGTATGAAAGTTTAATGAACTCTTTTGATGCAATTAAGCTTCCATCACATCCAAAGTCATAAATAGCATAAATAAAGCAAAATTTAAGAAAATATATATGCAGATACATGCAAATAGCTATGGTAATTCGGTTATATACTTGTTATAATAATTAACGGAATCTCTAGTTATATTTTTCTTTTTAATAATAACCAGCCTTTCCTCTTTAATAACAATATAGGGAGACATTGTATGGATATAAAAGAATGCTATGAAGCAATGCATGGCGATTATGAAGATATTTTTTCTCGCCTTAGAAATAATGCATTGATTATTAAACTTGTTAAGAAATTTGAATCTGATCAAAGCTATGCAGAATTAAAACAGGGCTTAGCTGACAAAGATGTTGAAAAGGCATTTCGTGCAGCACATACATTAAAAGGTATCTGCTTGAATCTTGGCTTTGCTCAGTTAACAGAAGACGTTGTTAATATTACAGAAATTTTAAGATCTGGAAAACTTGAAGGTACAGATGAACTATTCTCAAAGATTCAGACAACTTATGAGAATACTGTTGCTACAATTAAAAAAATGGACTAAGAGGAATCGAAAGATTCCTTTTTACATGAGTTTGCAGGTATAATAAAAACATGTTGAAAAAGAAGCATAAAGGATTTACATTAGCAGAATTACTTATTGTTGTAGCAATCATTGCGATACTTGTGGCAATTTCATTGCCATTGTTTTCATCTCAGATTGCAAAAGCAAACCTGCAGGCAGACCAGACACATGTATCTGCGGCAAAAGCATCTGCAGTAGCAGAATATTTAGATACAAATAGTCATGATACAATCACATATTATTTTGATGCTGGTATCGCAATGGTAAATAAGAACAATAGTGAAGGTATCGTTGGATACGGAAAGAGCACAAAAGAACCATATAAAACGCAAACTGGTGCAGTTGGTGCACCTGTCAATGATGATGGTTCAAAGAATATCATTCAAGTCATTGTTGGAAACAATGGGACTGTAATGTCGACTACCTGGGTGCCAACGGGTACAAATTCAAACTCTCAAGGAGGTGGAAGTATTCAACCAACACCTTCTCCTTCAGCTAAGCCTGCACCTACACAAGAACCTGCACCTTCACCAACACTAAATCCATCTTCATCAGATGAAGTAATTAATCAAATTATTACAAATGCTGGAACATGGCCAACAAAAGAAAATCTAGGTTCAATTATTCGTGGAAATGTTTATACGTATAATGGAGAATATTATGTTGCCGCTAAGGATGAGTATAATTATCATAAAGATTGGGTTGAAGATCCAATTACAAGCGAGTATGCAGGGGTGCAAATTAATAGATCTAATCCAACAATTATTACGAAATCTGATACGGAACATTTCTATGTTGAAAATGGTAAAAATAAAATAAAAAATCAGAAGGAAGGAGATTTGTTTGTTTACGAAGATGGAAGTATTTATATCTGTAGAACAACTGCAGATTATAATCTAGAACCTAAAGGTAATAATAATTGGATCCTCATCAATACTAAATAACCTTTGACCACCTATTAGAACTTCTAGCAGGTGGTTTTCTTTATGCTGAATATGGTAAAATATTTCTCACGTGGAGGTATTTACGATGATCATAACACTTGTGGTAATCATTCTTTGTATTGCAAATTATGTACGTCTTGTACAAAAACAAAAGAGTGAGACATATGATATCGCACTTGTAGAATGTGGTGCTTTACAAAAGCCATCCTATAACATTCAAAAAGAATTCTATAGATTTTTAACAGCGGGATTTGTTCATTTCTCAGTAGCACATCTACTCATTAACATGTACTGTTTATGGTCAATGGGATCAAGTATGGAAATGATGCTAGGACCAGTGAGATATAGTATTCTTTTGTTTGGTTCAATCATTACAGGAAATGTATTTGCATATCTTATGGGAGATGATTATTCTATTTCTGGCGGCATGAGCAGTGGAATTTATGGTTTGCTTGCGGTGGAAGTAACTTTGATATTTGCTACGTATGGAATAGAAGGAATTACAGGCAGTCCTTCATTGCTAACAGCATTATTATTGAACTTAGGAATGAATTTTATGCCAGGTGTTGGATGGAAATCACATCTTGGCGGTGCTTGCTTTGGCGTGTTATTTGTATCATATTTATTCTATTTTTGAGTATTTCCTTAGGAGATACTTTTTTTGTTAGAATGAATGAAAAAATATTTAACAAAAAAATAATTGACAATAAATATATTTTTCCGTTATCCTATTGCAGTACGACACGTACAGAAATTGACCGCCTAGATATAGGCTAAGGCTACACGGACGGCCGGGTCAAATGCCGAAGACTTGTTGAAGAAGCAAGAACCGTATTTAGGGAATACGGAAGGGTGTTTACCCTTATTGATTGAGTTAAAAGCTCAGTTTTGTAAAGTTATGTGTGATATATACCTTATGAAATGGTCAATAAGCTGGAATTTCTGTAACGGAAAGTATGCAGGTAGATTGTGAAGATAGGTGTGTATTGCGCATCTATCTTTTTTGTTTGTGAAAGGGGAATGAATAAAAATGAAAAAGACATTGCAAGCAAGCCTTAGTGCAGTATTAGTGTTGAGTTTAGCTGGTTGTAAATCAACAGCAGCTTCAGTATCTTCAACACAAAGTGCGCAAAACAACACTTTCTATCAAGATGCTATCGATGCGTATGTGAATGAAATTGATATGGATTATGCATATGATTTCACAAAAACATTGTCATTGGATCCATCACTACATGACAATTCACTTGGATTTAGAACAAGTGGTTCTGATGCAGAACATAGAACTGCAGATTATCTTGCAGAAGAAATGGAAGCAATTGGTTTAAAGAATGTAGAAAAGATTCCAGTCACAGTTGATAAGTGGCAGTACAATGATGCTTCTTTAACAATTGATGGTACAGATATTGATTTGATGCCTGTATCTTATATGGTCAACGGTACAGATGAAAAAGGTATTACAGCTGAAATCGTTGATTGTGGAACTGGTTTTGCGGAAGATTATGAAGATAAAGATGTCAAAGGAAAGATTGCATTAGTTGGTGTAGACCAATATAACGAATCTTGGATTGGCGGATATATTTATGAAGCATATGAACATGGAGCAAAAGCTTTAGTTACATATGACTTAGATGGTTATGGCAGATACAGTGATGATGATCATCAGATCCAGGATGTATGTGCTGAAGATGTTATGCCTACAGCAATCATCACAATGAGTGAATACAAGCAAATCAAAAAGGCATTGGATGAAGGTCATAACAAAGCAAATTTAGTCATTGACAGTGTCATGGAAGAAGGTAAGGGAACAAGCTACGATGTTGTTGGCTATATTCCTGGCAAGTCTCATGATCAGCAGATTATTTTTGCGGGTCATTATGACATGTATTTCACAGGTTTCCAGGATGACTGCAGTGCTATTGGTACAATCATGTCTATGGCTAAAACAATGATTGATAGTGGATATGTTCCTGAAAATGATATTGTTGTAGTAGCTCATGGTGCAGAAGAATGGGGTGCAACAGGCACAGAATTTGACTGGACAAGAGGTGCATATGAACTCATTAACAACGTTCATCCTGAATGGGCTAGCAAGACATTAGCTTTGTTTAATTTTGAATTGGATGCATTTGATGATGGTGGTGATACATTTATGATCACAAGTGTTCCTGAATATGCAACTTTAGTAAAGAATTTAGTGGATGAAGGTGTATTGGATGGTGCTGTAAAAGACTATGAAAAGGGTATTTCTGCAGAAACATTTGATACAACAACAATGGAAGATGGTATCTCTTATAGAGGTGCAGGTGTGCCTTACTTCTTGAATACAACGGATACATGTTCTGGCTCTGCAAGTGAAGATGGTGAATATACATGGTCACAGTTACACTATCATACAGAATCTGATAATACAGATACATATAGTGAAAAAGTTATGAAGGCAAATATTGCGGTATTTGGCAGTATTGCGATTGCAATCGATCAGCTTCCAGCAATGACATTAGATATGCAGGCTACAATTGATGATCTTTCTGAAAGCTTCAATGAAGACTTGGCAGAAGAAACAGGCGTTTCTAAAGAAGACTGGGAAAATGCTCTTGCGGTATTCCAGAAAGAAGTTGATGCATTGAATGATGAAGGCAAAGATATCAATGAAAGATATGTGAAGGCTGTGTCTTCTAAGGCTGATGTTGAAGCAATCAGGGAAGAAGGAAAAGCTTACAACAAGAAAGTATTAGAACTCTTTAAGTATGTTCAGGATAACTTTGTTGGTATTGTTTTCTCTAGTGATGTTGTGATGAAGCATGTTGGCTATCAGAATAACATTGAATACATGGATGAAGTGATTGATGATTTGAATGATAACAAGGTAAGAGATGCATTAGATGTTGCGTATCAGTTAAATGGTTTGTGTGAATACAACTATTACTTATTCTCCCCAAATGCTGCAGCTAAGATTGATGCGCATGCGGATAAAGCTGTTGATAATAACAAATGGTGGGGAAATGACAAGGGATTCTACTTCACAAATACAAAAGAAGCTACTGCTTCCTTACTCCAGAAAGAAGATGGAGATGATGTGAGTGAAGAAATCAAAGTTTATGAAGATGCTAGAGTTCAGCAGTTAAACTACTACAAAGATTCTCTTGAAAAAGAAATCCAGGCAATGGAGAAGATTGGTCAATAAGGTTATAATGTAGTTGCTTGTTAGAAGTTGAAGATATGGATAAGAAAATTAAAGGTTTTACATTAGCTGAATTGCTAGTGGTTGTAGCGATTATAGCTGTGCTTGTAGCTATTTCAATTCCTATCTTTACATCTCAATTGCATAAAGCACAGGTGGCAACGGATCAGACGAACCGTAGAGCTTACTATGCTGAGATTCAGGCGGATTATCTTCAAAAAGATAAATATAACAATCTAGTTCCAAAAATTGATTATGGTACAAATAGAAACAAAACAATTTATCATTTAGATGAAACAACAACGGAATTGAAAGCTGGCTTCTATGCGGTAGATAAATTATCATCTGGTGCATATCATATATCTTATTATTGTGATGACTACATGAAAGAATCACATAGAGATTGCATGATAGTTATTGGATGATTCATTTAAAATAACTTTTTAAACTGAGGAAATGTATTATCGTTTCTCAGTTTTTTTGATTGATATGAATTATATTTGTGTGTAAATTTGTGCGTAAATGTTTTCACGCAAAAATACGCTTATTTGTACTATAGTATTACCAACGGAGGTAATCATCATGAGAAAAACAAAATCAATTGAACTTAAAACTGAAGTAACGCATGCATTTTTAAAGACAGTATCTGCGTATTCAAATTATGGTTCAGGTATCATTTATTTTGGAATCAATGATGATGGTTCTATAAAAGGAATTGATTGCCCAAAGGTTAAATGTTTGGATATTGAAAATCTGATAAATGCAAATATTGATCCAAAACCAGATTACACATTAGAAATTGATGAGAAAACAAATGTGATTACATCAACGAATTCACAGGAAACAGAAGAAGACACACAAATCAATGAACCAACAGGTTCACAAGAATCAGACACTTCAGATATGAATGATGCTTCAAATGAAGAAATGCAGTAATAAAAGAAAAGGAGGAGATACGATGAAAATAATCAAAAACAAATTACAAGATTCCCATGGTGTCTCTATCCTTTTTGCATTGTTACTAATGGCAGTTGCGGCAATGTTTTCTATTACAATCATTTCCGCAAGTTTAAGTGCAATGAAAAGAAGTCATGCGATAAAAAATACACGACAGGAACTGCTTTCTTTAGATTCTGCAACACTATATATTGAGAAACAGTTAAATACAGATACAGGTGCTTTTGAAGTATCTTTTTCTCAAAATGCAGATGGTACATATTCTGTAACAAACACAAATCAATGTGGTGGTGCTTTCAAGGAAGAAGTAAATGCATTGACAAATGCGTTCTTGACTGGAAATCGTGGAAGTGAAATTGGAATGTTTTCTCTAGAAACAGAAGATACAGCCAATAACATATCTTATGATTCAGTTTCTGTATCATATAAGGTTGTTTCACAAGATAATGAGCAGCGTGCAATTGTTGTATTTACATTACGCAACAATGACAGTAAGCAGTACCTGAAATATAACATCAATAAAAATATGTCCTCTGTTTCTTGGACATTCTTTGAGGCAAGTGGAAAGGAGTAATGTGTATGAACAAAAAAGGTGAGACAATTACAGAAGCATTGGTTTCAACATTGATCATCGCAATTGTATTTGTTGGAATGAATTCTGCAATCATGGCTAGTTCGCGTATCAACAATAAAGCAATTAATCATACAAAACCATTCCAGCATCAAGGAACACAATCTTCAACAGTAAAAGTGTTTATAGAAAGAAATAATACAAAGACTGTTGTGAATGATGCAAATGTATATATAGAAGAAGATACAGGATACTACTATTATGAATAAAAACATGCTTACAAGATCACAAAAGAATTCGTCTAATGGCTTTACATTAACAGAGATGTTATGTACGGTTCTTTTAGTGTCGCTTGTTAGTACAATGCTTGTGACTGGTGTACTTATGGGAAGCAAGCAATATAATCGCTCCATTCGTATTTCAGAAGCACAACAGTTAAACTTAACAATTGAAACAATTCTGACAAATGAATTAAAGTATACAAATAGAATTGAAGAAGAAAATGGACAAGTGAAAAAGATTTATTCTACAACATATGCTTTGTCTAATGATTTAACAGCGATTTCTATTTTAAAAAATGATAAAGATGAAGCGGTCAGTGATGGGAAATATGGACAGCTGTCATTCACGGATGGAACTGCATACAATCGAGTTTTACCAAAAGGTTCCTATGCGAAAGAATTAGGCGTCAAGATTACATCAATGACATATGATCAAAGTCAGAAATGCTTCCACGTAACAATGGATATTGGTACAGATAAAATTGGATCTTTAATCAATGATACCTTTGTGGTAAGAGCATTAAATCCAGTAACAATCAATGGAGGGAATGCATGAAGAGAAGAATGACATTGCTTGAATTGATTGCTTTGGTTTTGATTGTATGTGAAATTGCATTTCTTTGTATCAAAGGATATGACTGGATGAATATTCATGTGCGTCAAGGAAATGATGCAAATTATGTAAATACATGTGAAAGTGTCGCAAAAGTGAATAGTCTGAATGGAATGCATTGTTCAGTCAATGATTGTTCAAATGCAAATGGAGATTGTGTGCACCATCATTCGAATGGCTATATTGGTTATTTTGACAGTGTATCCAATTCCATTGTTGCGGATAAGACAAAAGGATATAACAGCTGTAGAAATCCAGAAGTGCATGGAAAAGCGTATTCTGGAAATGCAGGAGAAATGATATTAGAAGTGATTGTCAAAGATGGAACAATCTGTGTACAGTGGACAGGAGGAAAACAATGAGTATATATGAAGATACATTTCTAGCTGTCTATTGTATTGTGGTGGCTTTTATCTTAGGCAGTGTATTTGGAAGTTTCTTGAATTGTGTCAGTGATCGTATCATTGCACATGAAAAATGGTGGACAGGCAGAAGTAAATGTGATGCATGTGGACATACATTAGGTGTTCTGGATCTGTTCCCTGTGTTTTCTTATCTGTTATTGAAGGGGAAATGCAGATATTGCGGTGCAAAGCTGTCAAAGACATATGTATGCAGCGAAGCATTGCTTGGAATACTGTTTGTTATCATGGTAGCGGTACACGGGACGTTAGATCTAACATTGCTTCGTGATTTAGGACTTGTGACAGTGCTGTATGGATTGTCATTGTCAGATTTAAAATCTTATGAGATTCCAGATGGATTTATTCTTTTTGGAATCGTATGGTGGCTATTGTTTAGCTTCTCTTTACAAGGTCTTGTGAGTGGATTTGTCATTGCGGCAAGTGTCCTGGTGATTTCACTTATTACAGAAAAAGTATTAAAGAAAGAAGCAATGGGTGGCGGAGATATTAAGTTATTCTTCGTTGTTGGATTGTATTTAGGAATGTTTGGAAGCTTGTTTAATCTGATATTAGCTTGTTTGATTGGTCTGATATTTGTTGTGGGAATGAAAAAGAATAAGATTCCTTTTGGACCATCCATTTCTATCGCAACATATGTATTCTTGTTGTATGGAAATGAATTTATCAATTGGTATATGCATTTAATTGGAATGTGAGGAATAGAAAATGAAGAAATCAATGTTAGGAATCGATATTGGAACAGGAGCAATCAAACTTGTTACAAATGATCAATGTGTAGTGATTGATACGCCAGAGAATGTATTTGAAAATGATCACTTTATTGCGTTTGATGGAATGAGTGAAGTTTATGCAATGGCAGAAAAGGTTGAAACAGGTGTATCTTTAAGTGATGCAATGAATAAAAGTAAATATTTACCACAGGTTCTAAGAGAAATGAGCGGTGTAGGTGAAAAGAGTGGAGAACTTGTCGCAACACTGAAAACAATTGGTGATTATTATACAAATGAAACAGATTTTGCGATGAAATCTGCGCTAGATAAATTAGAACCAGCAATGCTTGTATTACTTGCATTGTTTGCGGGATTTATTGTTGTGGCAATCTATTTACCAATGTTTACGATGTATAGTTTAATGTGAGGTGCAGTATGCCAGATTTAAAAAAGAATTATACAAAAGAAGAAGCAAAGACGTTAGTAGAATCTTTACGTATGGTAGTAGATTTTGCACGTATCTTAACGAAAGATGAGATTGAAGGAAGACAGAATTTAAAAAATGATCCTAAACTAAAATACTGCTATCGCGCATTACAAAAAGATGCTCCATGTGAAAACTGCATTTCTACAATTGCCATGGAAAATAAGAGTGATTCAACAAAAATTGAATTTATCAATGGACAATGTTATCAGTTCTTTGCACGATATATCATTGTGGATGGTGTGGAGTGTTCTGTTGAATCAGCAATGAAAATCAATGAGAAAGTATTAGTGGATTCCATTGGATATAAAGAACTTGTTGAAAAATATTCCGCAACATATGCAAGCATGTACACAGATCCATTAACAGGTGTATATAATCGTGCATATTATGAAAAAGTTGAAAAGAATGTGAATACACCTGCAGGAATTGCGGTAATCGATATTGATGACTTCAAGTTATGTAATGATATCTATGGGCATAAAGCTGGAGATGTTGCTTTACAGACAGTAACACAAATCATTCGAAATAATATTCGTAGTAATGATAAGATCATACGTATTGGTGGAGATGAAATCTTATTGATCTTGGATGGAATTCAAGAAGAAAGCTTTGAAAGAAAACTTGAAAGAATTCGCTCACAAGTTCGTATGGCACGTGTGAAAGGCTATAATAAGCTGCAATTATCAATTTCTGCCGGTGCTGTGGTTTCGATGACAGAAATAAGAGAGGTATCCGTTGCAAAAGCTGATCGATTGATGTATATTGCGAAATCTTCAAAGAATCGTGTTGTTTCTGAATGGAATGAAAATAAACAGATGATTAATGCATTGAATGAAAGAGATGATAATAAACCTCTTGTTCTTGTTGTTGATGATTCTGATATGAATCGTTTCCTTCTTTCACAAATCTTACTGGACGATTACAATGTGATAGAAGCATGTGATGGTGTAGAAGCAACGCAAATCATTCAAGATCATTTTAAAGAACTTTCCATTGTTCTACTGGATATTGTTATGCCAAGAATGGATGGATTTGGTGTTCTAGAATTTATGAATGCGAATGATTTGATTCAGGATTTACCAGTCATTATGATTTCCAGTATGGATGAAGACAGTGCAATGCGTCGCTGCTATGAGTTAGGTATTTCTGATTATATTCGTCGTCCTTTCTCTGCAGATGTTGTTGGAAAACGTGTATTTAATATCGTTCGTTTGTATCAAAGACAAAGAAATCTGCAAAGAGAAATTCGTGAACAGGTAGAAGAAAGAGAAAAGAATTCTAGAGTCGTTACATCCATTATTTCTCATGTTGTAGAGAATCGTAATGGTGAAAGTGGACCGCATGTAATTCATGTCGAACAAATAACAGAAATCATTCTGAATCGCTTAACAGAATTAACGGATATGTATAAGCTTTCTAAAGAAGATAAAAAACAGATTTCTTTAGCGAGTGCATTACATGATATTGGTAAAATTGGAATTGATGAAAAAATTCTGAATAAGCCTGGAAAACTGACAGATGAAGAGTATGAAATCATGAAGACACATACAACAATTGGTGCAATCATGATTCGTCAGGTGCAGATGGAAGAAGATGATACTCTCATTCAATTTGCATATGAAATCTGCAGATGGCACCATGAAAAGTGGGATGGCAGAGGCTATCCAGATGGATTGAAAGGAAACTATATTCCAATTTCTGCACAGGTTGTATCAATTGCAGATGTATATGATGCTTTGGTGTCAGAGAGAGTATATAAGAAAGCCTATTCTCATGAAAAGGCAATAGAAATGATAATCAATGGAGAATGTGGAAAATTCAATCCGTTGTTAATACAATGTCTGAAAGATTGTTCAGATCGTATTCAGCTGGTTGAATCCAAAAATTCTCGAAATCGCGTTAGATAATTTTTGGAAGAATATAGGTGAATGAAATGGGACAAGATCAGATACTTTTAGAAATGTTTAATCAAGGAAAAAGAGCAATGTACGTTGTACATGTTCTTTTAGATGATCATTCGCAACCTGTAGACTGGGTCTTTGTTTATGTGAATCAAAAAGCAATGGAGTTATCTGGTTTTACAAGAGAAGATTTATACGAGAAAAAGTATTCTGAAGTGTTCCCAAATCAAAAGAATAAGTGGCTGGAAAAATATTCTGAAGCAGCATGGGATGGAAAGACCGTTGAATTAGATGAATTCTCTGATGAATTTGGAACAATGATTCATCTGAAAATTACGCCTACACATCAAAAAGGATATTGTCTTTGTTATATTTCAGATACAAAAGATGAATTGATGGCTGCTTTAGAATATAGAGAAGGCATTGATACAGAACAAAGAAAAACTTCATTATTGAATGCACTTTGTATTGATTATACAGATGTATATTTATGTGATTTGAAAAAAGATTCATTAGAAATGATCAAACAAGGTAATTATTCGCATAATAACTTGTTGAGTTCCATTCTAGAAGAAAAAGATCTGAATTCATACTCAAAAAGATTCCAGTATTATTTTAGAAATCTGATTGTTGAGGATAGAAAACAAGATTTTTGGGAGTATATGCGTCCAGAAGTTTTGATGCGTGAATTACGAAAGCAAGATAGTTTACAATATCGTTATCAGACAATTCCTAATCCAGCAGGAAAAGAATATTTTAATATTAAAATCGTTCGTATGCATGTTGATGAAGAACGTTTTCAGGTAATCATTGGAATTCAGCCAATTGATGAAATCGTTCAAAAGGAAAATGAGTATCAAACACAATTGGAATATGCTTTGAAACAGCAGGAAGCAAGAACTGAAGTCATACAGTCACTTGCATCGCAATATCAGGAAATGGTTGTATTGAATTTTGAAGAAGATAAGTATTCTATTATTAATGGACAAGAAAGTGGTTTTTATATTGCACAGCCAAAACATTCTTTACAAAATCTACATGATATATTGTTTGATAGGAATTTGAATGTTGAGTTCAAAAAACAAGAAGAAGTAAAAGCATTTTTTGATCTTTCAACGCTGCAAAAACGATTGCGTCATAAAAACTTTATCAATATGGAAGTAGAATCTAGAAACAATCACTGGTATCGCGCAACGTATATTTCTAAAAAGCGTGATGATAATGGAAATGTATTAGAAGTCTTGTTTGTTGTAAAAGATATTCATGAAGAAAAAATGAAAGAATTAGAAGCAAAAGAAAGACTTGAACAACAAGAGAAAGCTTTGCGTGATGCTTTACAGATGGCAGAAAATGCAAATAAAGCAAAAACAACATTCTTGAATAATATGTCTCATGATATTCGTACACCAATGAATGCAATCATTGGCTATACTGCTTTAGCAGCAACGCACATTGATAACAAAGATGCATTAAATGACTATTTGACAAAGATCAATATTTCATCAAAGCACTTATTGAGTTTGATCAATGATGTGCTAGATATGAGCAGAATTGAAAATGGTGTTGTGAATATTGAATGTCATGAAGTTCATATTCCAGATATCCTTCATGATTTGACCACAATTATTCAAGGCAGTATTCATTCAAAACAGCTGGATCTTTGTGTTGATACACAAGATATTGTTCATGAAGATGTCATTACAGATAAGCTGCGTCTAAATCAGATCCTATTGAATCTAACGGGAAATGCGATTAAATTTACGCGTGTTGGTGGTGAAATCAACATTCGTATCAAAGAAAAACCATGTGATGATCCAGGTTATGCATATTATGAATTTACTGTAAAAGATAATGGAATTGGCATGTCAGAGGAATTTGTAAAACATGTATTTGATTCCTTTTCTAGAGAACGTTCATCTACAAATAGTGGAATAGAAGGTACTGGACTAGGCATGGCAATCACAAAGCATCTTGTAAATATGATGGGTGGAACAATTCATGTTAGTTCTGTAGAAGGACAAGGTAGTGAATTTGTTGTGTGTCTCATGATGAAAATCAATGATTCTGCATCGACTTATGAAACGATTCCTTCTCTGGCTGGGGCAAGAGTTCTTGTGGTGGATGATGATATTGATACGTGTATGAGTGTTAGTAAAATGCTTAGAGATATTCAAATGCGTGCAGACTGGACAACTTCTGGCAAAGAAGCTTTGGTCCGCTCTCAGGAAGCATATGAACAGTCTGAACCATTTGAAGCATTTATTATTGACTGGCTCATGCCTGATATGAATGGAATTGAAACGGCGCGAAGAATTCGCTCCAGCATGAAAAATGAAGTTCCAATCATCATTTTAAGTGCATATGATTATTCTGAGATCGAACAGGAAGCTTTGGATGCAGGTGTAACTGCGTTTATTTCAAAACCATTATTTAAATCAGAATTGATTTCTGTGTTAAAAAATCCAAAAACCATAAGAAAACAATCAGTGGAAACACTTCACAGCTGTTATGAAGGGAAACATATCTTGCTTGTGGAAGATAATGAATTGAATCGTGAAATTGCTGAAGAGATGTTAAAAGATGCGGGATTTATTGTAGATAGTGTTAATGATGGCATAGATGCAGTAGAAAAAATGAAAGATGTGAATGAAGATGCGTATGATCTTATTCTGATGGATATTCAAATGCCTAAGATGGATGGATATACCGCAACGAAAAAAATTCGTCATCTTTCAAATCAAAGAAAAGCAAATATTCCAATTGTTGCGATGACAGCGAATGCATTCGAAGAGGATAAGAAAAAATCAATGGAAGCTGGAATGAATGCACATTTATCAAAACCGGTAAATATCAAAAACCTGGTGGAAACATTGGATGGCATATTAAAAAATGATAAATATCAATGAGAATGAATCTATGATTCATTCTTTTATTAGGGAGAAATAAAAAAAGCATATGACCTAGAAACAAGATCATATGCTTTATCATATGGTGGTTCCTGACGGGCTCGAACCGTCGACCCACTGATTAAGAGTCAGTTGCTCTACCAACTGAGCTAAGGAACCAAGTGCTTATCTATTATAATACTTTATTTGAAGAATGCAATAAAAAACTCATTCAATTTTGAATGAGTTTTTCTAAATGGTGGTTCCTGACGGGCTCGAACCGTCGACCCACTGATTAAGAGTCAGTTGCTCTACCAACTGAGCTAAGGAACCATGTTTCTTCACAGTGCTTAAATATAATACCAAGACACTGCTCTAGTGTCAACAATAAAATTAAAAAAATTTTTAAAAAAATTCACATTGATTTTGTGAGTTCTTGAAGTACTTTCTCATATTCTTTTTCATCAATACTTCCATTGGCAATCATTTCCTTTACCCAAAGCTTTAATGCTTCAACTGTGGAAGAGATTTCGTTGAGTT